>Ga0169931_10005696_pt1 | contig 18931 bp, 19 predicted proteins | sample Kivu_15m_20L_FD_129675 | JGI IMG/M metagenome (GOLD analysis project Ga0169931, IMG submission 129675) | Freshwater microbial communities from Lake Kivu, Western Province, Rwanda to study Microbial Dark Matter (Phase II) - Kivu_15m_20L... | ecosystem: Environmental > Aquatic > Freshwater > Lake... | reverse complement strand
CAAAAATAAATTCGGAACGAGTTTACGGCGTTTTAGCCGATCAATGCCCATCAATGGAACTTGATCTGAACGAGGTATCAAGGGTTTCAGCCCCTAGAATTTTTGAATTTACAATTGCTGCATTGAAGATCCGCCAGAGCAGTGAATCTCGCCTGGGGGCTGCGATCGCAGGCTCAAATTGTCCGGATCGGGGCAGGCTGAGGCCGTAAACTACTACTTTGAGCATGACCCCACCTTTTAGATGAGCTAGATGCGCCGGGGCCCCAACCAGGGATAATGCCCCCGAGCCCACCCGGTGGACATTACGGAACGTAACCAAGCGCTTGTCTTCGTTCCTGAATGGAGCTTTAGTTTAATGAAGCTTCATTTCATGTGTAGACCCGTTCCCCTATATCCCAGGCTATGTTCCCCACCCATCGCCCTCGCCGACTGCGCCAGCACCCCCAACTTCGCCGCATGGTGCAAGAGACCCTGGTGACCCAGGCCGATTTGATCTATCCCCTGTTTGCCGTACCGGGCGACCAGGTGGCTAAGGAAGTGTCGTCGATGCCAGGGGTTTACCAGCTTTCGGTCGACAAGATTGTCGAAGAGGCCAAGGAGGTCTATGACCTGGGTATTCCGGCCATCATTTTGTTTGGTATTCCCACCGACAAAGATATTGACGCCACCGATGCTTGGCACGACTGCGGCATTGTGCAAAAGGCCACCGCCGCCGTCAAGGCCGCAGTGCCCGACCTGTTGGTGATTGTCGATACTTGCCTGTGCGAGTACACCCCCCACGGCCACTGCGGCTATCTAGAGGTGGGCGATCTCAGCGGGCGGGTGCTCAATGACCCCACCCTCGAACTACTGAAGAAAACCGCCGTGGCCCAGGCCAATGCTGGGGCCGATATTATCGCCCCTTCGGGGATGATGGATGGTTTTGTGCAGGCCATTCGCGCTGGTCTCGACGAGCACGGCTTTGCCGATCTGCCGATTCTGTCCTACGCCGCGAAGTATGCCTCGGCCTACTACGGGCCGTTTCGGGATGCGGCGGAGAGTGCTCCACAGTTTGGCGATCGCCGCACCTACCAAATGGACCCCGCCAACGGTACCGAAGCCCTAAAGGAAATCGAGCTCGACATCGCCGAAGGGGCCGACATGCTGATGGTGAAGCCCGCCCTGGCTTACATGGATATCATCTGGCGGGTGAAGCAGGCCACCAACCTGCCCGTGGCCGCCTACAACGTGTCGGGCGAATACGCCATGGTCAAGGCCGCTGCCCTCAACGGCTGGGTAGATGAGCAAAAACTGGTGATGGAAACCATGACCAGCTTTAAGCGATCGGGGGCCGATATGATTTTGACCTACCACGCCAAAGACGTCGCCCGTTGGATTGGGTAGTTAGTTGCGCTAATGAGTCTAGAACCCCGGTTTTTCCAAAAAAACCGGGGTTCTTTGTCCAAGGTGTTACTCGAACACCAGCGGCCACAGGTCAGCCACGGCAACCGACCAGCCCGGCAGCAGATCGGGGATGGTCAGGGTGTCTCCATCGCCCAGCAGAATCGCCTCCTCCGCTAGCCGATACACCTCTACCTGGCGGCTCTCGGGGTTGTCGAGGCCGCACCCAATTACCTAAGACCCTAACCAGTTCGCTTGAGACCTCGTCTGCCTCATAGCCCGATGGACTCATGACCCTGACCTCGCCATCAATCAGCTCCATACGGTAGTCAGGATAGTCGGCTTGTAGCTTGGTTAATGCGTGGACGGTCAATGCCATGACAGGCCCTCCTAACAGAAGTGGCTAATGTCATTGTACGGCTCTGGATTGGTCGCTGACTTCCCCCTTTGCGAAGCTGGCGGCTTATGCTGCAAGCAGAGGAATTCTGCGGCTCCACCCATGACCCTTGTGCTCACCAACGACGACGGCATCGATGCCCCCGGCCTTCAGGCCCTGGGCGCGGCGCTGAACGGCTACCCCACCTGGGTGGTCGCCCCCGACCAGCACCTGTCGGGCTGTAGCCACCAGATGACTCGGGGTGGCCCGATCGCCATTGCCCCCCGTGGCGATCGCGCCTTTGCCATTGGTGGCACCCCCGCCGACTGCACCCGCGTCGCCCTGGGCCACCTGTGCCCCGAGGCCATCTGGGTGCTCTCGGGCATCAACGCCGGGGGCAATATGGGGGCCGATCTCTACCTGTCGGGCACCGTAGCGGCGGTGCGAGAGGCGGCCCTGCTGCGGGTGCCCGGCATCGCCATTTCTCACTACGTGCAAAATCGCCGCCCCGTGGATTGGGCGTTGGCCACGCGCCTGGCAACCCCGGTGATTGAGACCCTGATGGCCGACCTGCTGCCAGCGGGTTGCTTTTGGAACGTGAATTTGCCCCATTTACAGCCGGGCGATCGCGATCCAGCGATCGTCTTTTGTACCCCCTGCACCCAGCCCCTGCCCACGGAGTTTAGGGTTGACCAGGGTCAGTTTTACTACGTCGGTGAGTATGGCCAGCGCCGCCACGACCCCGGCTCAGACGTGGCCGTCTGCTTTGGCGGTGACATTGCGGTGACCAAAATCTGCCTGTGGTAGGGGTTAGATCGGCGGCCCCATCCGAATGTCAACCCCTACCCCAAAGTGGTCAGATAGCCCTCGCAAATCCTCTAGCCGTGGCGGCCACGCAAAGGAACTCTGAAACTGCCCCGAGGGGTTGGGGGTCATACAGATGTGGTCAGTGTTGGAATGTTGACCACTGAGCCGGTACACAGGATCGTTCTCTCCAGCGGTCAGACAGTCTAGCTCTACATTGGCTAACGCCTGCCCCAGGGCCAGTTTGTTCTGGCGCGACCCGTAGTAAGGCAGAGCATTCAAGTCCTGGTTAAAGTCTCCGGCAACGACTAAAACGGCCTCCGGATAGGCGGCCCGCAGGTGCACCCAGTCGGCCTGCTGGGCGGCGAGGGCGGCGGCAAAGGCCTGCTTGGGGGGGTGGGTTCGCCAGCTACTGTCTAACCAGGGCAGTACCGTGCCGTACACCAGGTATGGCTGGCCCGAGGCCGCAGTGACCAGGGCGCAGGCAGTGCGGGCATGATCGCAGGTGGCCAGGGGGGCGATCGCCCACTCCTGCCTCACCCAAATCTGTATCCACCGCTCTCCAGCGTCACTCAGTTGCTCGGTGGATGTTGCTCGGAGATGCTCTAGGGAGGTTTGGGGTGGGCGATCGGGCAGGCCGCTAGCGATCGAGTGGTAGCCTTCTCCAGGGGTAATGCCCAGGTGGGTTTCCGTCAAAACCCAAATGTCGGCATCAATACGGCTAAACCATTGGCGCTGCCGCTCGGCTTTCTTAGACTGGGGCAGGGCACGCTCAAGGTTCCAGGTGGCGATTTTCATTCTGGGCAATGGGTCGTAGCAAGAGACGATTATTTGTAACAATCACTACTAAAACCTGGTGATGCTGCCACTGCAAACATCCCTCGATACAAAGTTCTCGTCTTCAGGTGGCCCAGCCGGGTACTGATGCAACGGGGGGAAGTATGCCTCGGTTAGTCAAGCGGGGTTTGGCGGATCGCGGCGGCCTTGCCCCTCGCCTGCCCGCCTCAGCTCTGGGAGAGCCTTACACTAGCAGAGGTACCCCCTTGTTGAACCTCTATGACCCTCGCTCACCCCACCACCGACTGGGATGCTCTGGCCCAAGCCTTTGGAGCTGTAGAAACGATTCGAGATCTCAACCAGCGCGAAAAGCTCTCGAAGGACTATTACTATTTCAGTCCGATCTTGCAGGGGCAACTGGCGAACCGGGTGGCCGACCTGGTGGTGCGCCCTAGCTGCGAAGCCGACGTGCTGGCGGCGGCTAAAATCTGCGTAGCGGCGCGGGTGCCTGTCACCGTGCGGGGGGCGGGCACCGGCAACTATGGCCAATGTATTCCCCTGGCGGGCGGGGTGGTGCTCGACCTGAGCAAAATGAATGCCGTGAAGCGGGTGGAGGTGGGGGTGGCCTGGGTCGAGCCGGGGGCTAAACTCGCCGCCATGGATAAAGTGACGCGGGAGACTGGCTGGGAACTGCGCATGTACCCCTCCACCTACCGCAGCGCTACGATTGGCGGGTTCATTGGCGGGGGCAGCGGGGGCATTGGGTCGATTACCTACGGTCAACTGCGCGATCGCGGCAACCTCAACGCCCTCCGGGTGGTCACCCTGGAAGATAATCCCCAAGTGATTGAGCTGCGGGGCGACGCCGTCCAAAAGGTCAACCACGCCTACGGTACCAACGGCATCATCACCGAACTAGAAATTCCCCTTGGGCTGGCTTACCCCTGGGCAGAGGTGATCGTGGTCTTTGACGATTTTGTGACCGCCGCCCACTTTGGCCAAGCCCTGGGCGATGCCGATGGCTTAATCAAAAAGCTGATCAGCATTCACGCCTGGCCCATTCCCAGCTATTTCACGGCGCTACAGTCCTACCTGCCGGTGGGCAAAGCGGCGGCCCTGCTCATGGTGGCGGAGTCTTCTCTAGAGCTGTTTGGGGAGCTGGTGCGGGAATTTGGCGGCACGATTACCTACAGCAAATCGGCCCAGGAGGCCAGCAAAGGGGCTCCCCTAGCCGAGTTCACCTGGAACCACACCACCCTCCACGCCCGCAGTAGCGATCCCTCGCTCACTTACCTGCAAACCCTGTTTCCCTACGACCCTGACCTCAAGGGGGTGCGCCATTTTTACGAGCACTTTGGCGACGAGGTGATCATGCACCTGGAGTACCTGCGCATGGGGGGCAACACCGTGCCCGCAGCGCTGCAAATTGTACGCTACTCGACCCCAGAGCGGCTGGCAGAGATTATTCGCTACCACGAAGACCATGGCGCGCTGATTGCCAACCCCCACACCTACCTACTGGAAGATGGCGGGATGAAGACGGTCGATACTGCCCAGGTGGCCTTTAAAGCCGAGGTTGACCCCTACGGACTGCTCAACCCTGGCAAAATGCGGGGCTGGCTGGAGCGAGTTGAGGCTGCCGGGAAATGATGGTAGGTCCCTTTACTGACGAAGACCGGGTTGAGTCGCTGAAGGCTGCCCTGCTAAGTGGGACGGCGGCCGGGGCGATGGCGGCGATCCTATTACTAGCTCACCGGGTGCCAACCCTGGGGGGATGGGCGGCGCTGGCCTCGATCGCCGCCGGACTCAGCGGCAGCACCGTTTGGGTGAGCGCTGCGATCGCGGGTCTGTCGGGCGGGTTATTTGGCATTACCTACCGCTACGCCGTGCGCCAAGACCCTAACCCACAGCTCAAGGCGGGGGTAGTGTTGGCCTTTAGCCTGGTGCGAGGGCTGGCCCTGGTCGATGTAGCGGCGGCGGTGAGTCTCCACGGCTGGCCGTTTGGGGTCGCGATCGCAGAAAGCCTGGCCCTGTTTGCCGCCGCCGCCGCCGCCCTCGAGCTCGCTCGTCACTGGGGCTGGGTAAAGCCCGTGGCGTCAGAGCCTGAGCCCTAAAAATTACCCCCCACAACCTGCTGGGCCAGGGCCATGGCCTGGGGGCGGCTGAGCTTGCCCTGGGCCGTTCTGGGCAGAGCCTCCACGAGAATCCATCGCTTAGGCCGCTTGTAGGCCGCCAGCTGGGGCCCCAGCAAGGTCGGTAAATCTTGCAACCGGGCGGGGGCCATCACCACCAGGGCGCAGAGCTGTTGACCCCAGCGATCGCAGGGCAACCCCACCACGCAGGCATCGCTGACGGCCTCCGTAGCCAGCAGCACCGCCTCTAGTTCTTCTGGGAACACATTCTCGCCGCCGGTAATGATTTTGGTGCTGCGGCGCCCGACGATGTGCAGATAACCTGCGGCGTCCACCAGGCCAAGGTCGTCGGTGTCGAGGCTGGGGGGGGCCGGTGCTAGGGTGGCGGCCCCCTGCTTGGGCCGGATCAAATATCCCTGGGCCAGGGCGTCGGATTCGATCAGAATGGCCCCGGCTTGGCCCGCTGGTCGAGGCCTACCCTGGTCGTCCACAATGGTGAGCACCACGTGGGGCAGGGGTCGGCCGCTGCTGCGGTGGCCCGCCAGAAACTCCTCTGGCAAGAGGGTGGCCACCTGGGCGGCGGTTTCCGTCATGCCGTAGGTGAGGGCCAGGGGAATGGCCTGGGCCTGGGCCTGGTCGAGGAGCGATCGCCACGCCGGAGCGCCCCCCAGCAGCACCGCCCGAAAGCCTCGGAGCCAGGGCAAAGCATCGTCGCCCTGGGCCAGTAAATCCTGAAGCTGAGTGGGCACGAGGGAGAGAAAACCCCCAGGGGGCAGGGCCAACCGCTTCCCCGCCTTGAGGTCGCCGTAGGGTTGAAGCGCCAGCTGCCCGCCCGAGACCAGCACCCGCAGCGCCTGCATCAGCCCGCTGACATGGAAGAGGGGCAGCACGCAGTAGGCATGGACAGGGTCAACCCCAAAATGGGCTCGAAAGCCTTGGATAGCCACCATCAGGGTTTCCCAGCGATGCACCGCAAACTTGATTTGCCCCGACGAGCCGCCGGTCGGAATGAGAAGTTGACCGGCTTCGCCCCCCGGCACTCGACAGGGATAGCCCCCAAAGCCCGCTTGAATCGGCCCCCCCCACTGGGGATTGACCAGGGCCTGCACCTGCTGCCGTTCCTGGTGGCCCCAGTGGGGGTTCGCCAGCACCACCGTGCAGTCGGCGGCCCAGGCCGCCAGGGCTGTGGCCAAAAACCGGAGCGGATCGGGCTCGGCCATCAACACCCCGGCGTCATGCGCTGGGCAGGCCACTTGATAGGCGGCAAACCTAGGGGTCAGCTGGTCTAGCCATCGCCAAAATTCCTGGCTGCTGGGGCCCACCAGCCAGTCTTCGCCCCGGCGATCGCGCAGCAAGGTCCCTAGACTTGGTTCCATAGTTCGGGGGGGGTGAGGGTATCCCAGTCATCGTCGAAGCAGCCTTGGGTGCCAAACCCTAGGGCTGGGCCTGGGGCTAGGGTGGGGGCGCAGGCACAGCGTCCGGCCAGGGCCAGGGCAGCCCGTCGCCCCACGGGCGTTTCAAAGACAGAGGAGAACACCAGGCGGGGGCGATGGGCCAGGCAAAAGGCCTGTAGCCGCTGGGGTGGCCCCGCGATCGCAGGCTTGACCACCACCACCCCTCGCCAGCCCTGGGCCCAGCAGGTCTCCAGCTGCACCAGGGTGGCCACCGACTCATCCAGAGCGATCGCGGTGCGGTACCGCTGCCCGAGTTCCGCCATGGTTTCTACCTGGTCGGGGGGCAAGGGCTGCTCCAGGTGCTCAATGGTGGCCGATCGCGCCCTCTGGTTAATGCCATCGCACACCGCCAGCCACTGCTCCGCCTGGGCCAGGTCTAGGCCGCCATTGGCATCCAGCCGCAGCTGGGTAGCCGGGGGGAGCTGGGCCCAGAGGGCTTGCAGCCAGAGCATTTCCTGTTCAAAGGGGAACACGCCGATTTTCCACTTGAGGGTGCTGTAGCCCTGGGAAAGCCGCTGGGAGACGATGCCTAGGGCGGCTTGGCCCGCGGGCAAGAGGCCGCAGAGATCGGCGATCGCCGGTTCCTGGCCTGCGATCGCCGCGTCCCCCTGCCCCTCTTTGCGGTACAAATCCTCCAGGGCGCAGCCGAATCCAAACTGGGTGGCGGGCAGCCCATCGGGCACGGGCTCAGACCGCCACTCGCCGCCCTGGGCTGCACAAAACGCCTGGGCCTGCTCCACTGCCTCGCTGCCAAACCAGGGGATCGGGGCTACCTCGCCGTAGCCCACCCGCCCCAGACTATCCCGCAGCCGAATCAGCAGCCCCTCTCGCCAAATCCAAAGCCCGTGGGCGGTGTAGAAAGGTTTGATAAACCGCCGCTGGTAGGGCCGCACGGTGAGCTCAATGCCCATCATGGCCCCCGTTGTGGTTAGAACCTGAGCCAGGTACTCAGCCAAAAGCCCAGGGCCAGCAGCAGGCCGCTCCACCCATGGAAGCCCAGGGCAAAAAATTTGGCATTGCTGACCGGCCCAGGCTGGTCGTGAAAGCGGTTGACATGGCGACTCAGCCGCCAGGCCGAGGGCCCACTGGCAAACACCAGGGCTGCCCAGAGGGGGAATAGCCCTAGGGCTAGACCGATGGCCGCGATCGCAAACACCGCCCCACAGACCAGGGGAATCAACATCGCTCCCCGCTGGGTGCCCAGGCGTACAATGGGCGATCGCTTTCCCGCCGCCCGATCATCCTCCACCTGGTGAAAGTGGGAGCAAAACAACACCAAGGTAGTCGTTAAACCCACCATCAGCCCCGCCATTTGGCTGCCCCAGGACCACCCTTGGGCCTGGCTGTAGTAGGCGGCCCCCATGGCCAGAGGGCCAAAGCTCACAAAGCACAGCCCCTCCCCCAACCCCTGATAGCCCAAGCGAAAGGGTGGCCCCTGGTAGAGATAGCCCAGGCCGCAGCAGAGGAGAACCAACCCCAGCACCGTGGGGTCTTGCTGGTACAGGGCGATCGCCACAATGCCCGCCACGCCCAACCCCAAACAGAGGTTAGCCAAGGTAAAAATTAGCCTGCGGTTGCAGGTCAAATTGACTAAGGAATGGGCCTTGTTAACATCAATGCCGGTCTCGGCATCAAAGACATCATTACTGAGGTTTTCCCAGGCCAAAATCAGCACCGCCGCCACCATAAACAGCGCAAAAATACCGCTGTTAAATTGGCCGGTCTCGGCGTAGGCAATGGCGCTACCCACCACCATGGGCATTGTGGCAACGCTATACATGGGAGGCTTGATCGCTGCCAGCCAGAGCTTACGGGCAGCGGGATCGACGGATTGAGTGGTCATGGCACTGCGATTACTCCAGGCCTAGCATATCGCTAAGCTGGGCCTTGGCTAAAGCCAATTTTTCCACCCAGCCTGGGCGATATCGCCAAAAATACCTAGATCTCAAGCTAAAAAGTTGCGTAAAAATCCATAGCGAATTGTTGATTGGGCCGGTGCATATTAAGTCCACAGACAGATGCCCTTGGGGGCAAGGTCTGGTGTATTTACCCTATGGAGACTCTAACTATGTCCAGTCGAGGTTTAAACCTGTGCACCCTGGCGGGCAATGTGGCCGCCGATCCCCAGATCCGCAATATTGAGCGCAAAACCGGCGGTAGTGCCCAAGTGGCCGAAATGACCATCTACATCGATCGCATCCCCAGCCGCCGTGAAAACGACAGCTTTACCGTCGACATCAGCATCTGGGAAGGATCCCCTGCCTGGCGCAAGCTCACCCACATTAAGAAGGGTTCGCTGATTATCGCTAGCGGGGCGATCGACGCCTCCCCCTACGTGAGCAAAACCGACTCTCAAGTGCGGGCGGGGCTACAGCTGAAGGCCACCGATATCTTTTTAGATTCGTCCCCCAGAAGCGAAGACCCCAAGGCCGAAGACTCCAGGGCTGAGCCCGAGTTCTAAACCATTGCAACTATTCTGCTGGGCCGGGGCGATGCACTACAGGTTCGCTACCACCGGGCCCTACCATCGGGCATCTCCCGTTGAAGGCACAGCAGAGACAGCATCCACGGCGATCGCGCCGTGGGTTGAGAGCGAGGATGCGGGTGACCGCATCCTTTTTTACGTCTTGAGGAGATTTCTGGGAAAGAAGATACCCCCCTGTAGGGGCGCAAGGCTTGCGCCCTTTATGAGGAAGCAACGTTTTCTGGTATTTTTGTTGCCAGAATTGTCCTTATTTATTGACCAGTGGGTTGAGTAACGGGTTGGATGAGTTATTGGGCCCGGATCTGGCGGTAGCTCAGGAGCCAGTTCACCATCGTGGCTCGTCGCGTCCGTCGGGGAATGAGCTGGTCTACGGTGTAGCCCTTAAACCCCAGTTCCTCCTTTAGCAGTTGCTTATGGGGCGGAGGAATGGAGCGGGTGAGTTGCACCGTAGCCGGGCGACTGTCGATAAAGTTGGGCGGTTCGGGGTACTTTTCTGACCAGGCGGGCTCTACCGCTGTGCTATCCCACCCAGCTGGGGTTTCGCGGTAGCCAAGCCCATGCCACACGAGCCGGTTCACGGTGTCGTCGTCTAGCTCGTCGTTGAGAATGGCCCACAGGGTATCGTCGGTTAAGGGGGGCATAGTAAGGTCAGGCCAATCATGGGCTTGGGGCCATGGTCACTACAGTAACCCCGATCGCGGCCTCCAAAACCTGAATTTTTTTGTGCAACACTTCGGCCAGTTTTTGGGGCCAGTTTTTGGGGCCAGTTTTGGGGGCCAGTTTTGGGGGCCAGTTTTTGGGGGCCAGTTTTGGGGGCCAGTTTTTGGGGGAAGGGGTTGGAGAACAGCTAGAAACACTGCACCCGTGGGTTATCCCCGTGGGTTATCGAGTTCGGTGCGTCACACCTGGGCCCTAGGACGCACCTGATCTGTGGAGGCCACTGGTGGGCAGTGTCCACCCCACGACTGCGACTGACGACTACAACCCAGCCTCAAGCCAATGTTCCCTGATTAATCCTGGAGGACCCCACCATGCGACGACCCCATCATCCCGACGGGCTGCTGCCTCTGACCTTCAAGCTGGTGAAGTATTTTTTACTGGCCCTGGCGGGCTTCACCATTACCTACATCGCGGCCATTGTTCTAGAGATGCCCCTGGTCGCCGAGGCGATCGCTATGTTTTTGGAGCATGTGCTGGCGCGATCACTGGTTTTGCTGGGCTGCCTGTGGGCGATCGCCGTGATCAGCGAGTCGGTTCGCAACTAGCCCGTCCTAGCTGAAACCTGTCGCTTTCCGTTAATGTTAAGGAGTATTAAGCAAGTCCATATTTCCTGAGAGGTTTCGCCGTGACGATTGCCCTGGCTACCCCCGACGTCAAGACCTGGTCATGGCAGGGGTTCTCCATTCGCTACCAGGCCATGGGCACCACCGGCACCCCGGTGCTCTGTATCCACGGCTTTGGGGCCTCTAGCGATCACTGGCGCCAGAACCTGCCTGCCTTGGCTGACCATCACCGGGCCTATGGGATTGACCTGCTTGGCTTTGGTCTGTCTGATAAGCCGACCCCCGGTCAACCCCTGGCCTACACCTTCGAGACCTGGGGCCAGCAAATTCTAGACTTCTGTCGCGAGGTGATTGGCCAGCCCGCTTACCTGGTCGCCAACTCCATCGGCTGCATTGTGGCGATGCAAGCTGCCGTTGACGGCTCCGAGTGGGTCAAGGGCATTGTCATGCTCAATTGTTCGATCCGGCTACTCCATGAGCGCCGTCGGGCCGAGATTCCGTGGCACCAGCGCCTGAGTACCCCCCTCGTGCAAACCATTCTGGGCTATCCCCCCGTGGGACGGTTCTTTTTCGCTCAGATTGCCCGTCGCAACGTTATTCGCAATCTCCTGGGCCAGGCTTACCACCGCCCCGAGGCGATTACCGACGAGCTGATCGAGGCGATTCTAGCCCCGGCTCTGACCCCAGGGGCCGCCGATGTCTTTCTGGCCTTTGTGCGCTACTCCCAAGGCCCCCTGCCCGAAGATCTGCTACCCCAGTTGCAGTGCCCGGTGTGGATCATCTGGGGTCAAGACGACCCCTGGGAACCTGTGGCCCTGGGCCGTCGTTTTACCACCTATGCAGCGGTTAGGGCAATGGAAGAATTGCCCGGCGTTGGCCACTGCCCCCAGGATGAGGCACCGGAGTTGGTCAACCCCCTGGTGCTGGGCTGGCTGGCGGCGGCTGAGGCCTAAGAATAGCTCTGAATTCAGGAGTTAGGAGTCAGGAGAGTTAGGCCTTTTGGCTTCTGACTCTCGGTTTTCCATGGCTAAGCTGGCTCCGGCTTGGGTTAGTATCGGCTTCGGGCGGATAGAATAGATGCTATGCAGAAGGTAATTGAGGCGGTTCGCGCCGCGCTACAGGGAAATAACAACGAGGGCGATCGACTCTTCTACGCTCTCTTTGAAGCGGCGCTAGACGCCATGGTGATTGCCGACGACCAGGGCCGCTACGTGGCGGTTAATCCCACTGCCTGCGACTTGTTTGGCCTGCCCCAAGCCGAACTTTTGGGCCGCTGCCTAGTTGACTTTACCCACCCTGCGACCACCCTAGAACAAATCTGGCCGGGGTTTCAGCACCCAGATCAAACAGGGGAAAAGCCCCAGAGGCAGACGCGGGGCGAGTTTACCCTGGTGCGGGCCGATGGTACTGTGCGCCAGGTAGAGTACACCGCCACGGCCAATGTGGCTCCCCATCGGCACCTGTGGATTTTGCGAGCGGTGGCGGAACAGCGACTGACGGTCAGCGCCGATCCCAGAGCCAACCATGGCCCATGGCCGGTTGACTCGATCAGCCCGTCAGCAGACCCCCTAGGGCCAGCCGTGGATGCCGCCCCCAGAGACCGTTGGGACTTGGGCGAAACTAACCCGGCCAGCGGCACGGGGGACTTGGCCAGCCTGGTGGCGCGGATCTACGACGTGGGCGATCGCACCCAGACAGAGTCAACCCTGCGCCAGCAAGCGCAAGAGTTTCGTACCCTAGCCGAAAATACCCCCGATTGCATTCTGCGGTGCGATCGCGAGTTTCGCTTTCTCTACGTCAACCCGGCGGTCACTACCCTCAGTCAACAGTCGAGGGCGGACATGGTGGGCAAAACCTTCGAGGAACTGGGCTATCAAGAGTATTTGGTCACCCTCTGGCATAGGGCCGTAGCCCAGGCCTTTGCTACCGGCCAAGAGCAGACCTTAGAATACGTCCTAGCCCTGCCTGGGGGGCACCGCACCTTTCAATCTCGGGTGGTGCCCGAGATCACCGATGGAGCGGTGACCTCGGTGCTGGTGGTGGCCCGCGACATCACCGATCTAAAGCGGGCCCAATCTGAGCTAGTCTACCGAGCCGAGCGGGAACATACCCTGCGGCTCATTACTCAGCGCATTCGCGAAACCCTAGACCTAGAGACCATTCTCTCGACGGCGGTCGTCGAAATCCAGCGCACCTTCCAGGCCGATCGCACGCTGATCTTTAGGCTCAATCCAGACCATTCGGGAGCCGTCATTCAGGAGGCGTTGCAGCCAGCCTATCCCGTCACCCTAGCCATGCGCTGGGAGGATGAGTGCTGTCCCCCCGACTGCTACGCCGCCTACGCCCAGGGTCAGGGCCACATTGTCTCCGATGTGGGGCTAGATAGCTGGGGCGATTGCCTGGTCGAGTTTATGCAAGAGACCGGGGTGCAGTCAAAAATGGTGGCCCCGATTTTGCAGCGGCAGAGCGATGGCTCGATGCGAGTATGAGGGCTGTTGATTACCCATGCCTGCGCCACCCCGCGGCGGTGGCAGCCCGATGAGTTGGATTTGCTCCAGCAGGTGGCCGAGCAGCTGGCGCTCACCCTGTACCAGGCCGAGCTGCACCAGCAGCTCCAGGCCGCCAATCAGGAACTAGAGCGCATTTCTAACACCGATGCCCTCACCCAGATCGCCAATCGTCGCTACTTTGACCGCAGCCTGGCCCAGGAATGGCAGCGCGCCCAGCGCGAGCAGATGCCCCTAGCCCTGATTCTGTGCGACATCGACTTTTTTAAACAGTACAACGACACCTACGGCCACCCCGCTGGTGATGTTTGCATCACCGCCGTGGCCCAGGTGCTCCAGGGCTGCCTTCACCGCTCGGGCGACTGTCTGGCCCGCTACGGTGGCGAAGAGTTTGCCGTGATTCTGCCCCATACGGATCAAATGGGAGCCGAGACCATGGCTAGAAAAATGCAGCGGGCGATCGCCGCTCTGAACCTACCCCACGCCGCCCACCCCACGGCCCAGCGCATTACCCTTAGCTTTGGTCTCGCCATGGCCCTGCCCCAGACGGGCCTCAGCCCCCAGGATCTGCTAAGTCGGGCCGACCAGGCCCTGTACCAAGCCAAACAGACCGGGCGCAACCGAGTTTGCCTGGCCCCGGCCCTGGGGGAGTTGACGGCCTAGGCGATGGCCGAGCCAGCGGGTATCCCCTAGGGTCGGGTGATTGGCACCTGGGCTGATGTGATCAACCGGGCCAACCTGGGTATGGACGTGATGCACGAGCGCAATGCTCGCAACTTCCCCCTCGACCTGGCTATCGCCGAGGCTCCTGAAATCATCGGCTAGGTTTTGCTAGTCCATTGATTGATTATGAAAAAAGCGTCCTCTTTGGAGGACGCTTTTTTTATGGCCAGTGCCATTGGGGCAAGCCATGCTACCTGTGCAAAGCGATTAGTTTTCGCTAATGGTGAGGGAGTAGTTGGTGGGGGTTTGGCTACTGTTGCCAATGAAAAATGAGTAGGTGCCTCGGTTGAGCAGCCCCGGTGCGTTGATGGCACCGTTGCTGCTGGTGTGGCACTCGCTAAAGCCATTGTTGCCCTGAATCAACAGCGTCAGCCCGTCTGTGCCGTTGATGGCCACATCGACGGCCGCGAAGTCTTGGTCGACCTGCAAAATTTGAATCGGGCGATCGCTGATCAACCCACCGCAGCTAGAGGAAACGCTGGGGGTGACAGAGCCCGTTTGTTGGATCGGGCTGGCCAGGGGAGTCTGGCCGACGGGTTGAGCGGAGGCCACTCCGGTGCCGAGGGCCAGGGCGAGGACGGCAGCCGGTAAAGAGAAAGTCTTAAGTAGAGATGTCATGGCGGGTTCTCCTGCATTTTTTAAGGAGTAGTGTGCTGATTTGTTCTTATCTTACTCAGCGGAATAGGGGTGTGTGACAGTAAATGTGCCAGTTTGCGAAGCGCCATTATGGTTGGCGGTAGCGGTGAAGTCGCCGTGAAGTCGCGGTAAATAGGGCGCGATCGCGGTGGGGAAGCTGGGGCCAAAAAGCGCCAGGATGGGGCGGCTCCGCTATGATTGAGGGGCAATTATGCCAGCCACTCCGGCCAGTTTGCCTTGCAGCCATGGCCTAGCTCTACCTCGTATTCTCACCCTCTAACTTGTTTCAGAGTTCTCCATGGCGCAGACCTCTAACTCTCAGCCCATCTCGGCCCAGGTCTCGACGGCCCGGGTGCAGGGTCGGCTCTCGGTAGCCCATAGCTTGGCCCTGCGACGGCTAGTGGCCTGGGGGCTAGAGGTGGGGCTGCTGGTCACCAGCGTGGCCATCCCCTGGAGTCTTGGGGACGTGGTGCGGCACCACTCCACGGCGGATGTGGTGCCGCTGACTCCGGCGGTGACTATCGTCCACGGGGCGATCGCCCGTCCCCTGGGATGGCCCCGGCAGTGGCTGGTCACCGATGTGCCACCGCTCACCAATATGCTTTGGTTTAGCGCCCTGGTGGCCCCGGTAGCCCTAGGGGTCAGCCAGATCTACCACCTGTCCAGCCGGGGCAAAACCTGGCCTAAGGCCTGGCTGGGCCTGCAGGTGACTGGCCGCGATCGCCCCGTACCCAACAGTTCCGCTGTCCTGGTCAGGGAACTGGGGCGCTGGGGTCTGCCCTTGGTTGGAGCCTACGTGCTCTGGATTGGCAGCGGCGCTTTTCCCAGTTTGCCTTGGCTGGGGGGGTTGACCTTAGCCTGCGGTTTAGGCGCCGGGGCCACGGGGCAGCTCAGCCCGTCTCGGCGGGCTTGGTACGACCGGTTGGCCCAGACCCGAGTAGTCCTCCTGCGGGGAGGACAGGTGCCCGCTCGGTACAACCCCACGGCGGAGCAGGCTCAGGATGACCATGGGAACCTCGATGCCCAGGCTGGCTATACCCAGGCTGGCTACGCCCAGGGTCTTGATGGGGCCTACGGTGACGACCCGGCTTCCTTTGCGATCGCGCCGTCGCCCCTGGTGGGCCTGACCACCGAGGAGTATGGTGGCCTGACCGCCATTGTGCTTTCCCCGGCCGATTCGGCCCAGGTGCTGGGGACTCGGGGCTGGCGGCGACATCTGCCGTTGATCAGTGCGCTGGCGGGGGTCGTTGTCTTGGGTGGGCTAGGCGCCCTGTGGTTAGACCGGCGTCTACCCTCGGCCCGGGGGGCATCGGGCGACGCGCTGTTTTTAGCGCTGGTGGAAAACCTCAGCCGCAATGCGACCTCATTTAGCGATCGCCAGGCGGCGGCCCTAGCCTTGGCCAGTAGCCAAGACCCCCGCGCCATCCCGCTGCTGGTCGATATGCTGGCCCAAACCGGTGACCCCAGCCTGCTCGATACCCTACAGCAGGCCTTAGTGACCCTGGGGCCTCCCGCTATTCCGCCCCTGCAGCGGCTCAACCTGGCCCTAGCCAATGATCTGCAGGCTCTTCCCCCCGAGCAGCAGCTTCTGACTCAACTGCGGCAGCGCACGGTAAAGCGAACCCTAGCCAAAATTTTGGTGCTCCACAGCGGACACCTCAACCAGGTTGACCTCAGCGGCACTAACCTGAGCTATATCATTGAAGGCCCCGACGCCTTTACCCTGGTGCTAGAGCAGCAGCACCTGGCCGGCATTGTGTGGCGCAACGCCGTGCTTTCGGGAGCTCGCCTGCGTAAGGCCAAATTCTTTGACCCCGGTGCCGATGGCCGCAGCGACACCTTCGACGATTGGATTACCGATTTCAGTGGCTCAGACCTGACTGAGGCCAGCCTGGTGGCCGCTCACCTGCGTCGTACGGTGTTTCGCAGCACCAGCCTGCTGCGGGCTAACCTGAGTAATGCCGTCGCCCCCTATGCCGATTTTTCTGGGGCCAATGCCAGCAGCGCCTGGTTTATTGCCGCCGATGTGAGCCACGGCCTGTTTAACGGGGCCAGCCTGGTGGGGGCCGACCTCACCGACGCCAACCTCAGCCAGGCCAGCCTGGTTAACACTCGCCTGCGCCAAGCCCATCTGGCCGGAGCCACCCTGACTTCGGCGGATTTGAGCCAGGCCGATCTGGCCGAAGCTGACCTGAGTGAGGCCAACCTAACGGGTGCTAATCTCAGGCAGGCAAACCTGAGTGACAGTGGGCTGCGGGGGGCTGATTTCAGTCAAGCGAACCTAGACCAGGCCAATCTCCAGGGTGCCAACCTAGAGGGAACGGTGCTGACGGGGGCAAATCTGGCCGGGGTCAACCTGGCTGGAGCACGATTTTTTACCCCGGAACAATCCTCGGGCGATGGCTTTGTCGCTAGGCTCACGGAGCCCAGTGCCACCCAGGCGTTGGTCGGGGTAGACTTCTCTGAAGCTCTGAATTTACAGGGCGACCAGCTAGACTACATCTGCCGCCAGGGCGGCGTTCATCCGTCCTGCGGGGGCGAGTTTTAGGCGTTTTTAGCGATTAACCCATGCAGCGTACCCGCTTAAGCACCCTCATTGACGACCTGGGCGACCAATTTAGCCTGTGGCTCATTAATCCCTGGCGGCGGGTGGCCCTGGTGCTGATTAGCCTGCTGCTGGGCTCTTTTTTGGCCATATCCCTGGCGGCGATCTCGGGCCAGGCGGGGGTTCAAGATGTCACCATATCCGTAATTTTGGTGCTGGGGGCAGAGCTGGTGAGCTGGTTGGTCTACAGCCGTCGCTGGCGCGACCCAGAGCTTTTAAAGCAGGTACCTAAGCCGATCTGGCTGGACTGCCTCAACGGCTTCAAGATTGGGGCTATCTACGCCCTCTGCCTTGAGGCCTTGAAACTGAGTAGCTGACCTGATCATTCTAGGGAGTTTAATTGGGGCTAGAGGGGGCATCTAGCCGCCCCAGGGCGGAACACTAGCCTGACTCGGGCGATCGCTGGCGGTGTAATACGACCATGGTTGGCCCTACCACGGGGTTACGCGCCACCACCACACCATTGGGATCTAGCAGTTGCAGGGTGCCAAACCTCAACTCCTGGGCTTGGGTGTAGATATCTTGGGCAATCTCATCCTGCTGGGCGGTCAGGAGGCCGTACCAGGTTTCGGCCACGTTGACCCCCAGGGTGCTGCCGGGCAGATTGACCTCCACCGACTGAATAAGTCCTAGACCGTAGGCCCGGCTGATCGTACTCACTCGGGTTTGAATGTCGGTAATGAGCCGTTGTTCAGGGGTGGGTTTAGGTTCTGGGCCAGTAGTCAGGTCTGGAGCCAGGCCTGGAGTCAGAGCAGACCCTGGGGTGAGTTCTGGGGCGGCCTCTGGGGTAGGGCCTGGGGTAGGGTCTGGGAGCGCTCCTTCGGCAACAAGGCCGATTTCTCCTGCCGCCGGGCGGGGAGCCGCAGGCTCAGCGACCCGCGCCCCTCGGCCACCGGCCAAGGGATTCCACAGCACCAGGCCCAGAAATAATAGCCCTAGGGCAATGGCGGTCAGCAGGCCGTCGGAGAGCTGGCGCTGGAGCTCGGGGGGGAGCTGCGATCGCACCCAGCGCAAACACCGCTTCCACACCGCAGCGACGTCTGCTAGCGGCAACAAGAGTTGATCGACCACACCCAGCTCCTTTGGTTGATAGGGAATATCAGCATCGGCCCAAACATCTTCTGCCAGCAGCCTGGGGCTACGGTTGGTTGTGGTCGCGACCGTGATCTCCGAACCCGGAGGGCCATCGGGAGGCTGGGGCCGGGCCGGGGGGAGCGGTTCAGGGGGGAGCGGTTCAGACCCATTGTTGGTGTCCTGCAGGTCGCTGTCGGTCCAGGGGGCTGGGTCAGGGCGATCCGGGCGGCCCTGGGTGATCGAATCCGCGTAGAGGGCATCCGCTGTCCCCCCATCGCCCATCTGGTCGCCCATCTGGTCGCCCATCTGATTAGCCATCGCATCAGCCGCCCCGTGACCGCCGTCAGCCCCTGGCTGACGGCGGTCACGGGGCGGCGGAATGGGCGGAATTTCTTCGGGAAAATTAGAGTCTTGGGGTTTCATGGCTTAGCCCACCTGGCCACAGTTGCTGACACATGTTGCTGCTGACCCCTGCTGCGGGGTAGCCCGGTCGGGGCCTGTTCCGTATCCTTATCAATACTGCCACGATTTGCAAAAATCAATGAAATACCCTTGGGATAATGCGGGGCCGTACAGCAGTTATAAATTCAAACGGTAGCAACAGATACAGATGTAAAAAAGACTGAGTCAGGCACTCAAAATGGATCCAATGTCAGCGTGGGTGTGGTTTAAAATGGTGGTTGGCAGTTAAATTT
>Ga0169931_10005695_pt1 | contig 18932 bp, 15 predicted proteins | sample Kivu_15m_20L_FD_129675 | JGI IMG/M metagenome (GOLD analysis project Ga0169931, IMG submission 129675) | Freshwater microbial communities from Lake Kivu, Western Province, Rwanda to study Microbial Dark Matter (Phase II) - Kivu_15m_20L... | ecosystem: Environmental > Aquatic > Freshwater > Lake... | reverse complement strand
CCTTCTCGACATTATCTGACCAGTGCCCCTGTGGCGGATTGACGATGTGCGAAGTTGCAGCGGGGGATGCAAATTGGTATGACCAGTTCTTCCCCCGTTCCCCGAAAGGTAGCTGTGACGCAAACAGACAACGGTTTCCTGATGCGGCGTGTGGCCGATGCCGTGGAAGCGGCGTCGGAGGTAATGTTTCCGGTGAATGATTTTGGGGCGCCCGACTGGAAGAGCACACAGATGGTGGAGCGCACGCTGGACTACATGGGTGAGCTGCCGCCTCAGACTCGGCAGCTGCTGATGCTTATGTTTCTGGCGATCGAGTTTGCTTCGCCGTTTCTGCTGGTGGGACCGGGTCGTTTCTCGCGTCAGTCGTATGCGCGACGATCGCGGGCCATGGAGCGCTGGCGCACGTCATGGTTTGCCCCCTACCGCCTGCTCGCTGACGCCCTGAAAGCGCAGCTGTGCATGATGTTTCTGTCGCATCGCGCGGTGCAGATGCACATGCGTGTATGGAAGGCCTGTGACCGCCCCGGCGATGTCATGCAGCTGCCGTATCGGCCCAACGCTTTTTCGGGGACCACGGCCAATGGCCTTCGGGAGGACATCGCATGATTCACCATCTGGAGAGCATTCGTCAGGGCTTTGACCTTTCGTGCGATGTGATTGTGGTGGGCTCGGGCGCCGGCGGTGCCGTCGCCGCCGCGAATTTTGCGGCCGCCGGGCTAAAGACGGTCGTGCTCGAGGCCGGCCCGCAGGTGCGCAATGAAGACATGACCCGCGATGCGCCGCGGTTTCTGGCTCGCTATTTCTGGGACGGCGGGCTTCGGCTCATGACCGGCTCATCGGCCATCCCCTGCATGCAGGGTCGCTGTCTGGGTGGCAGCACCGTGTCGAACTCGGCCATTATGTACAAGCTGCCCGACTGGGTACGTCAGGAATGGATCGACGACGACGGGTTGAAACACCTGACTGACCCGGCGTTTGATCGCAGTTTTGAACGCATTATGGCCGGCACCCTCACCGCGCCCACGCCCATGAACGCGCAGGGCCCACGCAACCTGATTATTCGGGACGCCCTGACCTCGATGGGTGTGAGCAACGGCCCGTTGCCAAGGGCGGTAAAAGATTGTTCGGGCTGCGCCGACTGCATTGTGGGCTGCGCGTGCGGCGCCAAGCAGTCTGTGGACCGGTCGTATATTCCCATGGCGGTGCGGGACGGCGCCGAGGTCTATACGTGTGCCAATGTGGACCGCGTGTTGATGGAGGGGAGCAGGGCAGTTGGCGTGACAGGGCGCGTGATTGATCCGAAGACCTGGAAGGCGACGGGTAACTTCACCGTGCGCGCACCCCGCGTGGTGCTGGCAGCCGGCGCGACACACACCCCGTGTTTGCTGCAGAAGAGCGGCATTACCCACCGCGGCATGGTAGGCGGCACGCTGTTTGCCCACATCAGCGGTGGCGTGGTGGGCATTATGGACAAACCCATGCACCCGTGGGTAGGCGCCGCTCAGGGCTGGGGCGCCATCAGCAAGGAGATCAAGGGCATGAAGTTCGAGTCGTTGTGGGCCGACCCGAGCGTGATGCTGGTCAAATGGGGCGGGTTTGGGCCGTCGTTCCTGCGAAAATTGCAGGAGGTTCCCTACGCGACCGTGGGCGCGATCGTGTATCGCGGCAAATGTACAGGGCGCGTGCGAGCCAAACGCGACGGCCTGCCCAATATCAAGCTGTGGATTCCACCTTCCGAAGCGCAGACGGTATTCCGCGGTATGAAGATCATGGCCGACGGATTGTTACGAAATGGCGCAAAATATGTATTCGCCGGCAATATTCGGGGAATTCCCGAAGAGCTGCGGTCCGAAAAAGAAACGGAATTATTACTCTCGCCGAAATTACATGCAGGCAATTTACCAATGACCGGCAACCATATTTTCGGTTCGGTCCGTATGACAGGCGACGAGCGAACGGGACCGATCGCACCGGATGGCAGCGTGCGCGGTGTCACCGGCATTCATGTGGTGGACGCCAGCATCTTCCCCAGCCCGAGCGCCGTCAACCCGCAGGCGACCATCATGGCGCTCAGCGACATGATCACCCGTCGCATGGCCGATATGGCCAACTGAAGTGCGCCGGCGCCGGTGACACGGTGGGCCACCGATGATCCGAAGCCATGCGTGCAAGCCTGCACGTGCAGGGCGAAATCCTGACCGTCCGCAGGCGTGTGGGGCAGACGCCGGCGCCGCTCCGTCCGTTCAACGGGAGCGTCAGGCCGGAGCGGTCGCATGGGATCCACCGCCGCCCTGCCCATCGGCTGGTTCCGTGTTCCGCTTGGCTTGATCTGCGCAATGTTCTAGAGCCCCTCGCTCAGCAGGGCCGTGCTCTGTAGTTCGTACTTCGCACCGTGATGGATCGCATGTCGGAACGGGTCGCCGTGATTGGACTTGGTTATGTGGGACTGCCCGTGGCGTTGGCTTTTGCGCGAACGCACGCGGTGACCGTGGGGTTCGACATTAACCCGGTGCGTGTGACCGAGCTGAACAACGCGTATGATCGGACAGGTGAGGTCTCGTCGGACGAGCTGGAGGCCAGCACGCTGCGCGTGACCGATGACCCCGCCGCGCTGCAGGGGACCACCTTCTTTGTGGTGACGGTGCCGACCCCGATCGACGAGCACAAACAGCCCGACCTGACGCCGGTGCGGAAGGCGTCCGAGACGGTGGCCCGGGCCTTGAGCCGTGGTGCGGTGGTGGTGTTTGAGAGTACCGTGTACCCCGGGGTCACGGAAGAGTTTTGTGGTCCGATTCTGGAGCGCCTGTCGGGGCTGCGGGCCGGCGTTGATTTCTTTCTGGGCTACTCCCCGGAGCGGATTAATCCGGGCGACAAGGAACATACGCTGGAGCGCATCACCAAGGTGGTGAGCGGACAGGACGCAGCGACGCTGGAGCGGGTGGCGAGCGCGTATGGAAGTTTTGTGGCGGCGGGGGTGCACCGCGCGCCTTCGATTAAGGTAGCCGAGGCCGCGAAGGTGATTGAGAACACGCAGCGCGACCTGAACATCGCGCTCATGAACGAACTGGCGATTATCTTCGACCGGCTGGGATTGCGCACGTCGGACGTGCTGGCAGCCGCGGGAACCAAGTGGAATTTCCTGAAGTTCACGCCGGGTCTGGTGGGCGGACATTGCATTGGGGTTGACCCGTATTACCTGACGGCGCGCGCCGAACAGGCGGGATATTTTCCGCAGGTGATTCTGGCAGGGCGGCGAATCAATGACGGCATGGGCGTATTTATCGCTCAGAAGCTCGTGAAAATGCTTATTGCGTCCGATATTACAGTAAAAGGCGCCAAGGTTGGTGTTCTTGGGCTCACGTTCAAAGAGAACGTGCCTGACCTTCGCAACAGCCGAGTACCCGACATCATTGGCGAGCTGCGGCAGTTCGGTATTGAACCGCTGGTGCACGACGCGGTCGCCGACGGCGCCGAAGCGCAGCATGAGTTTGATTTGACACTGCATGGGCTGGACGCTTTCAACCACCTGGACGCGCTCATTGTCGCGGTGTCGCATCGTGAGTATCTGGCGCTCGGCAGCCGCGCCCTCGCCGGCCTCATTCGGCCTGGCGGCGTGCTGGTGGACGTCAAATCCTGTCTTGTACCCGACCAGATGCCGTCTGACCGGCACTACTGGAGCCTCTGAACCCTCGGCGAGACCGTATGGCCAAGATCATGGTGACCGGCGCGGCCGGCTTTATTGGATACCACCTGTCGGAGCGGCTGCTGCAGCGTGGCGACGAGGTGGTCGGTGTCGACAACCTGAATGATTACTACGACGTGACGTTGAAGCACGCGCGGCTGAACCGACTGCGTCGCCACTCTGGTTTTACGTTCCATCAGGTGGACATCGCCGACCGGGTTGCGATTCCGGCATTATTTGCGAGCGAGCGTCCACAGCGGGTGGTCAATCTGGCGGCGCAGGCCGGCGTTCGCTACTCGATTACGAACCCGCACGCGTATATCGACTCGAATATTCAGGGGTTTATCAATATTCTGGAAGGTTGCCGCCATCATGAGGTGGAGCATCTGGTGTATGCGTCGTCGAGCTCGGTGTACGGCTCAAACACGAATATGCCGTTCTCGATTCACGACAACGTGGACCACCCGATTAGTCTTTATGCGGCCACGAAGAAGGCAAACGAGCTGATGGCGCACACGTATAGCCATCTGTATCGCCTGCCGACGACGGGCCTTCGGTTCTTTACGGTGTACGGCCCGTGGGGACGTCCTGACATGGCGCTGTTTCTGTTTACAAAGGCGATATTGTCGGGACAGCCCATCCAGGTATTTAATTACGGAAAAATGCGTCGCGATTTTACGTACATCGACGATATCGTGGAAGGCATTATCCGGGTGCTGGATCGCACGGCATCACCGAACCCGGCATGGACGGGAGCCGAGCCCGACCCGGGGACGTCATCGGCGCCGTTCCGCGTGTACAACATCGGCAACCACACGCCGGTGGAGCTGCTGGATATGATTGGCATTGTGGAGAAGTGCCTTGGCCGCGAGGCGGTGAAAGAGATGTTGCCGATGCAGCCCGGAGACGTTCCGGCCACCTGTGCCGACATCGAGGACCTTGAGGCGGATACGGGGTTTACGCCAGCGACGCCGATCGCGGTGGGTATTGAGCGGTTCATTACGTGGTACCGCGAGTACTTCGGGGACAAGGCATGAACTGGCAGGGCGTTGCGACCGCCTGCCGCGGCGGTTGGATACGGGCGCTGTTGCGCGACCTGTTCAAGCGCGTGCTCGACATCGCGGCCTCGGCTTGTGCCCTGATTGTGCTCTCGCCCTTGCTGGTGCTGATTGCAGTGGCAGAGCTGTGGTTTCATGGCTGGCCACCGGTGTTCACGCAGATTCGCCCGGGTATGGGTGGCAAGGCATTTCGCCTGATCAAGTTTCGCTCGATGACCAATGAACGGGGTGCGGACGGAGAGCTGCTTCCCGATGCGGACCGCCTGACGGCCTTCGGCCGCAAATTGCGGTCTTCGAGTCTGGATGAGCTGCCCGAGTTCTGGAATGTGCTGCGAGGCCAGATGTCGCTGGTGGGTCCCCGCCCGCTGTTGATGCGTTATCTGGAGCGGTACACGCCCGAGCAGGCGAAGCGTCATGACGTACGCCCCGGCATTTCGGGTTGGGCGGCGGTGAATGGGCGAAATGCAGCGTCCTGGGAAGACCGGTTCGCCATGGATACGTGGTACGTCGAGAACAGGACGACTCGGTTGGACCTGTTGATTCTGCTGAAGACTGTTCGTACGGTGCTGATTCGCGAAGGCGTTTCACACGCCGGACACGAGACCATGCCTGAGTTCATGGGCAGTGCGGGTACGTAATGCCGCCCTGCCCCGCATCGCTGTCCTGAACCGTCTGCCGCGACCGATGGCCGCGGCCGGAGCCCCATGAATACGAGCTCGTCACATAGCGCGCTGGCCATTTCAGGCGGTAAGCCTGTGCGCCAGGGTCCTGTCGCGCCCTGGCCATACTTCGAGGCCGATGAGATTGAAGCAGCGACCGAGGTGCTGCGCTCGGGCAAAGTGAACTACTGGACCGGGACGGAGTGCCGCAGTTTCGAGAAGGAGTATGCGTCGTATCTGGGCGTGCCTCACACGATTGCGCTTACGAATGGGACTGTTTCGCTGGAGTTAATGCTACGGGTGTGGGGCATAGGGCCTGGTGACGAGGTCATTACCACTCCGAGGACGTTTGTAGGGACTGCGGCCGCGATTGTCTCGGTGGGTGCAACACCGGTGTTCGCGGATGTGGACCGTGACAGCCAGCTGATTACGCCGGCGAGTATCGAGGCGGTCCTGACGCCTCGGACACGGGCGATTCTGCCTGTGCATCTGGCGGGCTGGGTGGCCGATATGGACGGGATTATGGCTCTGGCCGAGCGGCATGGGCTGTATGTGCTCGAGGACTGCGCGCAGAGCCATGGCGCGATGTGGCGCGGGCAGCATGCTGGTACCATGGGTCACGCGGGTTCGTGGTCGTTCTGTCAGGACAAGATTCTGACCACGGGCGGCGAAGGCGGTCTGGTGTCGATGCGCGACGAGGCGTGGTTTCGGGCAGCATGGGCGTACAAGGACCATGGCAAGTCCTGGGAAGCGGTGTACGAGAGGCAGCATGCGCCCGGCTTTCGCTGGCTGGTGGAGAGCTTTGGGACGAACTGGCGCATGACGGAGTTTCAGGGCGCGATTGGGCGCCGAATTTTGTCGAAGCTGGATGACTGGGTTGCTCGCCGCCGTACGCATGCGGAGTTCCTTCATGGGCAGCTGAAAGATGTTTCAGGGCTGCGCATTCCCATGCCGCCGGCGCATGTTGGTCATGCGTGGTACAAGTTCTATGCGTTCGTGGAGCCCGAGCTGCTGGCGACTGGCTGGACGCGTGACCGAATCGCTGAGGCGGTGGCCGCTGAAGGTGTGCCTTGTTTTTCAGGGAGCTGCAGCGAGATTTACCTGGAGAAGGCGTTCCCGGAGTCGATGCGCCCGGCGGAACGTTTGCCGGTCGCCCGAGAGCTGGGCGACACATCGCTGATGCTGCTGGTTCACCCGACGCTGAGCCTGAGGGACATGGCGCAGTTTGCCGAGGCGGTGGCGAAGGTCATGCGGGTGGCGGTGGGCTGACTGGGAACGCGCATCGCTTTGTGATCCCACGACCAGCACGTTTAGAACGTCGGCTTATCAATACAGGGGTGCAGGTTTATCTGAAGCACGTATTGAACAGACTGTACCACATAAGCAGCTGTACTGAATCAACAATATTCACATTGATGTCGTTACACTCATCACGACGTTCGCGGTAATTGATTTGACGTTGTTATGCCTGTACGTTGTATTGTACCGGATCATATCCACACCCATCCAACGATGTTCGTCGTCGTATCAACGTATTCAACAGTGTCGCCACCTCCATCGAAAGCCTGGTGACGTCGTCAGGCCTGTGCCGTTGTGTTGATACATTTATGTATATCCCCGTGAAAAGGCGGCGTGACGAGAGACACGTTGCAGAATCGGTGTCGAACAGGCCCCCACCGGCAACGTTCAGGCTACGCACCGACGGGTCTGCGTCGGAGCGTCCGGGCGGCGAAGTGGGTTCAGAAGGGTTGTTCGGACCGAATCATGAGTCGCAGCGCCAGCTTGTAGAGGGCGCTATCGCGAGTCACAAGGCGCGGGCTGTTCGCAATGGCATCGTCCAACAGGCTAATGCGAATGGCGTCGCCGGCGGTGCCGACCATGACATCGCCGTTCGGGACCCTGACGCCTTCGATCTCTCCGAGCTGAATGACATCAGCTGCAGCGGCACCCAGAAGTCCGGCGAGGGTATTGTCGAAAGCGGTAGGACTGCCGCCGCGGGCGATGTGGCCGACTGAATTCGCGCGCACTTCCATAGGAGCGTCTAAATGAGCCTGGATGTCCGCGCACTCTTCAATCTTTTGCTGCAATGACTGGACCCAGTCCTTGCCCGCCTTCTTCAAGACGCCTTCGGCGACGATGATGATGAAATAGCGATAGTCACGGCGTACGCCTGCGATGAGGCGGCGCACGATGCGGTCCTGGTCCCAGGTCTCTTCAATTTCGGGGATCGAGACGATGGCGGCGCCGCCCGCGATGGCCGACTGCAGTGCCAGCCAGCCTGCGGTGTTGCCCATGACCTCGAGGATGATGGCGCGTTTGTGGCTTTCGACGGTGTCGCGGATCTTGCGCATGGCGTCGACCACGTTGTTGAGCGCGGTGTCGTAGCCGATAGAGTAGTCTGTGCCCCACATATCGTTGTCGATAGTGGCCGGAATGCCGACGACACGAAAGGGGCGATTCGGAAACGTTTGTCGAAATGTATCCGCGATGAGTCGCCCTCCGCGGAAGGAACCATCACCACCAACGACGATGAGGTCGCTGACACCGAGCTGGTACAGGTTCACGACGGCGACCTTGAGGAAGGCCTCTCGGGCGTCCATGCGTTCGGCGTAGTGTGGGTGTTCGATGGGGGGTGCGATCAGCTCATTGACGCGGCCGGTGCCAATGAAGGTGCCGCCGCGGTGAATGATGTCGCGTACGGCGGAGCGGTCGACATTGCGGTCGCTGGAGGTATCGAGGCGGCCTGCGAGTCCGCGGAAGCCATCCCTGAAGAAGACGAGTTCGCGTTCTGGCTGCCGCATTTTGACAGCTCTGAAAGCGGCTCGGACGGCGGCGTTCATGCCTGGAGCGTCGCCGCCGCTCGTGAGGATTCCAACGCTCATGGCTGCGCCTCTGGGCTCATCGATGGGGGATCAGACGTCGAACTGTGCACGCTCGAGTAGCTCACGCACGCGGAAGAGGAAGCTGTTACCGAGGACCCCGTCGATGACGCGGTGGTCATAGGAGAGCGAGAGGTACATCATGGAGCGAATGCAGATGACCTCTTCCCCGTTGATTTCACGCACGACGGGTCGGCGTACGATCTCGCCCATGCGCAGGATTCCGACCTGGGGCTGATTGATGATGGCCGCGCCGAACAGGTTGCCTTTTCGGCCGGGGTTAGAGACGGTAAAGGTTCCACCAGCGAGGTCATCGACGGTGATCTTCTTGTCGCGTGCTTTCTCGGCCACCAGCGCGACGGCTTTGGCGAGGGCGCCCACCGAGAGCTGGTCGGCGTTGCGAATGACCGGAACGACGAGCCCCTGCTCGGTTTCGACGGCGCAGCCGAGGTTCACGTCGGCTCGCTGGATGATCTCTTCGTCGCCGACGACGGCGTTCATTCCGGGGAATTCCTTGAGCGCCATCACGGTCGCCTTCAGCACAAAGCCCAGCAAAGTCAGGGAGATACCCTCGGCTTGCAGACGGTTTTTGTGTTTGAGGCGCAGGTCGGACACGGGCGACATATCGACTTCGGCGAAGCACGGCACGTGGGGTGACACATGCTTGGAGTACACCATGTGCTCGGCGGTGATGGCTCTGCGCTTGCTGAACTTGATGACGGTATCGTTAGGGCCCTTCTCGATGGGAGGGGCCTTGTAGTGCTTCATGCCGGCGGGCGCTCCGAGCTTTCCGCCCGGCGCAGCGGGGACCGTCGCGCTGACGAGCTGCGCGAGCTCCGGGGGCAGCGGCGGGTTCGAAGCCGGACGCGCGGCAAGCGGAAGGGGAGCGATCGGACCGGAAGGCGACGCCACAACGCCGTCTGAGTTCCACGGGTGATGGGCAGCGACACCCGTCGCAGCCGGCGCTGCGGCAGCCAGAGGCAGTGCCATCACGGGTGCTGCCACGGCAACCGCTGCAGGCACAGCCGGTGCAGCGGGCACAGCCGGTGCAGCAGGCGCGACCGGGGTTGCCACAACGGTTGGAGCAACAGGCGCAGGGGCAGCTGTCAGGGCAGTCGCTCCACCGAGCTCTGCCGGGTCGGTCACCATCTCAATGATTGCAGTGCCGACGGCTACCGTTGCACCGGGTGCTACAAGGAGGGTCTTGACGTAGCCAGCCGCTGTGGAGGGCACTTCGGTGTTCGCCTTGTCGGTCTCGACCTCGACCAGCAGGGTTCCGTTGTCGACCTTATCGCCGGGCTTGACGAACCATTGGACGATCGTTCCCTCGACGACGCTCTCGCCGAGCTGCGGCATGACAATCTGACTGGCCATTGCGGTAATCTGCTGAGAAAGGGTCGATAGGCCGCCCTGTCTCGGAGGGGCGGCAGCAAAGCGGACAAGCCGGTCGGTATAGTATCCGACCCGAAAAGTGCAAGCGACGTTCACTGCTCTGACCGCTTGCGAACACTGAAGGGATCGGCAGCAGACCAGACGTCGCCGTAGGCTTCGCCGACGGCGTCGTGGAGCCCGTGCGCGTAGCTGGACATGGGGCTTTCATCGAGTCCGAGTCTGGATTCGGAGGCGAGCGCCAAAGACGCATACCCGGACAGGACGTCGGGGATTTCGGCGTCCGGATCCGGCATCTGCAGTTCACTGTCGATCAGAGCCAGTCGGGTTCGCCAGGTCTGATCGAGAAGCCCGGCCGCAAAGAGCGCTCTCATCCACACGGATGGCAGGCTTCCCTCGCCGGGCGCATCAAAGTCGGCCCAATCTGTCGGGTCGTGCTCAATGAGGGTGGTCAGCGAGTCGTGTAGGTCATGGCGATCGGCTATCTGCAATACGAGCGGCCAGCCCAGCGCGCCGAGCGCGCTGGCGGGGATATCCACCAGCATGGTGCGCGTTGGACAGGGCAAGGTTCCTACAAGGGCGGTGAGGGCGTCGCGGGCAGCGGACAACGACAATGCGCCTGGTGCCGTCCAGGCGCGCGCGGGAAACGCCGCCAGGGCGGGTCTGTGGCTGGTGCGCGCGGGGAGGTTCGTGAGCCATTGAACGCAATCGCAGGGGTCCAGCGCGATGCGGTCTGCGGCGGCGTGGAGTACGTGGTCGGCGGGAAGCAACCCCGCGTCAGTGGTGACCCATCGCCTGAGCAGGTCCACATCGGACCGCAGCAGCTCCTGCATGCGGGCGCTGCGCCAGAGCGGCCCCTCGGGTTCGGGCACGTCGAGGATCGGGCGCAGGGCAGCGAGCGCTTCGGTGTCACGGGCGTCCTGTTGCGCCAGGGTTAGCAGGGCGGCACGAACGACCGCGGCGGCCTGCGGAATGGAGAGAGACGGGGCAGAAGGCAGGCGCTGGAGCTGTCGCTGTGCCTGAACGAGTCTCCCGCCCTGCCCTTTGGGAATCAGGAGATCGATCTGGGTGATGGTGAGTTGATGCAAGAGCAGGCGCAGGGAAGCCGCCTGCAGAGGGGAATAGAGCGACCAGAGCACGACGCTGTCCGAATGAGGGTCTGCGTGCAGGTACCGCGCGGCCAGCGCGACGACGGCACACGGATTGACCGCGACCCGTTCCCCCGAGACGGCGATCCATCCAGCGTCGCCGCACGCCTGTTCAATGAGTCCTGCCAATCGCAGGGACGGGGCTTCCAGGTGAGCGTCCAGGAGTGCGAGCAGGTCGATGTGGCGCGGCGACAGGGCGGGGAGTGCGAGGAGAAAGTCAGGATCGAGCCACTGTAGCAGGTCGTCCGGATGCTGGATGTCGAGTCGGGTGTATCGCTGGATGCGCGCTCTGGCTACGGGTCCGAGGAGTGCTACAAAGGTATCGCAGCTGTCCCGAAAGTGGGCAGCGGCAGACGCGAACAGTGGTTGGGTGTCGTGGGGCAGGTAATCAGATGTCATGAAAGGTATTCAACGCCATTACAACAGGTTGGAAGGTTGTGAACGAGTCGATCACAGCGTATAGTACGCGCCCGTTTGTGGGACCATCCCCACTTGGTTCAGGAACGTTTTTGCGATGGCTCATGATTGAATTGACGACAGGCAACCCATGATTCGCGTTCAGGTGATCAGTGGTCCTGATGTGGGCAAGGGAGGTTTCTTCCTTTCCGGTCGGGTTCGTATTGGTCGGGCGGGTGCGAACGATGTGGTGCTGACCGACCCTCGCGTAAGCCAGAATCACCTTGAGATTCTGGTAGATGACGGCGAGGTCATCGTTCGGGACAACCGTAGTCTTCACGGTACGGTGGTGCGGTCTGACGGGCGGATGACCGAACTTCAGGATCACACGAACGCGCAGAGCGTTCGCATCTCGCGGAGCACTCAGCTGTCGCTGGGTGACACGATCCTGATGGTGGACGTGGATGTGTCGGAGATCTCTCGGGCCAGGGGATCGATCTCGGACGCGTCTTCGTTTCTTCGCTCTACATTCGACGGCGATGATGCGGTGACGCGCCGGCTGCAGGCGAACGATCCTCGGCTGGGCAGCGTTTTTCTGCTGGCTCGCAGCCTGAACGCGGTGCGTGATCTGGATGAGACCTTTCAGCTGGTAGCCGATACGGTGTTCGCCAGCTTCTCGTCTTCGGATCACTTTGCCGTGGTTGTTCCTGACGAGCGCAACCCGTCGGCTCCGCTTCGTCCCCTGCTGGCGATTCGGCGGGGAGGTCAGCACGTGGCATCGGACGATGTGCGTCTGGCCAAACGCGTGCTGGATGATGCCTATCGCAACCGTCAGGCGATGCTGGTTTCGGGCGATGATCTTTCGAACGTGCCCCTTCAGGATTCGACGGGGCAGCGAGTGAGCATGTGCATGGTGGTGCCGCTGGTGGGGCAGCGCGGTCCGATTGGCCTGATTCAGGTGGACAGTCGAAACACGCGAGGGGCGTTCGACTCGAACGATCTGGAGTTGTTGTCGGTCATCGCGAGTTCGACAGCGTTCGCGATGGAGCGAATCCGGCTGACCGAGAACGCGTATGAGATGTTCGAGGGGATGGTTCGTCTCTCTGTGTCGGTGATTGATGCGCGGGATCCATCGACCGTCGGCCACTCGGAGCGCGTGGCGGATTATACGCTTCGTCTCGCGATGGCGGTGAATGACTGCAGCTCGGCGCCGTTCACTGATGTGCAGTTCTCACGGGACGAGTTCGTGGAGCTTCGTTATGCGGCGCTGTTGCATGATTTCGGCAAGATCGGGGTGAGCGAGCGCGTGTTGACGAAGGGCACGCGGCTCGGTGCTGGTCGTCTGGAGACGGTGCTGGAGCGCTTCGATGGCGTGCGTCAGTCGATGCGTCAGGCAGCCTGGAGTGAAGCGCTGGCTCGTGCGGAGCGCGATGAGCTGTCGGTTGGCGAGATTCGGACGACGGCGGAGCAGCTGTGCAAGAACCTGCTGCTGCAGCTGGACGACGCCGAGAGAGTGATTCGGGAGTTTCAACCGGGTCAGCCGCTTACACCGCATGCCAGGCAGCTGTTTCATCGGCTCGCTGGACGGACGTATCTGGATTCACGGGGGCAGACTCGGCCGCTGCTGACGCCCGAGGAGCTGGAGCACCTGTCGATCCCATCGGGCACGCTGACCGCTGCCGAATGGCAAGAGATGCGTGGCCACGCCTTGAAGTCACGCACGCACCTGATGACGATCCCCTGGGGACCTGAGCTTCGTCGCATCCCCGAGATCGCGGGCGCTCACCACGAGAAACTGGATGGTTCGGGATATCCCCACGGGCTGGCGTCGGCGCAGATCCCTCTGCAAACGCGTATTCTGACCATTGCGGATATTTTTGATGCGACGACCGCGATCGATCGGCCTTACAGCGAAGCCTCGACCGTGAGCAAAGCGCTTCAAATCCTGCAGTATGAATCATCAGCAGGCATGCTGGACGTATCGTTGGTCGAGCTGTTCGTGGAACGGGTGGTGCCCGACATCGTACAGGATTATCGACTTGCTCCTCGTTAGTCATCGCGCACAGAAGCCTTGCGAAGTGAGAACTTCGTTGTATGAGGGCTTGGTTTTCGGAGTGCGGCAGCCCGGGGAACTTGATGGTTCCCCAGGCGCAGAACCCCGTAAACGAATGAATTCATTGATTTTATACGGTTCACGCATGCACCGGATTCAAGGACTGGTTGCAGTTCGGCTTTCGGGGTGGTAGTTACCCACTCCACTTGCGAGCCTTCCTGTGCGTGCAATTCGCTCCGCAGCGACGTTGGATTTATGCCTCGCCTTCTTCTCTGTCTTTTCTTTGTGTTCGCCGCCTGGTTGGCAGGGTGCGGGCTTTCGCCCCGCGACCGAGCGGTGTCAGACGCGAACGACGCGATCCGTGGAGTGGAAGAGGCTGGTCAGGCCGTCGCCGACGCCATCAATGGCCTGCCCGAAGAGAACCTGGCGCCAGAATCGTTCGCGCCGCTATCGGCATCGCTGCGCACCTATATGGAGCGGGCGGGCCGACTCAACGCGTCGCTTCGCACGCTCGGTGGCTTCCTGCCGTCTCTTCAGGCACATGTCGATGCGGTGTTCCGTCCCGCTTCCGAGACCGCGCTGCAGGCATGTCAGGAAGCGATCGACGCGTTCGACTCCGATGGCTCGACGCAGGACGACTACCGACGGGCCATCACGCGGGTCGGTCTTTGCCTGCAGCGTTACGCCACAGCGGTAACCAATGTGTCGGCGGAATACAGCCGAGCGGGTGACTAGCGGAACGACTGGAGGACGATATGCGCACCGTCCTTGATACAGCTGATTTGTTCGTCGTTTCCGAACCCGTCGGCCCTTTCGCCATGAACCAGTACCTTGTGGGGTGTAAACGCTCGGGGCAAGGTGCGCTCATTGATGCAGGCGGGCCTCCTGCGGCTTTCCTGGAAGAAGCACGCAGGCGCGGCGTACAGATTGTCTGCATTCTTCAGACGCACGCGCACATCGACCATGTTCTGGGTCTGCCTGAAACACGCACCGCCCTGCCCCATGTGCCCATCTGGCTGCATTCCAACGAATTGCCACTCTATGAGGGGGTGGTCATGCAGGCCCGGATGTTCGGGCTGCGTGCCTCGGCGCTGCCTGCCGTGACAGACTGGATTGAACAGGGCGGTCGTATCCCGGTGGGCGAACTTCGCTTCGATTGCCTGCTGACCCCGGGGCATAGTCCGGGTCATATCTGTTTTCACGAGCGGTCCCATGGCCTTCTCTTCGGCGGAGATCTGCTGTTTCGGGGTTCCATCGGTCGCACCGACCTGCCAGGAGCCGATGCTGCCGTCATGCGCCAGAGCCTGCGGCAGATCATGATCCTGCCCGATGAGACGCGCGTGTTTCCCGGGCATATGGGGGACACGACGATCGCTCAGGAGCGGCGATCCAATCCCTTTATCGCTGACGCGTTGTCGTGATCGCAGAGGCTCCATACATCGCCGTCGCCGGTAATATCGGTGCCGGTAAGTCATCGTTTCTGGACTTTGTTACTTCCCGTTTTCGGGTAGAGCCTGTCTACGAGCCAAATGAGGAAAATCCTTTTCTGGCACCATTTTACGACGATATGGCCAGATGGGCGTTCCACAGCCAGATCTTTTTTCTCGCAGCAAAACTGCAGATTCACGACCAGCTGACGCATACCACCGGCCCGATTATTCAGGATCGGACGATCTGGGAGGACGCGGAGATTTTTGCCGAACAACTGTACCGAACAGGCAAGTTGTCGGCAGAGGAGTACGCGACGTATCGACGTTTGTACGAATCGGCGCTGGGCCGCATTCGCCCGCCCGATGTACTGATCTATCTGCGGTGTCCGGTGAAAACACTGACTCGCCGTATCGTTCGTCGCGGTCGTGTCATGGAGCGTGGTATTCCGGCTGCGTATCTGCGCGCCTTGCACGACCTGTACGAAGCGTGGTTTGACCGCTGGACCCTTTCGCCAAAGCTGGTCATTCAGACGGATCGAATGGACCCGGTCACGGATCTGCTCGCGCACACGGAAGTTCTGGATTTGATGGGAGACTATCTGCAGAGACGCACCCCGGGCGTGCCTTGACAGCGCGCTGGGTAAGGCGGTCGCCACCCGGGCACTGGAGCCCTCTCAGCCAGTCCTGCCTTGCGTTACTGGTGTGGATGACGGAGGCCTGCACGTCTTCCGAGGTGAGCCTTCCTGAACTACCTTTACGGCCCCTCCTCTACACTGAGGTGACGTCGCGTGTGGAAGGCGGGATCCCCGGTTTCGACGAATGGCTGGCGCCCAACCATGATCCCCTCGCCTGGCCAGCCGAGGCATCATCGGGCGTGCTGCCGACACATGTTTCGGTTGTGACGGAGCCCCGATCGGCCGAAGAGTTGATGCTGGCGGTGTTCGATGCGTTGTTGTCGGAAGACAACGGTCAACTGGAGTCGCTTGTCTTTTCGAGCGAAGGCTACATGGCAGCTGCGCGCACGAACGAGACCGATGCCGTAGCGACGATTGCCGAGCTCGAGGCTGGTGTTCGGGCACTCTTTGAGCAGTTCGAGTCGCCGAGTGAATCCCAGGCACGACCCGATGGCTTGCGCGGCCTCATGGAAGCCGGCCAGATAACGGTGGGTCGTGGGCGTAATCTGGACGGCTCGTCGACGACGCCTGAGCAGATACCGGTGATGCACTGGAACAGTGAGATGGTGATGCGACTTCGCGACACTGACGTGGAGTTCGTGCTTCGGTTCCCCAAGGTGCTGGTGGGAACGGATGGGGTGTGGCGGCTCGCTGCAGCGCCTTCGGTTGATGGCCGATTTCAGGCATTTCGTGCGCTCGGCATGGACCTGAAGCCGGAGATGATGTCTGCAGAGCATTCCGCATTCCCGCTAAGTGTAGGCAATTATTGGCATTACCGCACCATTCGCCCCCTGTCATCGCAACCTCAGGAGACGAACGGGCGCACAGCCACCGGTTCGACGAACAGTGGCTACCGGGATGAAGTCATTCAGACGGATGATCACTCCGGCTACCGACTGGTTCGTCTGCGCCGTCTGTTTGATGATCCCAACCGTCCGAGTCAGGTCTTCGCCTGGCTGGTGACGCCGTTACGTATTTATGCGTGTTCCCGCGATTGTCAGCGCAGCATCGACGATACGGGGTGGATTCTGACCTACGCACAGAATCAGGTGCCGCTTCTGGTGTTGCCCGCGCTGCCCGGCGAGGCGTGGGGTACCGGAGGGAACGACACGGAGCACAATGTCTGGCGCATCGCGCCGGAGCGGCAGGAAATCGTTGTCCCGTCGGGCACTTTTTCGGACGCGGTAGAGCTGTCTCGTTCGGTGGCGGGTGGGCAACAGTTTGTGTACTTTGCTGCGGGAGTCGGATTCGTGATGCGCCGCAACAATGCGGGGCTGCAGACCGAAGACGAAGAGCTGATCGACTACCGGATCATGCCGTGAGCGACGCCCTGCACGAGAAAGTCAACCGGCTGCCACAGAAGCCAGGCGTGTATCTGCTCAAGGATGCCGAGGGGGTGATCGCGTACATCGGCAAGGCGACCAACCTTCGGAGTCGTGTCCGGAGTTACTTCGGTCAGCAGGATACCCGCGCGTTCGTACAGCAGCTGGACTACTGGCTGCGCGATGTGGATGTGATCGTGACGCAGAGCCCCAAGGAGGCCCTGCTACTCGAGAACACGCTCATCAAGAAGCATCGCCCGCGGTTCAACTTCATGCTCCGCGACGACAAGAATTATCTTTCGTTGCGAATCGATACCGGCCATGCGTGGCCGCGGGTCGAGCTGGTTCGACACATGCGGGATGATGGGGCGCAGTACTTTGGGCCGTATCACTCAGCGCAGTCGGTTCGACAGACGCTGAGCGTGATTAACCGGTTCTTTCACCTGCGTAATTGCCCGGATACGGTGCTGAATAATCGCACGCGGCCGTGTCTGCAGTATCAGATCAAGCGATGCCCGGCGCCGTGTGTATTGCCGGTCTCGCGAGACGAGTATGTGGACGACGTACACCACGCGATGCTGTTTCTGCAGGGGCGCGAGTCTGAGCTGACCGATCAGCTGGAGGCACGCATGGGGCGGGCCGCCGAGCAGCTGGAGTTTGAGCAGGCAGCGCATCTGCGAGATCAGATCGCGGCGATCAGGGCGTCACTGCAGCGGCAGTCGGCGGTGCAAACCACCCAGGTCGATCAGGACATCATCGGGCTGCACAGGCAGGGCGGCAGTGTAGCCGTCGCGGTGCTCACATTCCGTCACGGGAGCCTTACCGACGTGGCGACGTTCGGGCTCAGCGATCAGGTGTTCCCCGACGATGAGCTGCTGGGGAGCTTTGTGAGTCAGTTTTACAGCCTGCAGTCTCGCACTCCGCCTGCCGAGATTTTGGTTCCGCTGCTGCCCGCCGATTCGGCTGAGCTGGAAGACCTGCTGGCCGAGGAACGAGGCTCAAAAGTCAGGTTCACGGCACCACAACGCGGAGACCGTCGCAAACTTATCGAAATGGCAGAAGAGAATGCGCGCGCATGGTTTGATGAACACATGACCTCTACGGCGCGCATGATGGCTGCGGTGTCGAAGCTTCGCGAGAAGTTGGGGTTGCGTCAGATGCCTCGCACGATGGAGTGTTACGACATCTCGAACTTTCAGGGTCGACAGATTGTGGCGTCACAGGTGGCTTTCGTCGACGGCGAGCCGGACAAGTCGCGCTATCGAAAGTATCGCATCCGGACGACGGTCGGACAGGACGACTTCGCGTCGATGTTCGAGGTACTGCAGCGGCGCGCGAAGCAGGCGATCGATGGTGTTTTGCCGATGCCCGACCTGATCATCATTGACGGTGGCAAGGGACAGCTGAACATGGCGATTCAGGCGCTGCACGATCTGGGATTTCACGACCAGGAGGTGGTGTCGCTGGCCAAGTCTCGAGTGGTGGGGACAACGGCAGAACAGGACGCACCGACATACTCTCCCGAGCGCGTTTTTTTGCCCGGCCAGCGCGAGCCAAAAGTGCTGAAGCAGAACAGTGACGAGCTGTACCTGCTAACGCGGATCCGTGACGAGGCTCACCGCGTGGCGATCGGCTATCACCGGGAGCTTCGCAAGAAGGCGACCTTACGAAGCCAGGTCGACGACATCGAAGGGATCGGTCCGACTCGGCGAGGTCAGTTGATTCGGCATTTTGGCAGCGTGAAGCGCCTGCGCGAAGCCAGTCTGACAGAGATCGAGTCGGCGCCGGGCATGAACGTCAATCTGGCAGCGCGTGTGTATGCGTACTTTCACCCCGACGCGATAGATCGCCCTGCGACAGCGATGAGCTTCGACCGGGATTACCCGGATGACCTTGACTTCGGCCCTGATGCGGATGACCTGAGCCAGCGCCATCCCGATGAGGAGGAGTTCCTTTTGGATGACCTCGACGATCCGGACGACGAGCCCCTCACCGCGGAGCTGTCCGACCCCGGCGCCGCGCTGTCCCGTGAGCACCGGCAGTTTCAACATCCCGATGATGGCGTGCGAGCAGCGTCCGGCAGACTTCATGATTCGGCGGTAGCGTCGGCTCCGCGCTCGGGCTCCACCCGTCGCGCACCGGACGGAGCACGGTCAACATCGCGCGTACAACCGTGGGAAGACGGGGCTCCCGTTATCTCCAATGCGGACCAGCTGCGCGAACGCATGGGGACCACTCGCGT
>Ga0169931_10005694_pt1 | contig 18933 bp, 23 predicted proteins | sample Kivu_15m_20L_FD_129675 | JGI IMG/M metagenome (GOLD analysis project Ga0169931, IMG submission 129675) | Freshwater microbial communities from Lake Kivu, Western Province, Rwanda to study Microbial Dark Matter (Phase II) - Kivu_15m_20L... | ecosystem: Environmental > Aquatic > Freshwater > Lake... | reverse complement strand
TGCTCCAATTAAAACATTGGTCTGGTTTGTGATGCCCTAATTTACCAATTATTTCTGTATTAAAATTATTATTTTTTAAAATTAAAGGTAAAGTTTGAATATTTTCTTTAATGGGATTAAAGTTTATAGCACCGTTATTTTGAGGATATAATCCGGTCAGCAAAACCATTCTGGATTGTTGACAAAAAGGAATATTACAATGTGCATTCCAAAACGTATAGCTTTCTGAGGACAATCTATCTATGTTGGGAGTAGGCGAAGAATAATGATTAAAATAGTTTGCAAAGCCTAGATTATAAAAATTAACATCATCTAATGTAATTAGAAATATGTTGGAGTGCATTTTTACCTCCTTGTAAAAATCCATATTATTTATTGATAATAATTAAATATTTATTTGTGTATATATCACATGAAGCAAATTGTAAATTCTTTATGGATTGGAAACAATCAATTAGATCCCATACAATTGCTCACATTGAAATCTTTCACATATATGGTGAATGCTCTCACTCGCTAAAGCGAGTGGGCTTCTAAGGCAACCTTCGGTTGCCCAAAGAGTTTATTCCAACTCTTAAAATGTATAGAAAAAGCAAAAAGCTTGGGGTGGGAACCAAGTTTAAATGTTATGGATTATATTGAAAATATTTAAAAAATATGTGAATAATCAGGATGACTATATCCTCCAGTTATCAGTATCAATGCTCCAACTAAATCATTGTCTGTCACATCTTCATCGGCTACATTAGCAAAACCAATTAATTTTTGATCAAACATTTGTTTTAAAATACTTATTTGTTTTTCTTGATCAAAACCAAAATGTTCTTGAACAAATTGACCTGTACAGCCGTCTCGATGAGCATTTATAAATTGCAAAACATTTTTTATATCTTCTTTTGTGTTTAAATTCATTTTATTTCCTTTTTATTTTTCTAGTATATAATCTACAAAGTTTTGTTTCATTTGAAAAACTGGACAACCTTCTGTCCAGTTTATTTTTTCAAAGAGATTTAGAATTCTATTTTTTATAAATTTATTATTTTTAAAAAAAGATTCAACATCTTGTTCGTCTATTTCCATTTTTTTTATTTTTAAATTAGAATCTTCAATATATTGATGATATTGTTTAAGAGGATACATTACTTTATTAATATTTTTAAAATTTGGACTAAAACCTAAATCTATTAATTCCTGCTCTGATAGAATTAAATGAATAAAAGCTTTATTTATTTGTCTATAGAGATGGCCAGCGTGTCTACTACACCATGGATGACATCTTAAATAAATAATGCCATTATCTTTTAAAACAGCTCTGGCCTTCTTGAGAACGCCAACTGAGTTGTTTGTGTGGTCAATAACATCATAAATAAAAATTATATCATATGGGCCATTTTCTTTAATTTTAATAAAATCTGTTGACAGAAGAGAGTTGTTTTCTTGTGTCTCCCATTTAAAAGAACCCGAACTCACAATATCGTATCCAGCAACTTTAGTAGCTTCTTGAGCAACGTATTTTACCAAATGACCTTCTCCACAACCAAAATCTAAAAAAGATTTATTTGTTAAAGATTCTTCCATTAAAATGTCTATTATTCCCTCGGCTCTATCAAGCTTATCTTCTTCAGATTTATCATCAATTATTTGAAAATTTAAAACAGCATCAGGCCATTCCTCTGATTCTATTAAGGCATTGATATCTTCACATTTATTTAAATTATAATATTTAATCATTTAATTTAATCAATTTATTAATTATAGAACATGTTATATTTATGAAAGATTATTAAATTCTGTCATAAATATACTATTTTAAATTAAAATCTATTGCTGTGAGTGGAAACATTGTGTTGGTAGTAACAACATATTACAACCCGTGTAGGTATAAAAGTAGATTAAATAATTATTTTAATTTTAGAAAAAATTTAGAAAAAAATAAAATACAATTAATCACTATAGAGTTAGCATCTAAAAATGAAGATTTTGAAATACCAGACAGTGTTCGTTTTTTTGGAAACGCTTGGCTTTGGCAGAAGGAGAGTTTGATTTCAAAAGCTATAAACATTTATTCAAATGAAAAAATTGCTTGGCTTGATTGTGATATAATTTTTGAAAACAATGAATGGTTTAAAGAAGTTGAAGAAAAATTAGAAGATTTTGATGTGCTGCAATTATTTGAAGAAGTAAATTTCTTAAACAAAACAAACAAACATTCAAATTTAAAATTTAAATCAACAATATTTGAATATCAAAACAATCCAGATTTTGTAAAGGGGCACCCAAATCAAGGTCATCCCGGTTTTGCTTGGGCGGCAAAAAGAAGTTTTACAAATTTCTACAAAAAACATTTTATTTTTAGTGGGGATGTTGTTTTTGCCTCTTCAATAATTAAAAATTTTTGGATAATAAATTCTTGGAATATATCAAATATTCTTAAAAAAAGTATAATAGAATGGTGTAAATCTGAAAACTGCGATGCTAATTGTGGTTACTTAAAAGGAAAAATAAATCATCTTTATCATGGGTCTTGGAAAAATAGACAATATAATTCTAGACTAAAATTACTTCAATTTTATGATAAAATAAAAATAAAAAATGGGCTATTCGAATGTGAAGATGAAGAAATAAATTCAAAATTTAAATATTTTTATAAAAAAAGAAATGACGATGAAAAATTTTTTTTATAAAAATTTTACTTTTTTATATTCATCAACTCTGCCAAGGAAACTTGTAATTTTTTTTTGTTTATTTTTACAAACCCACATCTCTGCGTCATATCTGTCTTTTGTCATCTCTGGAAAAGGCAGTGTCCTGATATAATCTGATTTGGACCACCAGAAATTTATCGGTATGAATTTATCATTATGTGATCTTTTAAGACAAACTATGTCACTATTATTTAAAAGATTTAAACAATTTTTATAATTATTAATTAAAAAATACTTTGTCCAATATCTTGTACACCTATAGGCTTTTTTTACATCTTCAAATTTCATGTAATTTCTTATATGATATTGTTTTTTTAATATATCTTTGTTTTTTTTCCAACTTTCCAAGCTTAACGATGCGCCCTTAGTATGAAAATAAAACAAATTAAAATTTTTTGAACAACAATCTTTATAAAGCAACTTAAGGGTTTCTATTTCAAAACAAGATAAATTTCCTAATTTATAAATTTTTATCTTTGAAAAATTAAGTAAAAAATCTAAATCATATTTTGTAAATTCTTCTTCTCCAACACAACCAATTTTTATTTCATCACAAACATCATATAAACCACTGGAAAATAAGCATTTAAAAAAATAATTAGTAATATTTTTCCAATTATTCATTTTTGCCATATGGTAATATATTTTTATCATAAAATTAAAATTTTCATTTTTTAAAGTATAAAATACTAAAATAATATATGAAATATTTCGGAATAAATTTAGGACATGATGCGTCTATTGTTGGGATAGAAGAAAGCGGTGATATATTTTTTTACGCACAGGCTGAGAGGTACGGATATAGAGAAAAAGGGTACGGTGGTGATTTAAAGCCAATAATAAAAGAATTTAAAAATTTAAAAATAAACAAAAACGATATTATTTTTATTTGCCCTTGTTTTTTACGAGATATACCAAAAGAAAATAAAAGCTATCCAATAAAAGATTACGATGACTGCATAATAAGGAGGTGTGAAAAAAAATATGCAAATAGCAAATTAGAGATTGAAACTTTAGCACCCAAATTTTTAATAGATCATCATCTATCACACGCAATATCATCGTGGTGTTTTAGAGAAAACAATAAAGAAAAACTTTTTATATGTTACGATGGTTGTGGTCCTTGGGCTGATGAGATGAGGCCGTATAAATCATCTCTTGTAGGAAGCATACGTGAAGATGGTTTTTCAATATTTTATAATCACGAAAAAATACCCTCTAGTATGCCGATTAATCATTTGCTTGGCGCAAGAAGTGCTGGCAAGCTGATGGGATTAGCTGGGTATTTGCCAGAGAGTAAGGAGCCATTAAATCAAAATGATTTTATAAAATGGTTGGATCTTACATGTGAGTCTAATTTTGTTTTTCATAGAGTTTTTCCAACTAAAAAAGAAACAAATAAAAATGATTTAGTATTTTTTTCAAAAATTTATACTCACTATATGAATTTTATATGGGAAAAAATAAAGATTAACATAGATAAATTTTCTAAAGATAAGGAGATATTGATAGGAGGTGGAACTGCTTTGGCTCTAGATATAAATACAAAAATCTTTAATTATTGTAAGAATTTAACATTCGGCCCACCTGCGGATGATAGTGGGCTAGCCTTAGGCGCTGCTGCTTTTGCTTATTTTTATGTAAATAAAAAATGGCCAAAATTAATTTCAAATTCAAGCCTAAATTGTTTAAATAAAGAAATCAATCAAAAAGGACCGCAAGAGCCAAAAGAAATTGCAAATTTAATACACAAAGGAAAAATATTAGGATTAATTAGGGAAAAATCAGAAGCTGGTCCTCGTGCCTTGGGTTTTAGATCTATATTTGCTAGCGCTGTGGATGAGTGTAATTTACAAATAGTTTCACAACAAATTAAAGAAAGAGAATTTTATAGACCGTTGGCACCAATTGTAACTGAGGAATCTTTTGATGATTACTTTATTGGGCCAAAAGGAAAATACATGCAGTTTAAGTGTTCTTGTAATGAAAATAGCATAAAAAGCCTACCAGCAATAGTACATAAAGATCTTTCAGCCAGACCACAGGTTGTTTACAAAGAAAACGACCCTTGGCTGTATGAACTTTTAAAGGAATACGGGAAATTAAGCGGACATGAATGTTTCATAAATACTTCTTTAAATAAAAAAAATAAACCAATTTGTAATAATGTTGAAGATGCAATATATGATTTTAATAATAAAAATATTGATATAATTTCAATAAAATCAAAAAATTTTAAATTTTTTATATAAAATTTTAGAATTTCTATAAGATTTTGTATAAAAATCAAAAATGCAAGGAGAATAGTTTTTTAAGTATATCGTTGAGTTAATGCCCATGGCTCCAGCCAAATGAGAAATTCCACTATCAATACCTATAAAATCATTAGAAGAAATTAACTTTTTAATTATAAATTCAAAATTACCAAGACAATAATTTGCATTTTTTAGATATTTTTTAGTATCATATCCTCCCAGACAATGGTAATCTTTGTTTTTTAAAAATGATTTTATTTCAATATCTGTGTACTCCTTCATTTTTTTTAAATGATTAGATTTTTTATCAAATTGTATGTAAGTTAATTTATTAAATTTTTTTTCATTATTAAAAATACTTTCTATTGGTTGAGATAAAAATGGATTATATTCATATTTTTTTATTAAATAATCAAGAAAACAACATATAAAAAAGCACCCATTAAACAAACCATAATCACAACTACAATCTTTTTTAAAAGAAAGTGTGTAAACTTTTTCTATAATATCTTCTTTTTTTTTGTATTGATCTAATACTATATTTTTAAATTTAAAACTATTAAAAATTTCATTAGCTATATTAATTTTATTGAAATTTAAAATAAATATAATAGATTTTTGAATTCCTAAATTCTCTAAAGAGTAAAAAACAGAAAGTAGATCTCCTAGCCCACAAGAACAACCCGGAAAAGAATACCTATTTATATCAAAATACACAGTTTTATATTTCATAAAAATAAGTTAAGTTTATTAAAATGCAAAAAAATTATATCAAAATTCTTTCGGCCCACCAACCATCTTATTTACCATGGCTAGGATTAATTGACAAAATTATCAATTGCGACATTTTTGTTTCTATGGATGATGTTAAATTTACTAAAAATAGTATGTATGCTAGAAATTATATTAAAATAAAAGATAAAAAAATTCTTCTCACAGTTCCTGTATACAATTCCGATAAAGATAAAGTGATTAAAGATGTAAGAATTTGTGAAACGAATTGGAATAAAAAACATATTAATCTAATAAAAACAGCTTATTCAAAAAGTCCTTTTTTTAAAAATTACAAAGAAAGAATACAACAAATATATTCTAGAAAATGGAATTGGTTATGTGATTTAAATCATGAAATATTATTTTTTATTAAAGATATATTTGAAATAAAAACAAAAATAATAATAGCAAGTAATTTTAATTTTAAAGGAAATAAAAATGAAAGATTGATATGCTATTGTGATTATTTTAAAGCAAAAAAATACATATTTGGAAAAAATGGAAAAAAATATGCTGATGAGAGTGAATTTAAAAAAAATGAAATAGAAATTAATTTCCAAAATTTTATTTGTCCTAATGAAAATTTATCTTTTTTAGATTTCATAATGAATGTTGAGCCTGAGGTGTGTAGAAATTTTGCAAAAGGAAAAAATAATGAAATTTAAAAATGAAAAAGATTATTTTAAAAAACATGAGAAAAAAAAAGGAGCACTAAAATTAGGATTTGGATCAACCTATAGTCAAAGTTTTAGATATGGAGTGTTGACAAAAGAAATAGATCTTTTTAAAAAAAATGCAATTCTTTTAGGTTGTGGAGAAGGGGCGGGGGTTCCTTTTCTACAGTCGAGGGGTTGTGAAAATATTTATGGTTTTGATATTTTAAACAAAAATATCAAAACAGCAAAAGAAAGGTATCCTGACCTGAGCAATAAGTTTTTTAAAATATCAAAAACTCAAGATATTAGAAATCACATAAAAAAAATAGATTGGATTTTTGCTTCTGGAACATGGAATGTAAAAACAGAGAAACAATACTCAAAAATAGAAGAGCTATTGGATTTATCGGATTTGGTGCAAATTGGAATTGCAACAAATTTAACTACTAATGTAAAAAGTAAAGATGATTGTCATAATTTTTCTCCAATTATTATTTTAGAAATGTTTTCTAATAAATTTAATAAATGGAAAATTGATTATACTTATTTTAAAAATGATTTTTCAGTTTGGGGGTTTGATCCAAAAACAATAGAATGCTAAAGAACAAAAAATCCTCTTTTTTTATCATTTTCAAAAGGATAATTGTTTAAAATCAAATATTCACTTATACAACTTTTGTATTTTTGATTTTTTAAATGGTGTGATAAATTTAAAAATTCTTGAACCAAATATTTATCAAGAAAAGGATACCTTGTCTCTATGCCGTGACTTCCAGCTACATATTCTTGTGCATTTAAATAAGAAATTTGAGTTCCTTGCCAAAAATTACACCATGGAAAAATTCTAGTTAAATCACTGGGAAAAACTCCCCCAAAACAACTTACTTTCATCTTTTTTTTCCCATTAAAACCATAATCGCTTATTATTTCGTCTGCACCTTGTCCCGATATTAATATTTTCTTTTTATCTATAATTGCTTTTTCGCAGATGCAATTTAAGCCTACATTTGCTTGATTTTCGTGTAAATTATAATCATGATCAACAAATTGTTCGCAATTAATTTTTAAATTTTTTTTATAATATAAAAAATCATTTTTTTCTAAATAAAAAAAAGTTTTTTCTTTTATTTTTTTTAATCTTTCAAATATTAATTCTTTATTTTCATTATTCAATATTGAATATGATTTAAAATTTACATTTTGTCTATCTAACTCACAAGCTATAATGCCGCTATCATGCCCAGAGCTAAGACCTATAAAAAAATCACAATTAGTATTTTTTATTCTCTTTGAGATACTATTGGAAAAACAATTAATCCAATCATCATATGTTGTTTTATATTGTTTTAAATCAAATATAAAATTATCGACTTCTTGTTCTTTTTTGAATGATCTCAAATTAAAGCTCATGGTTTTGTTTGGAGTCATTTTTTTTATTTCGGAAAGACCTAAATTTTCTATTTGACTTTTATAACTTGCAACACAAAATCTTTCACCATTAAATGAAAACCACAAAGGTTTACAACAAAAAGTATCACTTGATAAAATTATTTTATTTTTTGAAAAATCAACTAAACATATAGCAAATTCTCCATCTAATTTGCTAGCAAAATTAATTCCATAATAATCATACAAATCAATAATACAATCCCCATCAGTTTTATATTGGCCAAATGATTGATAATTATAAATCTCTCCATTGAACACACAAACAATGTTATTTTTTAAAAAAGGTTGCTCTGTTTTTTCGCCTGTTATGTGTAGTAGGTTGTGTAAAAACTCTATATTGTTTATAATAACAACACTGGTTTTGTCTGGCCCTCTTTTTTGGCATTTTTCATTAGATAATACTAAATTAGTGATATTAGAAACTGCAAATCCACACATAATATGTTATATATTTTTGAAATGGCAAATAATCATATGGGAGATATGATTATTGCAAAAAAAAATAGTAAATGAATTTTCAAAACTATCCATCAAATGGAAAATAAATTTGTGTAATAAAAAAATAAAACTAAAAATAGGAAAACCGGAGAATATACCATCAAACACTTATCATTCTTTAAAAAGTAAAAAAGGTTGTGTTATAGAAGAAATATCCACACAACAATTTGAAAATGATTCAATTTATAAAAATAAATTATTATTTTATATTAAATCTTTATAATTATCAATATCAATACAATCAACATCTGTGATTATGTACGGCAGAATTTTATTTCCGCTTATTGTATTTTTTTTTAATAAACGTGTGTTAAAAATGTCAATACATCCATTGTGGTGATAAGACTGCGGAAGTTTTTGCCTACACTCATTATATGGTTCTTTTATGTCTTTTATTTTTTTAAATAAAGGACATAATTTATTATTCTCAATTAAATAAGACTTAAAGACAGATCCTTCTATAGGCGTAACCGTTCTCAGGCTGTCGTATGTGTGTCTATTTGTTATAAACAAATCTAAACAATTATCTAAATCTTTTATTTTTCTATTGGGCGAAGTTGGTCTCAAATGAAGAATTATATCGCTAACATAGCCTTCCGATTTTTTTAAATAATTAACACAATGCTTAAAAAAATCTATATCCAGAGAGTTGTCAAGAGAAATATTTTTCGGCCTTAAAAAAGGAACATCTGCTCCGTATTTTTTTGCTATAGAAGCATATTTTGCCGAGTCAGTGGAGACTATGATCTTCATTTGATTCGTATATTTAGATTGCTTAGCGTGTTTAATCGACCAAGCAATCAAAGGAAGACCTTTAAACTTCATTATATTTTTGTTTGGTATTCCTTTAGATCCACTTCTAGCAGGAATTAAACATAAAATTTTAATTTTTTTCATAATTTCTCCAATAACAATTATCTCCCCAAATAAAATAAAAGAAAACAATGTCTTCATCCATTATTAAACCAATTTATTTTTTATACATATTTATATATGAATAAAATTTTTGGAATAGGACTACCAAAGACAGGAACATGGTCATTGTGTGCTGCGATTAATTCTTTGGGCTTTAAATCTCTTCATTATATTGATCCCGGTAACTTTGATTTTTATATAAGCGTAATTGAAAAATATGAATTTATAAATGATTGCCCTATTAATTATATTTTTGAAGATTTATCATTACAATATCCCAACTCTAAGTTTATATGCACAACTCGAAATTTTGAATCATGGATAAAATCTTCTAAAAATTTCTTCAAAAAAACAAAATCAAACAATTCTATACAACACTTAAATAAATTATTTAAAATTAATTTATTTAATTATGAAAAATTTAAAGAAACTTATGAAAATCATTCAAAAAAAGTTTTTGATTTTTCAAAAAAAAATTCCGTTTTGTATCTGCCGCTAGAGTATGATGATAAACTAAAATTAATTTGTGATTTTTTAAAAATAAAATCACAAAAAACAAAATATCCTTGGATCAACAAAAAAAAAATAAAATTTATATGAAACCTTTAGTACGATGGACGATAGGAAAAGTAAGCAAAATAGGACATGAAATACTTAAAGAATCTATTGAGTCTTTTAAAAAAATCTATCCAGAATTTGATTACATAGTGTGTTACAACGAAATAGATTCCAGCGACTTGGAGAAGTTAGAAAATGTTTCTTATTTTTTACAAACACACGATTGTTGCAATATTCAAATCAAGCCTTTCTCTATTAATGCTTGGAAGCTTTTCCCTCCCCGACTAAGAATAAATTCTCATGAAATATTTTTAGACAATGATCTTGTAATTCACAAAAGAATTCCTCAAATAGATAATTTTTTGCAAAATAATAAGCCTCTATGCTACGGCTGCATTGACGAGAATAGACGACCTCCTTATGGTAAGTTCTCTAATTTTTTTCCAAAAAATAACTTTATTTTAAATAGTGGAATTTTTGGCTTGCCGCCAAATTACGATTTTGAAAATGAAATAACAATTAATATCAAAAAAGTTAATTTAAAAAAATGGGAAAATTTTGATGAACAAGGCTTAGTTGCGAAGTGTTTATTAAACAAAAATCCAATATTTGTAAATGAATATGATATTTCTAATTGTTGGTTAGATTATAAATATGGTAAATACGGTTATCACTTTTGTGGGCACAATACAAAAAAACACATTCCTTGGAAGAAATACAAAAAACAAAAAATATTCTTATGAAAATAGTCTTTGCTTTTTATTGTGATAAAAAATTTAAAAAAGGTTTTGATCTTCTTTATAAAACTCTTATTTATCACAACCCCACAATAGTTAAACATGATTTTGTTCTGATGTCAGATGAAATACAACACTATAAAAACTTTCAAGTTATAAATTGTGAAAATTTAAAAATTAAAACTCATATTAAAAGATTTGAAAAAACTTTTAATAAATTAAAAGTTTTTAGTCTTGATCAGTATGATAGGGCGATTTTTTTGGACAGCGATATTATCTGTTTGGGGGATATATCTTTATTGACATGTGATAGTTTGTCTAATCGCAGCCTGTACGCAGCCAAAGACGATGGAGTGTCTCTTAGTAAGAGAAACTATATAAACTCTGGTGTGATGGTTATAAACAAACCCTTGTTGAGGCAAAGTGTTTTTTTGGAACTAATAGAAATTGCAAAAAAAGGTTTTGAAGAAGAAAAAAGAGATTTAAAAGGAAATGGCAGTGATCAAACAGTTATAAACGATTATTTAAGAATGAATAATATAAATTATGGAATATTAGAAACAAAATATAATACATTAAAAAGAATATTTCACCATCACAAAGAAATATGGAACAAAGTTAAAAAAGAAATAAGACTATTGCATTTTGTGGGAGAAAAACCTTGGCAAAAAAATAGAAAAGAAATCAATTATAAAGAAGTTGATATGTTGTGGAAAAAAATGAGAAACACATATATTTAAATCACAAAATAATTATGTCATACACCACTGGGAAGGAAGTTGGATTAAAGACAAAAAAAGTCGTATATTTTTATAAATACCTATATTATGGAAACTTATATTATTCATAATGAAAAAATTATAGATAGAAATGGTTTAGTAGAAATAATAAAAAACAAAACAAACGCTGTTGTATTTCCCGCAATTCTAATGGAGGATGGAGTAGAAGGATGTCATTCTTCACATAAACAAATATACCTAAAATCAAAAAATGATGTTCTTGTTTTCGAAGATGATTGTGAAATATTAAATGAAAATTTTTTAGAAATTTTAAAATTTAAAGATCAATATGATTTAATTTATATTGGAATTAATAAAAAAATTTCCTCTGGTTCTTATGGGAGTCATGCGATGTGGATATCAGATTTGGCAAAAAAATGTTTTATTGACTGTAATCAATCAATTACTTTTCCTGTTGATATAGCTTGGAACAATGTCGAACAACAATACAAATTAAAAACGTATAGACCTGAGCCGGTTAATAAGTATGTTCAACAGAGGTTGGGTTTGAGGTCAATTATAACAAATCGTATCAGATGTTCTTAATTTTATGAATATTTTTAAAATTAAATCTTTCATAAATATTTCCTTCTAAATTAAAATTAATAAAAGGATTCAAAGAATACAAATTACAATTATATTTTTCTTTTATAATTTTTTTAATTCTTATTGTGTCTTTTTCTATAGATGTTAACCATTCTTTATAGTCTTCGATTCCATTTTTCCATGCTATTTTATATGTGTTTTCATCATGATAAAAAGAACAATTAAACTCTCCATTTATTGACCCACAATCATGCCCAATTAAAATAATATTTTTTGCGCCCATATACGCAGCCAAATGTATAGCGCTTGTTATAGTAGAATGCGATACTATCAAGTGGTCTTTGTTTTCCGGATATTCTTTGATTCTATGTTTGTTTTTTTCATGATCAAAAACTATAATATTATTTTTTTTATAATTATTTTCTATAAATATTTTATTTAATTCATTAGATTCTCCAAAATTTCCTTTACTTATAAACAAAAACTGATCATCTTTTAGAAATTTAATACATTTTTTTATTGCAAATAAATCTTTAATTATTAAATAATTTGTTTTTATTTTTTTATATATTTGATTAATTCCTATTGAAATTTTATTTTCTAAAAAAGTTAAGTCAAAAAAGTCTAAACTTTTTCCAGAGGCGACGATGTAAATGTCTAAGCCTTGATGAATGTTTAAAAATTTTTTAAGCATGTTATAATATATTAAATTTGTATCATATTAAAACATAAAATTTAAATAATTTTTAAAAACAATACATATTTAAATGATAGAAATTTCAAAAGAACATCAAGACTATTTTTTTTTTGCATTAAAAAGAAGCGGAAGCCACGCTGTAATCAATTGGATATTGAATCATTTCAATTCTTATATTCACTATAATAATTGTTTCGTAAAAAATAAAAAAATATATGTTAATAATAATAACGAAATAAGAAAAAAAGGATCTGACTTTAAGATTAGCATTTTAAGTTTTGAAGATAGACCTGTTTTATTAAATGCAGAGTTTAACAGTGATTTCAATTGCGTATTAGAATTAAATCCAAAAATAAATAATATTCTCTTGTTAAGGGACGCATATAACACATACGCATCTAGATACCAAAAAAAATTAAAACCAGACCCGAAAATGAATTTGTGGAATGAAATTTGGACAAACTATAATGACAAAGAACTTTGGATTTGTTATGCAAAAGAGTATTTAAAGCCTTCGTTTTTTAACAAAGAATTAATTAAAATAAATTTTAATGATTGGTTTTCAAAAAAAGAATATAGAAAAAAAATATCAAAAAAATTTAACGCAAAACACTCGGATAAAGGTTTGGAAATTATGTCCAACGATGGAGGTGGAAGTAGTTTTGATCAAATGAAATATCAAAATAAATCTCAAAAAATGAAAGTCTTGGAAAGGTATAAACAACTTATGTTTAATAAAGATTTTTTTGAAACAATAATTTGTGATGAACAATTAAAATTTTATAACAAAAAAATATTTAATTTTTATCCTAATTTTAAAAATTTTTTATTATAAAATTTTTCTATAGCTTCACATTTTGGTCTTTCAGTTCCTATTCTGGAGTAACCGAACTGGTGCGGATAATAATTTTTATCGCCTAATTTTAAAATAATTTGATCATTCTCATAATATAAAAGATCATTTTGTAATGTTCCAATTGACCATTCAAAACCATTTAGTTGTCTGCATTTATATTTAGAATTCAGAAGTTCGCTGCAAATGTCTCCTTCAAAATAAGATTCTTTATTTTTTTTATATAATAAATTAAAATCTTTTATTAAATTTTTATTTTTAGCAACCCAAAGACCCATTGCAAAAAAATAACCCCATTTGCACGTTTCAACTAGTTCATTATTTTTTATTTCTCTTTTTATCCAAGTAGATTTATACGGATAACAATTAAAGGCTCCTTGTTCAAAATAACCCAAATTTATATTACCACCATGAGAAATAAAATCAAAATCTTGTAAAAAAAGATGATCTAAGGATCTAAGAACAATAGTGTCTGCATCTATCCACATTAAATTATCCCATTTAATATCTGCGATGTAATCTTCAATAATTAAATCACAAAGCTGGAGATATTTGGGGACTTCTTTTTTTTTATTAAATAAAACTTCAACTCCTATAGAATTTAATTTTCTAATACTTTTTTCAGATAAGTCTATCGAACCTGCATACATTTTTGTTTTTTTGTCAAAAAATTTATAAGATTTATACATTCTCATAGCATGAAATATAAACTTTTCATCAAAAATAGAAATCACAATATTAATCATAAATTTATATATAAATTTTATGAATGTCTTATTTATATTACTAGATGATTTAGGGTGGAATGATATAGGAACACATAATAAAATTGTGAAAACGCCCAATATTGATCATATAGTCAATGATGGATGTAAACTAAACGCAAACTACACTTTCCCAGTATGCGGTCCAACAAGAGCAATGATACAGACCGGTTTTTATGCCTATAAATTGGGTATGCAAAAATTATTTGACCCTTGGGTTGAATATGGGCTGGATGTAAACTTGAAGATAATTCCGCAATATCTCAAAAACTATAGATGTTTCGCAATTGGGAAATGGCATTTAGGACATTGTAAAAAAAAATTTTTGCCACATGCCAGAGGCTATCATTATCACTATGGAAATTTAACTGGCTGTATACATCACTTAGACCACCATCACATAAATCCTTGTGAGTGCTCTCGCTTACACGACTTCTCAGAGAACGGGAAACCGATCTATCCAAAAGGTCATGCAAGTAAAATACTAACAGATAAGGTGTTGGAAATATTAGACGAAAAAATTAAAAATAAATTTATATATCTAGCTTATTTAGATCCACACGCACCTCTAATTTGCCCTAAAGAATATGAAGATATTTATAAAAATGAAAAACTCAGTGAGTCAAGAAAAAAATATTTAGGAATGGTATCTCACGTAGATTTTCAAATAGGCCGAATTTTAAATAAATTAAAAGAAAATAAAGTGTATGATGATACATTGATATGGATAATGTCAGATAATGGTGGGTGGACCCTCGACTGGGCGGGAGGGGACAATCACCCTTTTAGAGGAGGCAAAGCATCTTTTTATGAAGGAGGATCAAGAACATTCTCTGTTTTGAAGCATAACAAAATAAAAATAAAAGAATATAATAATATTACTCATTGTGTAGATGTTTTGCCCACTATTGCAGATTTTTGTAATCTAAATTTATATAATGAAAAATTAGATGGAAAATCTTTATATGATAATTTAGTAAAAAATAAAAACACAGAGGATAGGATCATAACTCTTGGTTTTTTTGGAGAAAACCATTGGTGTTTTATTATTGATAATCTTAAGTTTATAAAATTAAAAAAAACATCTAATCATCACATGGGAATAGCATATGGTCAATTTGAGAACGAAGATATTAATTTTATAGAATGCTATGATTTGTGTAAAGACAAAGAAGAAAAAACAAATATAATAAAAGAAAAATTTAATAAATACAAAAATATTTTAGAAAAACAAATTAAATATTGTCTTAAAGAAAGAGTTTATGAAAACTTCAAGAAATACAATAAAGAAGAGGTAGAAGAAATTTGTAAAAATTTAAAGTTTTGGGGAGATCAAAATTCAAAAAAAATTAAGTTATTAAATTTTAAAAAAATAAATTTTAAAAAAGAAAGTTTAGAATATATCAATTCGAAGGATAGCTTAGAGTCTTTGACAGGATACGATATTTTTACTAGCAATAAAGATCAATAAATTTAAACTTTTCAATAATATTTAATCCTTTTTTACTACACTGGAAGTTATTGTGGAATGAGTCTAAAACTAATTTATGAAAATAAGGTTTGTGTTGTTGGGATTCAAATTTTTTCAAAGATTCAAGTTTTAAGCCATAAAATTTACTTATATCAACAAACAAATTTGCTTGCCATGTGCTTAAAGTGCTAATTGTATTATATTCTATTAAACTTATTAAAGATGCTCGACATAATGCAGATCCAAATTGATTAACATATCTATGCTCAAACATAGAATCATCTCTTGTCGGTATGAAAATGCAATCATATTTTTCTTTACTAAGAAAGTCTTTTTCTATGTGATAAATCCACCCAGACTCGTTTGTTTCCTCAAAATACTCATATTTTGAATTGTTCAGTTTTATATTATTGCAATTTAAAGAATACCACACAGAAAGTATCTCTGCTCTCCTGTCGGCATCGTTGGTTTTGTCAAACCCCATAGAGCCACCTTTTGTCAAACAAAGAATGTCAAAAAATGTATTGCAATGCTTAATTATTGTTCCCATCATAGCTATTTCCACATCATCAGGGTGTGGGGACAAACACAAAACTTTTTTAAAATTTAAAAATTTCATAAATTTTATAGCTCTTTAAAAATCGTATACTCTAATATTTTTTTTAATAAAAATAACATTATTAATTAATAGAGTAAGATAAATATTTTTATAAAGATTTTTGATATATGGATAAAGAAATAGTTCATTCTTTGTGGATGGGAAATAAAGAATTAAGCCCCATGCAATTGCTTACATTAAATTCATTCTCCGATATGGGAGCAGAGTTTAATCTATGGGTATATGAAGAAATAGAAACAAAAAATATAAAAAATATAAAAAATATTAAATTAAAAGATGCAAATAAAATAATAAATCGAGAAAAAATATTTAAATACCCAAAAGAAATGATGTTAGGATTTGGAGGAGATAGTTTTGTAGGATTCTCAGAACTATTTAGATATAAAATTTTATATGAATTTGGTGGATGGTGGTCTGACATGGATGTTGTATGTCTAAAACCTTTAAATGAAATAAAAGACGATTATTGGTTCAGAAATCATGGTATCCTATCTGTTGTAGGAAACATAATGAAGTGTCCTGCAAAAAGCAATCTCATGAAACTTTGTTATCAAAAAGCAATAAAAGAAGTTAGTTCTGATCAGGATGATTGGCATCATGCTATAAGAATATTGTGTTACTACATAGAATTTTTAGGACTAAGTAAATTTATTCATAAAAATGAATGCAACTTAGATAGAATGCCAAATGTTTTGAACCTCATAAACGATGAAAATTTTATTTTACCAAAAAAATGGAGATTCGTGCATTGGATGAATAGTGTTATCCCAAAAAATTATTCTAAAAATTCTATATTAGATAAATTTTTTAAAAAATATAAATTAAATAAAAAAATAATTATATGATAAAATTTAAAAATAAAAATCTTATAATATCTTGTGTTGGAGACAAATCGCTTCATAAAAATTGGATTTGTAAAAAAAAATATGATATATTTTTAATAAATTATGGATCAAAAGATTATTCTAAAGATTGTAAATTTTATAAAGAAAAAAAAGGATTTAAATATAATTTAATTTATGATGAAATTATACAAAATAATTTTATTGAAGAATATGAGTATATTTGGATCCCAGATGACGACATCTACATGTCCACAAATGAAATTGAGACATTGTTCAAAATTGCAAAAAATTATAATTTATGGATATGTCAACCATCTATAGTAGGATGGTACGGTTTAAAAATAACTTTAAATAATATTGATACAAAAATTAGATTCACAAATTACGTAGAAATAATGTGCCCTTGTTTTGAGTCATCTGCTTTAAAAAAATGCTTAGAAACATTTAAAGAAAATAAATCTGGATGGGGTATAGATCATCTTTGGAATGTTAAATTAGGACAACCGACTGACAAGATTGCTATAATAGATGAGATTGTAGCAACTCATACAAGACCTATTGGGGGTGGAGAAATTTACAAAAAATTAAATGGAAATTTTTCAGAGGCACAAAAGGAGAATTATGATTTGTGGAGAAAATTTAATCTAGATAAATCATCTTTTGAAGACTTAAAAAAAGGAAAATTAATTAGTGTTGAGTCTTTCGGGCTGTCTTACCATAATTTGGTTGAGTATGGCAGAATCTACAAACAACCTGAGGCGGGTCGCAAACTTACAGAACGTTTTTGGCCTCCTGCTGATTGTCTAAAAGAAACTATTATAAATTTAAATAAATAATTTTTTAATAGTTTCTTTGTAAAGAGTCCAACCTCTGTGCCAAGGTTTTTTGTTTGCTCCCACAAAATGAAAACCACAAAAGTCAGTTTCTTTTGTTGACAACAGAGGAGCTAAAGGATTTGGCACCCAATCCTCTGATATGTGAATTTTTGACAATGGTATAATTTTATGCTTTTCATTTGTGATTATAGCAGTTGTCAGTCCTTGTTCATCCCAGCCACCTATCGCTGTATTTTTTTTAGTGATATACATTTTTATTTTTTCACTAAAATTAAAATTTGGGGGAATACCAAAAAAACCAGCACATGCATGAATTCCAGACGGTATGCACTCATCAAAAATACCAAACATCCTAGAACGAGAATGACCTTCTGTTATTATTGTTTCATCTTTTGACAATAACCAATCATCTAATTCTTTTATTCTTTTTGTAATAATAAGATCATTATCTATAAAAAGCTCATGAGATTCTGGGCCTATTCTAGGAGGACAGAGTTTCCAACCACAACCATAAGACTGCGAGTCGTCTTCAAAATTTTCCGGAATTATTTTTAAAATACTATCCTTTTCTTTTTGTTCAAATAATTCAGCATATTTATTTAAATGTTTAATTTTTGATAATTGTATATTATTAAAACAAATAACTCTTTCAAATTCAGGATAAATTTTAGCAAACAAAGGCACAGCCATAGACAAAATTTCAATGCCTGTGTCTGAGGCTGCTCCTATTGTCCATCTAACTAAAGGTTTCATTATGGCAATTTTCATAAATATTTTAAAATCCAATTTTTTTTCTAATAAAATTTTCTTTTAATAATATGTTGTTGTTCTAACATTTATTTATTTAAATTAGTATTATATATTTACATATGAAAATATCATTTGTTACATGCTTTCACGCTTCTAGATTTGATAATCTATTACAAACTTTAAAATTTTTAATACAAAATCATAAAAATGTTATCAAAGAATCTGA
>Ga0169931_10005693_pt1 | contig 18935 bp, 18 predicted proteins | sample Kivu_15m_20L_FD_129675 | JGI IMG/M metagenome (GOLD analysis project Ga0169931, IMG submission 129675) | Freshwater microbial communities from Lake Kivu, Western Province, Rwanda to study Microbial Dark Matter (Phase II) - Kivu_15m_20L... | ecosystem: Environmental > Aquatic > Freshwater > Lake... | reverse complement strand
CTTCGTCTCGGAAAAGGAAGCTGCCTCGAGCGAAATTGTTGTGATGAGCACCAAATACGAATCCATGATGGCCGGCTTGAGGTAGAGTGTGAGGAGGGACTCCCGGAACGGGACGACGACATCGGCCTCCGTCGCAATCGCCTTGATGACACCATGCAGGGCGGAGAGGGACTTATTGATTGCAATAGCCTCGTCAAGGCCTTCGCCGGCGACACCAGACTTCTTGACCCGCTCGCACCCGGCCAGGTCCACAAGCGTGACCTTGCTGCTTTGAACCGGCGTGCCGTCGACGCACTTACTAATCTTGATGGAGAAGAGCGTGTGGGAACGTGAGCTGCGGTGGTTCATGGAGTGTGGGGTGGTTGCCCGCCGCTTCTGCGCTTCTTGCAGCTTTGCTCGCACTTCCGCCGCGTGGTACTTCGCGATGCGAGCGATAGGAGCGAACGGCACTTTTTCCGAGAGCGGAAACCGTAGAGTGACCTTCCCTGCGACTTACGGCTTGATATCATCTCCGAATACCGCCCCGACAGGATAGATCGAAATGTGTTCCTTCCAACCAGCCAAATAGAGCACGGCACGGCCGTCGCTCTTGTAGGGCGGGATGTTGTAGGAGATCGTCTCGACTGCGTCCAGCATCGCCTTGCGAATCGCCGCGCGGACCTTTTCCAGCAACTTGCGTGTGGCTTCGGGCTGCGCGGCGAAGAAGGCGTCGGCGGACTTGTGGGTGCTGTGATCCATCAGTGCTTTAATAGCAGATTCATGCCGACGGTAAGTTGATGTCCAACGAATTCAAAACTCGGAGGGAGGGATCCCCGCTTGTATTGAAAAGATAATTGCGCTCCTTTCGCGACCAACCAGTTCGCCTCGACCACAGTCCAGTGGCGGGGCTTGTTAGTAAGATAAACCTCGCCCCCATTTTCTCCGACGCGTTGAAACGGTTCCGGCCGGAATGGCAATCGAAGCGTATGGTTGCCGTGAAGATCCAGTACCCGTTTGCCTGCGACGAATAACGGTCGATTCAGATCGAGATCGAAGACCAGGCGGGATACTGCCTGCCGCTCTCTCGATTGCGAGTCTGCCTTCACAGTACTGGAAATTGCGCGGCCGGCCTCGAAGCCGCCGAGCCCAAGAGTCCAATTCACCGGTCTCCAAGCGTTAACGTACTTTAGATTGCCGCTCCACATCACGTTCGAGTTCTTGTCGATGTATTTACGTTGCGTCGGCTTCCCCTCAGCGCCTATCACAGCCTCCTTCGCAATTTTCCGTTCGAATTCGAGGCTCAGGAAGTCCGCGTTAAACTGAAGCCCGTCGCGGCGAACCTTGTTCAAGGGTTTGTCCTTACGGTAGGCCAGTGATGCCTTCATGGCGTCCGGGTCGGCGTTCGCTTGTTGGCTCGCCTCGGCCGTGAATGCCGGACCTATACTTCCGTACTTGGCACCCACTCCGATCGCCGAAGGGCATGTTGCCTTGACGCTCCAGGAGTAAAGCGGCTTCGCGTTTTCGCCAATCTGCCACGCACCAGTAATATCTATGTCTGCCTTCTTCTTTTCATCGGTGAGCTTGAAACTAAAGCAGCGAGACAGGGGATGTCCTCCAACGGGTGGCTTTGGGGTGGAGTCGCCAGTACTTATGACTAAATTTGGCGGCACCGGCCGGAAGGTAACTACAAGCGTACCCGCAGGGATTTCCGCAGTGTCTTCGTAAGGCACATAGCGTGCGTGGTATGAGATGGTCACGGTCCGTTGTCGAGGATTCAGACCGACGCGTCTTATCGGGACAGGTCTTCCTTCAAGCGTTATCTGCCAGTTGGACGGGTCTGAAAGCGCGGCGGCGGCGGCGAGGAAGTCCGTTAGATTCGAGCTCACCGCGACTGTGATGATGTGCTCCTCCAGTTCGATCGTCGGTGCCTGGAATTTGACCGGATCCTGCGCCGCGAGTCCACTGGCGATCATGACAAGAGCCGCTATCGGCCGAGCGTTCCGCCAACTAAGAACGCGCGTTGTCGAATAGGGCATCGCCGACCTCCATAACCGTCGTATCTGAATCGGCCGGAATTTTCGCTGGGTTGGCAACCGGGTGGCCCCGGCGGCCCGCTTCGTTTACGCAACGCTGCCGATACATGTCGCGCGCATCCTGCGAAAACAGCGCCACGCGCTCACCGCCGAGTTCATCATCAAGATCCGCATCTGGCACACCGGTCTGATCGAGCGCGATCTCCCGAGCTACCGTTCGGTTCCAGAGGCCAGTAAAGTTGAGGTCACTGAGCGTGCGTCGTACCGCTCGCGCCGGGCCGGCGATTGTAACGGTAACGTGGTCTTGTGGACTCAGCTTTCGGGACCGCTTCGTCGTGCCGGCCTTTTTCGTGGATCGCTTCGCCGATCCTGGTGTAGTTGCTGTTGGTTTTTTCTTTGGCATGTCGAGTTCCTTTCGAGGCGCCACACGCAACAGCGAGAACGACCGAGAAACGGTGACACTGGCGCTGTCGAATTTCGACAATTCGGCTTTAGCGCGCAATGGGTTCGTACACCAGGATGCGCTTATTGAACGCTGCTGAATCTGGGTATTACGTATGCAAGCGCGATGCGGCTAGTTCCGGTTGGCACGGAGCGCGGGAAGTCCACGAGGCTGTTTAATCACGACGTCGAAGTTAGCCGACGCCGATTCGAACTGCACAACGTATTGACTGCGCAGTTCCACCACCGCTTTGTCGATGGCCGAGGCGTCGACGCGAAGAACTTGAATGCCGGCGGGGATGGCTGTGCCATCGGCGCCGTTGGCGATAATGAGGCCCTTGCGTGGGCTGGACGACGCCGCGAGTTGGGCGAGCGCTTCGGCGACCGACGGCGCGTGAATCAACGCGCCCTCGACGGGACGATCGGAGACAACGGCGATAGCGATCGGGGAGTCGGCTACGGCGAATGATGTGATCCGCACAGGCGCGCCGGACTCGACGATCTCGAAGTTACCGCGGTCGAGACCGAGCACGAACCGGTTCAGTGGATCGGTTACCGTGAATGCGACCATCCGTTTTGCGGGCGCTTGAGCGAAGAGAGTTGAGGCGATGGCCAGCGCAAGAATCGTTCGAGTCATGATTGGAGAGTGAACGATTTGGCGAGGCGAGTCAAGGGGCGCTAGAGGGCGTGTACACTGAAATTGGAACATGTACAAGCTTCTTTTACTAGCCGCCGCGTTGACCCCTCTGTTCGCCGCGGGCGAACTTTCCGGTCGCCGCGCACCGGGGTTCTCGCTGGTCGATCTGAACCTCAACTATCACGACATTCAGGATCTGCGCGGGCGCGTGGTGCTGGTTGAGATCATGCGGACCGATTGCCCGCAGTGCCAGTCTTTGGCGAAGAACATCGAAAAACTGAAGGTAAAGTTCGGTCCGAAGATCGCGGTGCTGAGCGTCGTCACGCCGCCCGATACGCAGGCGACAGTGAAGGGATTTATCGCACAGCACGGCATCACCTCGCCAATCTTGTTCGACTGTGGACAGGTCGCTGCTTCCTACCTCAAGCTCGATATGCGGAAACCGGAGTTGCACGTTCCGCACCTGTTTCTGATTGACGCACAAGGCATGATCCGCAACGATTTCGCATACAACGAACAAACGCAGCCGATATTGTTAGGAGACGGCCTCGCCGCCGAAGTTGAAAAGCTGCTCGCGCCCAGGCCCGCCGCGCCGCAGAAGAAAGCCACGAAGTAACACAATTCGATAAGCTGGTTGATTCCCACCTCACGCATGCCTGCCGACACTCTCACAATCACCGATAACCGCACCGGTAAGACCTACGAAATCGCCATTAAGGACGAAACGATCAAGGCCGTCGATCTTCGTCAGATCAAGACCGACGCCGAAGATTTCGGCCTGATGACCTACGATCCCGCCTACATGAACACGGCGTCCTGCAAGAGCCGCATTACATTCATCGACGGCGACAAGGGCATCCTGAACTACCGCGGTTATCCGATCGATCAACTTGCCGACGACGGCAACTACCTGGAGACCGCGTATTTGTTGTGGCACGGCGAATTGCCGAACGCGGCCCAATTGGCGGAATTCACCACATCCATTAATGCGAATCTAAGCTTGCCCGATAGCTTTGACAACTTTTACAACGGTTGGGGACGCGATGCGCATCCGATGTCGATGTTGATGGCGGGTTATGCGGGACTGGCGTCGATCTACACCGATTCGAAAAAAGTGCTCGACGCCGAGAGCCGCAAGAAACAGATCTTCCGCGGCATCGCGCAGTCGATGACGCTCGGCGCCTACGGCTACCGCTTCCGCAAGAGCCTGCCGTTCATTAAGCCGGATCCGTCGCTCTCTTTCGCGGGCAACTTCCTCTACATGCTGTTCGGCAAAGAGGCCGATCCGCGGTTGGTGCGCGCGGTGGACATTCTCTTCATCCTGCACGCCGATCACGAGCAAAACTGCTCGACCTCGACGATGCGGCTCGTCGGTTCGTCGCAGGCCGATCCGTTTTCGTCGCTCGCCGCGGCGGCAGCGGCGCTATACGGCCCGCTGCATGGCGGCGCCAACGAAGCGGTCTTGAAGATGCTGCGGCAGATCGGTTCGGTCGACAACATCCCGGGCTTTATCGAGAAGGTGAAGGCGGGTGAAGGCCGCTTGATGGGCTTCGGCCATCGCGTGTACAAGAATTACGATCCACGCGCTCGCATCATCAAGCAGGCCGCCGAGGACGTATTCGAAGTGACGGGCAAGAACCCGCTGCTCGACGTGGCGTCGGAACTCGAGAAGATCGCGCTGCACGACGAGTACTTCATCAAGCGCAAGCTGTATCCGAACGTCGATTTCTACTCGGGTCTGATTTACGAAGCGCTCGGCTTCCCGGCCGAGATGTTCACCGTTCTCTTCGCGATTCCGCGGGCCAGCGGCTGGCTCTCGCAATGGGAAGAGATGATCTGCGACGAGGACCAGAAGATCGGCCGCCCGAGGCAGATTTTCCTCGGGGAAGGAAAGCGCGACTACGTTCCCTTGGCGAATCGCGGCTAGCATTTTTGCTGTTTCGCTGGCGTGTGGCAGCGAGCTGCACACGGCCGCGCGCGCCGGTGATCTCGACCGCGTGAAGGCGCTGCTGGCGCAGGGAATTGCGGTCAACGCGCCCGATACGCTGGGTGGCACGGCTCTGCACGACGCATCCTGGGCGGGGCACGTGAATGTTGTCGAGACGCTGCTCGCCGCGGGCGCCAACGTCAACGCGCGGCATACCGAAGGCGGCTCGACGCCGCTGCACTACGCGGTCATCACCAATCGCCGGGACCTTGCGAAATTGCTGCTCGCGCGAGGCGCCTTGATCGACGCGCGCGATCGCGCCGGTGCGTCGGTGCTGCATCTGGCGGCCAATCGCGGCTACGACGATTTGTTTCTGGATCTGATCTCACAAGGAGCGAAGATCGACGCCGTCGACTCGGCCGATGCGACGCCTTTAGAAGAAGCGTGCTGGCGTGGACAGACGGCGATCGTCGCGCTGCTGATCGAACGCGGCGTCGATGTGAACCGGCGAAACGCGCGCTCCGGGCAGGATCCCATCCATTTGGCCGCGCGGCGGGGCAACGCCGAACTGGTCGCGCGGCTGGTGAAAGCCGGGGCTAGTCCGACGCGCACCGATGCCGCCGGCGAGACTCCGCTCGACATCGCGTTGGGAACGCGCAACGTGGGTGTGGCCGATGTGTTGCTCTCCGGCGGCGCGCCGCTCGATCGCGCGGACAAGCGATTGCAGAACGCCGTGGCCGCCGGACAAACCGATCTGGTCCGCTGGCTAATTCTGAAAGGCGTCAAGCCGGGCGCGACGATTCTGCACGACGCCGCTTTGAAAGGGCACGTCGACACCCTGCGGTTGCTGCTCGACGGCGGCGCCTCCGCGAAAGCGCGGAACGCCGAAGGCGCGACTCCGCTTCACGATGCCGCGCTGGCCGGGCACGCTGGCGCGGTGGAACTGCTGCTGGCGCGCGGAGCGCCGCTCGACGAGCGCGACACCGAACGCGGAGCAACGCCCTTGTTTCTGGCCGCATCGTGGGGACGCAAGCACGTTGTCGAGATGCTTCTCGAACGCGGCGCAAGCAAACTGACCCGTGACAAGAACGGCAAGTCGCCACGGCAGGCCGCGATGGAGAATAATCATACAGAGGTAGCCGAGCTACTCCGATAAATGCCAACCTACAAAAATCTTCCCGACGACGAACTGCTTCCGCTGATCAAGACGCATCTGTTCAGCGCCATCATTGGCGACATCCTCGACCAGATGGGATACCGGCACGTGTTTTTGCCGCCGCGTGTGCGCGCGCTTTCCGACGACATGGTGATGGCCGGGCGCGCGATGCCCGTGCTCCAAGTCGATCTGCCGGAAGACGCTCCGGCTGATCGAAAGATGTTCGGCGTGATGCTCGAAGCGCTCGACGACCTGAAGCGCAACGAGGTGTATCTCGCCGCGGGCGGCACGCCCGACTACGCCATCTGGGGTGAACTGATGGCGACGCGCGCGAAGTGGTTGGGAGCGGCCGGCGCCGTGATGGACGGCTGGGCGCGCGACGCGGCGGGCATCATCAAGATTGGATTTCCGACCTTCGCTCACGGGAGCTACGCCAAGGATCAAGGGCCGCGCGGCGAGGCCGCCGACTTTCGTTTGACCGTGCACATCGGCAAGGTTGTCATTCACCCGGGCGATCTTGTCTTCGGTGATCGAGACGGCGTGCTGATCGTGCCGAAAGAGGCCGAGGAGGAAGCGTTGACGCGGGCCTTCGAAAAGCTGGAAGGCGAGAACACGGTGCGCATTGCGATCGGGAAAGGAATGTCGACCGTGGAGGCGTTCAAGAAATACGGCGTGATGTAATGACGGCTGACGAGTATTACAAGCTCGGCGTTGCGCTGGCGGCCGACAACAAGCTGGGCGACGCGTTGGAGGCGCTCGAAGAATGCGTAGTGATCGATCCCGATCACGCGCCAGCGTGCAAGGAGTTGGCGCGGCTGTCATTGATGGCCAATGAAGTGCGCGCTTTCTCCAACTGGCTGCACGAGGCGCAGCGCATCGACGCGGGCGATCCGGAACCGCACGTCATGTTGGCCGAGTATCTTGTCGAGAAGCGGCGCTGGGAAGAGACCGATCAAGAGGTGCGGTTGGCGTTGCGCAAGGATCCCGTGCCTTCGCTCGTCGATCGGCTGGCGGCGGTGCAGGCGCGGATTCCGGAGTATTTTTGAAGCCTGGTATTTTGATCCTTGGCGCGGGCTACACGGGTTCGCGCGCGGGGGTGTTGTTCGAGGAACATCGCGTCGTCGAAACACATCGCGACCGGCCCGTGCGGGTCGTGTTACCCGACCTTTCGAACGTGTTGGCGCTCGGCGGCTCGCAGTGGCGCGTTCTCTGGTGCGCGCCGTCGGTCGACGGCATCGAGGCGTTAGGCGGATTCGCCGCGCGCGTCGTCTATCTTTCGACGACTGGCGTGTACGGCGATGCGCACTTCGTTGACGATACAACCGCGCCAGCGCCTTCGACCGAGCGCACACAGGCGCGGCTCTCCGCCGAGCGTGTGGTGCAAGCCGGGCCGTGGTCATCGTGTGTGTTGCGGCCGGCGGCGATCTATGGCCCGGGCCGTGGCGCGCATGAATCGATCCGCGCGGGCAAATGGCGCATCGCGGGTGACGGCTCGGCCTACACGTCGCGCATCCATGTCGACGATCTGGCTTCGATCGCCGCGGCGGCGCTGCTCAGCGACATCACCGGCGCGTGGCCCGTCGCCGACGACGAGCCATCGACCAACCTGGAGATCACGCAGTTCTGCTGCAATCTGCTGGGCGTGCCGCTGTCGCCGAGCGCCGACGCCGCGGCTCTCGACGAGACGCGCCGCGCCGACCGGCGTGTCGATGGCCGCGCGATCCGGCGGGCATTGGGCGTCGCGCTGAAGTATCCGTCGTACAAGACCGGCATACCTGCGGCATTCTAGTAAAAGATGCCGCAATTTGATGCGTTCCTGCTGGTGAGCTTCGGTGGTCCCGAGAAGCCGGACGACGTGATGCCGTTTTTGGAGAATGTAACGCGCGGGCGCAATGTGCCGCGCGAACGGCTGCTTGAAGTCGCCGAACACTACATGCACTTCGGCGGAGTGAGTCCGATCAACGCGCAGTGCCGCGCTCTGCTCGATGCGCTGCAATTGGATTTGCCGCTGTATTGGGGTAATCGGAATTGGGATCCGTACCTCGCTGACACCATGCGCCAGCTTGTTGCCGACGGCCGCAAGCGCGTGCTCGCCTTTCCGACCTCGGCGTTTTCGAGTTACAGCGGATGCAGGCAGTACCAGGAAGACATCGCGCGCGCCCGCGCGGCTGTGGGTGAGGCCGCGCCGGAAGTGGTCGTAGTCCGGCGATTTTTTAATCACCCGGGCTTTATCGAAGTGATGCGCGAGTCCGCGCGAGCCGCGCTCGCGCAACTGCCCGGCGCGAAGATCATCTTCACCGCACACTCGGTGCCGATGTCGATGGCGGCGGGCTCGCCCTACGTCGAACAGCTTCACGAAGCCGCGCGCCTGATCGCCGAGGGGGTGCCGTATCGGGTGGCATACCAGAGCCGCAGCGGGCCGCCGCAGGTTCCGTGGCTGGAGCCCGACATCCTCGATGTGCTGCGCGAGGAGAAGGCCGCGGGCACGAGCGGCGTGATCGTGCAGCCGTTCGGGTTTCTGAGTGATCACATGGAGGTCCTCTACGATCTCGATTACGAGGCGCGCGAGTTGGCGCATTCGCTGGAGCTGCCGTTTGTCCGCGCCGCGACGGCCGGCACGCACCCGCGCTTCGTGCGCATGATCGCCGAACTCGTCGAGGAGTATCAGAACGGCTCGATGCCGCAGTGCATCGGCGCGTTGCCGCCGCGGCCCGCGCAGTGCCCGGGCGATTGTTGTCCGGCGGCGCGGCGGCCATGAAGTTACTGGTCGCGTTGATGGCGGTGTCGATCGCCGCGCAGCCGCTGCGAACACGTGGCCACGCATTGATAAAAGGCACACAGGAGTTCTTCTGGCTGGCCGATACCGCATGGGAGATCTTTCACTGGCTCGACCGTGAGAAGGCCGGGCACTATGTTGACGTCCGCGCCCGGCAGGGATACAACGTTGTGCTGGCGAGCGCGTTCTCCGAGTTCTCCGGCCGCAATGAACCGAACGCGTACGGCGTGCGGCCGTTCGTGAAAGAGGGCGATCCCACGCAGCCCAACGACGCGTACTTCCGGCACGTCGACGACGTGATCAAGATGGCGGAAGCCCGCGGCATGTACGTCGGCTTGCTGCCTGCCTGGGGCGACAAAGTATTCGAACGGCCAAACAATCCAAACGTTGTGTTCAATCCGGCGAACGCCTTTGCGTATGGCCGCTGGCTCGGTCGGCGGTATCGGACGCAACAAAACATTGTGTGGGTGCTCGGCGGTGACCGGAACGCGGCGGGCTACGAAAGCGTTTGGCGCGCGATGGCGCGGGGGTTGCGCGAGGGCGATGGGGGAGCGCACCTGATCACGTTTCATCCGAACGGGCGCCACACATCGAGCATCTGGTTCCACTCGGATCCGTGGCTCGCGTTCAACGCAGTTCAGTCCGGACACAACCTGCGCGACAACCCGGTGCACGAAATGATTCGCGGCGACTACACCCGCACGCCGGTGAAGCCGGTGATCGATCTCGAACCGGCGTATGAAAATCATCCCGTCGATTGGAAGCCCGAAGCAAAAGGGTGGTTCGAAGCGTTCGACGTTCGCAAGCACGCCCACTGGGCCGTGTTCGCGGGCGCGGCCGGTCACACCTACGGTTGCCACGACATTTGGCAATTCATCGAGCCGGGCAAGGCCGCGATTGGGTTTGCCCGCGGGACGGATTGGCGGCAGTCGCTGCTGCTCGACGGCGCGGTGCAGCTTGGCCATTTGCGGCGGCTGGTCGAGCCATTGCAAGGCCGCGTACCGGATCAAGGGCTGCTCGCGTCACGGCAAGGATTCGGCGACGACTACATCGCCATCACGCGCGCCGGATCGAAGGTGCTCGTCTACACCGCCAACGGAGAGCCGTTCACGATTCGACTGGAACGGTTAGCCGCGAAACCAACGTCGGCCGAGTGGTTCGATCCGCGGACGGGCGCGGCCCAACCGGCGAGATTGACGGCGACGTTTCAGCCGCCGTCCAAGGCCGACTGGGTCCTCGTCATTAAGTGACGCTTCAACCAGTACGCGCCTAGCAGCACCAGCGCCGCCGCCGACGCGCGAACCCACACCGGCTGATAGCCGAACGAATCGATGTAGAAGAGCCACTGTGGATAGCTGGGCGCGTTGGGGTCGCTGTCGTTCAACGACCAATCGTACGTCCTGTACTCGATCTTCGTGCCCGGCTTGTGGCTCGAATAGCGCGCCAGGAAAGCGTGCAGATCGCTGAAGTCCCCCGCGTACCACTCGAAGATCGGGCTGATCGACGACGTTTCGCCAAACGCATTCAACTTCGGATTCCCCAGCCACTGGCGCGTGTTGTCGTCAAGCTGGGCGTCGATCTTGTCGTCGGTGTATGCCTCGCGCCGCAGCGGCGGGCAACTGCGCGCGGCGCACACGAGCGCGGCGTGAATGCGCGGGTCGCCCATGTTGCGCAGTTCGGTTTCGATATCGTCAAGCGACATCGCGCGCCCGTTGACCTGATTCCGCGGCTCGCGAAACGGATCGCTGGTGCGAAACACGCTCGACGTCGGATAGTTCGTGAGGATCCAGCGGATCATGTGCGCGTTGTAGGCGTTGATCAGCGAGGCCTTCCCACTGCGTTGTTGCGAAAGGTACGCATCGAGTTCCTTGACGCCATCCGTTTTCCACTGCGCGTAATGGACTCGCGATTCGGTCGTGACGTACTTCTTCAGCAACGCGTCCCAGGCTGCGTGATCAGACTGCGCGAACGCCGCAAGCGCTGTGAAGAAGAACAGCCTCATCCGATGGTGACCAGCCCGCCCAATACTTCGTCGTGAAACCTGTCGCAGCCGATGCACAAATTTCGATAGCCGTTCGCTGTCATCGAAGCTTCCAGGAACGTCTCGACACTCCACCCATGCGCGATGCCCATGCGCTCGGGATGCCCCATCGAAATCGCTTCGTAGACCGGGTTGCCCGTGCAGCGCGCAATGATCGCGTCGAGCGTCTCGTTCTGCAAATTGCCGATCGGCCGCTTGGTCTTCGCGCAGCACGGATAGACGTTGCCGTTCGGCTCGATCGATACCTCCGAGCCCTTCAACTTCGACTGCAAAAAGTTCAATCCGCCCGACCACTGGTTGCAGAAATTGTCGGTAATCGTCGCCGTCGATAGTCCGTTCGCCATCGCGCGCCCGCGCGGCCACAGCCGCCCGATCCACGTGCCCGGCTGCGCGCCGAAGAACTGATAGAACGCTCCCTCGCCGGCGGCTTGCCCTGTCTCGGCGGCGAACGGTGCGAAGAGCCGCATGCCGGCGTCGTCGAACATTTTCGTAAGTTTTAGCGTCAGCGCTTCCTGTGCCTCCGCGGTCTCCAGCCCCTGATGAAACGAATCGATTCCGGAGACCGAAATCATCCACACGCCGCGCTGCAGCAGCTCTTCGATCATGCGCGGACGAAGCGTATCGCCCGTGGTCTGAACAATCAACTGCACCTGGTCGCCGTACTTCGCGCGCAGCAGATCGAGCGCGGGATAGAGAATCGTTTCGCGAACGGCGTCGAGCAGGATCTCACCGCCGGCTAGAATGATGCGCCCGCGCTTCTCTTGCATGTCCTCGGGATCGATATAGGTCATGCGTTCGGGCAGGTTAGCGATGATCCTCGGAAACGCCTCTCGGCACTCATCTATAACGCGCTTTAGGTCGTCGCCGGCATACGGCCGGAAACGGTCCTCGTAGCAGTGCGCGCACGTGCGGTGGCACGCCCAACTCATCACGTAATAGATCGATTCCATCGGTCATTCCAGTGTCGCGCGAATCGGAACGTCTACACTAATTAGAGATGCCAGGGGCTCCCGATCAGCGCCGGACGCTGACCTTTGTAATTTTGACCGTCTTCCTCGACCTGCTGGGCGCGGGCATTTTGATTCCGATCTTGCCGTACCTGGTGCGGCAATTCCGCACCGACGCGTTCACCGTCGGCATGCTCTCGGTCTCTTTCTCGCTCGCGCAGTTTGTGGCCGCGCCGCTGCTCGGCGCGCTAAGTGATCGCATTGGCCGGCGTCCCGTTCTTCTTTTCTCGATCCTCGGCAGCGCGGGCGGATATTTTCTCTTCGGCTGGGCGGGCTCGTTGTGGGTGATGTACCTCGCGCGGATCATCGACGGCATCACGGGCGGCAACATTTCCACCGCGATGGCCGCCATCGCCGACGTCTCCAAGCCCGAGGACCGCGCCAAGAACTTCGGCCTCATCGGCATGGCGTTCGGATTCGGATTTATCATCGGTCCAGTGCTGGGCGGTGTGTTGAGTAAGATCAGCCTGCAAGCGCCGGCCTACGGCGCGGCAGTGATTGCGCTGATCACCGCCGCCTTTGGCTTCTTCGCGTTCCCCGAAACTCTGCCTGTCGAGCGCCGCAATCCGAACTCCGCCGACCTAAACCCGCTGCGGCCGATCGCCGCGGCCTTCGCGCGGCCCGAGATGCGCACTTTGCTGTTGGCGCTTTTCTTCCTCAACTTCGCCTTCGCAGGCTTGCAGACAAACTTCTCCAACTTCACGATGGAGCGCTTCCAATTCACGGCGGATCAGAACGCCTGGGTCTTCGCCTTCATCGGCGTAATGGCCGCGGTGATGCAAGGCGGCGTGGTGCGCCGGTTGATCCCGCTATTCGGCGAGAGCAAACTCGCGCTGTGGGGATTCGGCCTCTTCGCCGCGGGATTTCTGCTGCTTGCCGCTTCGTGGATTCCCTGGTGGGTGTACCCGGCCGTCGGACTGATCGCGATCGGCAGCTCATTCACGAATCCGACTTTAAACGCGATGGTTTCGCGGCGCGCGGGGCCATCGGAACAGGGATCGATCCTGGGCACCACGCAAAGCGTGCTGAGTCTAACGCGCGTGTTCGGCCCGGTGTGGGCCGGCATGGTGTTCGATCACTTCGGCTCGGGCGCGCCATACTGGACCGGCGCCGCGTTCATCGCGTTGGCGCTCGTGCTGGTGCTGCCGGAGTTGCGCGCCGCTACCGAACCACGCCAGGCGTAGGCGGCTGCACATCGACGCGCAGTTCCTTCAACCGCCGCGTGCGCATTTCGCCGAGCCACTGCGCTTTGTAACGCTTCTCAAGATCGACCGTCGAGAGCGCCACCGAACCCGCGGCGTCGTTGGCCTGCGAAAGGCGTTCGCCCAACGGGTCCATGATGTAGGTCGGGTGATCGTAACCGCTGGTCACCAGATAGATGCCGTTCTCTATCGCGCGCGCTTTGGCGAGGTGTTCGTCGCCACCCCAGATCGGCATCGCGATGATCTCGGCGCCCTGATTGGTCAGGTGCCGCGCGGGATCGGAGAAGAACACGTCGTAGCAGATCATCAATCCCAGCTTTCCGAAGTCGGTATGGAACACCGGGAAGTGCACGCCGGGCGTCAGGCCGCCTTCCACCTCTTCGCGCGGCAGATACACCTTGCGATACTTGCCGGCCACCTCTCCCGCGCGGTCGATCAACACGGCCGTGTTGTAGATCGCCGGGCCTTCGCGCTCATAGATGCCCGCCACGATATAGGCCTTTCGCTGCTTGGCGATCTTGCCGAGCGACTCGGTCGTCGGTCCGGGAATCGACTCGGCAACCTCGGTGTATTTCTTGCCGTTTCCAACGACGCTGATTCCTTCCGGCAGAACGATCAGATCCGCGTTCGCGGGCACCTTCGCCGCCACCGTGTCGATGAACTTGCCGACGCTCTCTTCGCGCGACTTCGTGTTGCGTGGCCGCAGATTGACGGTCGCGATCGTGACCTTGCGCGGCGCGGGCGGCGCGATGCGTTCGAGCAAAATGTCGTCCCACCAAACCGTGCCGAGCGGCGCGTTGGCCAGATAGAACTGCACGCTGACCGAGGCGGTGTTCTCCGGCGCCTGCACTTCCACCGAAAGTTCGTTCCAATCGCCCGAGCGCCGCGTCCACGGCGCGTAGTCCGGCTCGCCCGTGCGTTTGTCCTTGGCGTCGAGCCACTCCAGCCGCGCCACCACCTGCCAATTCTCCGCGGCGACGTTCTCGGCTTTGTAGTGCGCCTTCAACCGAAGCCACTCGCCCGGTTTCACGCCGTCCACCTGCCGTTGCCAGCCGCCGTACGCCGCGGCCTTGCTCGCGCCGTTGATGGCCAGCGAGCCGCTATCGCCGATACCAACCTTGGTGTCGACAAACACGCGCGGCATCGTCTCCTCTCGCGCGCTCCACGGCATCCAATCGCTATCGCAGCCACAGAAGCCGGACTGCTTCAGGAGGACCTCGCCTTGCAGGGGAGAAAGGATCGCAGCGAGAAGGAGAACGCGCATGAATCCACGCTAGCAAAACGGGACGGTTGACGTGTTGGCTGGTATTTAGGAGAGTTAGAGTATGCCACCTGTTGTTGTGCGGTTACAACCGAATGGACACCTGATCCTTCCGAGAGCGCTACGGAAGCGCGCCGGCGTCGCTGACGGAGCAAGGCTCGAAGTCGTCTGGAGGGACGGCCAGTTCTCGATGACGCCGCAGGCAGCACCAAGTGAACTTCTGGAGCAATTCGGAAAGGCCGTGGACGCGCTGCGTCAAGACGCGAAAGAAAAGGGCTTCGACAAACTCACCAAGCGCGAGATCAACAGAATGGTCGCCGACGTAAGGCGGGAAATGAAAGAGGAGCGAAAACGTAAGGCGTTGTGAAGCGCGTCGTGTTGGACACCAGCGTCGTCGTCGCTGCTTCCATCTCTCCGACCGGGCCGAACGGTCAAGTAATTGAGCTAATACGGCGAGGCCTCGTCAAACCCTATGCCACTACAGTGCTGTTTGAAGAGTACACGCGAGTGTTTGGGCACTCCCACCTCGCCCATTTGAATCGCACCAGAATCGCGAATTTGCTCCGCCTACTCAGACGGACGGCCACGTTCGTGAATCCCGCCGGGAAATTGAGAATCTCTGGCCATGATGCTGACAATCACGTTTACGAATGCGCGGCGGCCGCGTATTCCCACTTCATCGTGACCGAAAATCTCAGGCATTTCCCGGCCGGTCACAAGTACACGAAAATTGTGACCGCCCGCCAACTCCTTCGGCTGCTCAAAGACTAAAACGCATACCGCAGCGCGAACTGAATCTCTCTCGCCGGCCGCGTATTCGAGATCGCGCCAAAGTTGTTCGCCGTCCGATTGCCGTTCGGCGGATTGAAGTTCGTCTTGTTGAAGAAGTTGAACGCTTCCATCCGGAACTCCACCTTGTGACCTTCAATAACGCGGAAATCCTTGTGCAAGCCGAAGTTCATCTGGTTAAAGCTCGGTGCGCGGACGATGTTGCGGCCCGCGTTGCCAAACGGCTGCGACACGTCGGTCGGTTCCAACACCGTCGCGCGGTTCAACCATCCCGCGGGCGAGCGCTGCCCCTCGGGCAGAACGGGGTTGCCGGTGATGTTCGGGCGATACGTCGGCGCGCCGGACACCTGGAAGGCAGCCGAGGGGCCGTAGCTCAAGTTAACCGGAACGCCGCTGGTCGAAAAGTTGATGATCGAGACGCGCCAGCCGCCGGCGATGGCATCGACGCCGCGACTCCACGAATCGCCGAACTTGCGGCTCTTGCCGAACGGAAGATCGTACAGGAACGTCGTCGTATTGTTGAACGGCTGGTCGTAACCGGAGAGCCCCTTCTCGTTTTCGAGCGCGCGGAAATTGACGCGGGAGTTGTCGCCGTTGCCAGACTCGAGGTGGCCCGAGGCGTTATCGATTGCCTTCGAAAACGTGAACGAATTCAGGAAGTACATGCCGCCGGAGAAGCGCTTCTCGATCTTCGACTGGAAGGCGTGGTAGTCGAGGAAGCCGCCAGGAAACGCGGTTTGGATAAAGCCGTATGCCTGCAACGGACGGCGAGCTTGCAGCGCCAGATTCTGGCCAACAACATTCGGCCGCGCCTGGTTCAAATCGCCCAGGATCATGAGCTTGTTCGCTGCGGTGCCGACGTAACCGACATCCAGCACCCAGCCCTTCATCAACTCCTGCTGAATCGTCACGTGCCAGTTCTGGTTATATGCCGACCGCAGATCCTTCGGAATGTGATTGGTGCGCGTGTTTACCTGCCGGATGTTCGCCAGCGAAAGGAAGTTCGTCGGATAGCCCTGTTCGGTACGGCGGAAACAGGTGCCCGGGCCCTGCGCCTGGCTGGTGCAGAGCGGCAAACCATTGGCAAACGCGGGTGGAAGCTGCGCGTCCACGGTGGGATTCAAAATGAACGGCAAGTTGTAGGCAAGGAGGTTCTCGCCGCCCATGCGGTTGAAGTGCACGTAGCTGACGCCGTAGGCCGCGCGGATAACCGTCTTCGGCAGAACCGTATACGCCATGCCGATGCGTGGCGCCCAGTTATTCCCATCGGGATTGACGAGCGCGCGATCGTAGAGTGATCCGTCCTTGGCCAGGATCGTCGTGTTCGTCGATGGATCGAAGTTCGCGATGGCGTTCGTCGCTTCAAACTGCGGCGTCGCGAATTCGTAGCGGATGCCGACATTCAGAGTCAGCTTGCGCGACACCTTGAAGTCGTCCTGGAGATAGAAGAAGTGCATCCACTGACGGTAATTCACGATGTTTGGCGAGTTGAGCGCGAACTGGTTGCGCGCGCCGTAGAAAAAATCGTTGAGGAACTGCAAGTTGTTGTTGGCCGTGCCGGGAACTTGCGAAAAGCGCCCGTTGTAAACGTCGCGGCCCGACTTCGGATTGAAATCGTCGATCTCGGTGGACACGCGCTGATACTCCCAGCCGGCCTTCAGCGAATGGCGGCCGAGGACCTTTACGTAGTTGACCTTCGGATTAAACACGTCGGGGTTCTGAAATTGCGGATTGGACTCCTGTACGCCGAACGCCGAGTAGCCGCTGACGGCTTGGCGATAAACGCCGCCGGCGAAGCGCTTGTCGGTGGGCGCATTCGGGATGCCGATCTTCTCTGCCAGCGTGCCGGTGCCAACGAACACGGGGAACTTACCGCCATCGGACCGGCTATAGCCGAGCCGGAATTCGAGGATACTGGTCGGGTTCACGGTCCAGGTCGTACCAAACGCCAACTGCCGGTTTTCGACCCGGACGTTGCCGTTCGAATCGCCGCCCGAAGGGCCCGGGATTGCGGGCGGTTCGAAGTTCTCCATCAGGCGATGAGAGTAACGCCCGAACGCATTGACCTTGGACGAAAAGTAGTGATCGTAGCGGAAGTCGCCTTTATCCGTCTTGTCGGTTCGCAGCGGCTGCGATTCGAAGTTGTTAGAAATGCCGGGGCGATTCGGATCGGGCAGGCCGGCCAGCACTTCGCGCGCCCAGCGCGTGATCTGCGTTTGCGGCACAACGCCGTTGGGGATCATCGCGCCGTCGAGCGGATTGCGAACCGCGATGCCGAGGTTCCCGTTCATCTCCGCGCGCGTCGGCAGCGTCGAGAACGTGATGCGCTTCGTGTTCCGGCGGTAGCCTTCGAAGTCGCCGAAGAAGAAGCTCTTGTCCTTCTTGATCGCGCCGCCAAACGCCGCGCCGTATTGATTCTGAATGAGCGTCGGCTTCTGATTGTTGACGGGCTTGAAGAACCCTGTGGCGTTGAGTTTGGTGTTGCGCAGATACTCCCACGCCGAGCCGTGAAAAGAGTTCGTGCCACTGCGGATCGAGGCGTTGATGACGGCGCCGCCCGCGCGGCCGAACTCGGCCGAGAAGTTGTTAGTCTCCAGGCGGAACTCCTGCACCGAATCGGGCGAAAGCTGCACAACCTGATTCGAGAAGCCCTGGTTCGACGTGCCGTAAGCGTTGTTGTCCACGCCGTCGATGACGAAGTTGTTCTGCGAGCTGCGCATGCCGTTGACGTTGAAGGAGGCGTCGCGGGTATCGGCGATGGAACTGCGGCGCACGCCGGGCGCAAGCAGCGCCAGGTCCGCGTAGGCGCGGCCGTTGAGCGGGAGATTCACAACCTGTTGCGTGCCGACAACGGTGCCGCGCGATGACGTGTCGGTTTCCAGAACCGCAACGGCGTCGGTGACGGTGATGCTCTCGCTGGTCGAGCCGACTTCGAGCTTCAGATCCACGCGCTGCCGGGCGTTCACGGTGACGCTGAACGTATTGGCGACCGCGGATTTGAATCCCTTCGCGGTGCCTTCGAGTTTGTACGAACCGGCCTTGACGTTAAAGAACTGATAGCTGCCCGCCGTATCGGTGACGGCCTTCTGCTGAACGCCGGTCTGGGTGTTGGTCAGCGTGACTTCGGCGCCGGCGATGCCGCCCCCGCTCGCATCCTGAACGCTGCCGAGCACCTGTGCGGTATCGAACTGCGCGAGCAACAAGGCGGTGGCAAGCGCGGCCAGCGCAAACAATTTCTTCATGGCGAGATCTCCTCGATTTAGACTAACGTCTCTTTATTGCAACACCATCGCGCGCGCATGACAAGCGCGTTGCGCCAACAAGCTTGTTATTTGATATATACTTCCGATTGCCTTTTGGTTTTTTCATCTTCGAAGAAGAGGTTCCCATGAAAATCAGTTCGTCCAAGTTGTCGACAGTACTGCCGCTTCTATTCGGTCTCTTAGCTTCGCAGCTCAGCGCCCAGACCGTGGCCGGACAGATCTCAGGTCTGGTGACCGATCCGTCCGGCGCGTCGATCGCCGATGCGAGTGTGGTCGTCACCGATCTCGATCGTAACGTAAACTTCCGCTCGACGTCGAATGAGAGTGGCTTCTATCTCGTGTCTCCGCTGCCGCCAGGCCGCTACAAGCTGCGCGCGGAGAAAGCCGGCTTCCGGGCGTACCAGGTTGAACTCGTACCGATCG
>Ga0169931_10005691_pt1 | contig 18937 bp, 10 predicted proteins | sample Kivu_15m_20L_FD_129675 | JGI IMG/M metagenome (GOLD analysis project Ga0169931, IMG submission 129675) | Freshwater microbial communities from Lake Kivu, Western Province, Rwanda to study Microbial Dark Matter (Phase II) - Kivu_15m_20L... | ecosystem: Environmental > Aquatic > Freshwater > Lake... | reverse complement strand
GTCCTTTCTCATATACTTCGGTAAAGGAAACTTTCTCATATTTCGTTGCGGTTGGATCTTTTTCGGGATCTGCAGTGTAGATACCATCCACACGGGTACCTTTCAAAATCACATCCGCTTCAATTTCAATAGCGCGCAGGGATGCAGCGGTATCTGTTGTAAAGAAGGGGTTACCCGTACCTGCTCCAAAAATCACCACACGACCCACTTGCAGGTGTTTTACCGCTTTTCTTCGGATAAAAGGCTCTGCAATTTGTTTCATTTCGATAGCCGATTGCAATCTAGTGGGAACTTCCAAGCTCTCCAATGCACTTTGTAGCGCCATGGAGTTGATCATGGTGGCCAACATGCCCATGTAATCCCCCTGTGTTCTTTCCATTCCGCCTTGCTCGGCTTGAACGCCTCTAAATATATTTCCTCCGCCGATAACAATGGCAATTTCTACTCCCTCATTAAAAATCTCTTTGATTTCTTGAGCATAGAGCATCAATCGATCATTGTCTATTCCAAATTGTTTGTCGCCCATGAGCGACTCACCACTTAATTTCAATAAAATGCGGGAGTATTTCATGGGGCAAATATAAGCATCAGCCCTCTGCCTCGCGACAGAATTGGCAATATTGCGCATCCTGCTTATGAACGTAGCGATCTTGCGATAGCATCATCTCGCATTGGTGAATCAACCATTCTTGGAATTGTGCCATGAATACACTTGAAAGAAAGGAAGTTGGATTTTGAAGAAACTCCGGGGTGCCCTTCACTGCTGCCAAAGGAAATAATCCAATGCTCATTTTATCCAGAGGTATATTCAAGTGGACATGAGATAGCCAGGCATACATCAATATCTGAATGAGCTTGCCTTTTTTCTCGGTAAATAAATTTTCTTCATTGATGGGGTCGAGTGATAACTCTTTTTCCTTTACTTGACCTGTTTTGTAATCCAGGATGTACGTGATTCCTCCCGATTGATGCACTCGATCTATGTTCCCTTTGAAAACCAATGGAGTTCCATCATGCAGATGAACGGTAGTGTGTACATTTTGCTCCGTGTAAAGGATAGTTGCCGGTTGATTTTCTTGGATCAATTGGAAGTCATAATCCAATACCTTTTCAATCATCTTTTTGGCGGCCTCCAGTGCCAATAAATTGTACCCCTCAATGGGCATTTCTTCATCTCCCTCTCTCAAGGTTTCAGCCAATTTGACCTCGCATTCAGCGCGCCAAGTCTGGATATCCTGAGCCGTGAGCGGGATTCCAATTTTAGGTCGATGCCAATTCTCCAATACTTTATGTACCAAAGAACCAATGGTGGCGCTGTCCAGCTGCTCTTCCATTTCATTGATCTCACCTAGTCCAATGATGTAACGATAATAGAAATCTAAGGGGCACTGCAAAAATTTGTTGATGGCGGATGGACTGATCCCACTCGCAAATTTGGCTTTTAGCTGTGCTATGGAAAAATCATTGGCCAACACAAACTCGCTGATGTTAAATTCCTCTGCCTTGGGAGCACTGATTTGATAGGCATTCCACTGGATGTGAGGATTAGATTTTGGCCACTCCCAGAGGAGTTGTTGCAAGTATCTGGAGCGCTCTACCGATCGGAAATCCGAGGTGGTTGCAGGTATATAAAATTGAATTTCCTCTGCGCGTTGAAGGAGTCGATATAAATTATACGCGTAGCTGGCATCACGATCTTTGGGCAATGGCATGCCAAAAGCAGTGCGCAAGTCAAAAGGAATGAGCGATTGATAGGGTTGGTTGCCTGGCATCACATCCTCCGTGGCTTGTACGAAGATGACGCGCTTGAAATCCAAGGCCCTGGTTTCTATCATGCCCATGATTTGTAATCCTTGTAAAGGCTCACCTTCAAAAGTGATTTGTTCTTTTCCTATCAAATGTTGAAACAGAATTTCCAAGGAGGCCATTTGATTCAAATGGGGCATGGTGGTAAGCCAGTGAGCAATGGATTGCAATTTTTCCTTCAATTGAAAAGCGCTTTCTACCGTGATTTCGTCACTTGAATCGTGAAGCGCAATGCTCTGCAGGAGCTGCGACATTTTCGCTAGTGCAGATGACGCATCGAGCGTTTCTACGTTCAAATAATCGATGAATGGTTCTATGGACTGTACTCTGGGATCAGTGGAAAGTTCTTTCAATTTGGAAAACTGAAAATACGTGAGTCGTTTTTTGATCAACAACTCTTGCAAATGTCCTCTCCAATTTTCAGTGATAAAACGGATGGCAGGCTGATCGATAAATAAATTAAAATCCCGAAAATAAATTCTTTGTTGTTTTTGTGTACTGATGATGAATTCCCAATAGGCATTGCACAATTGGTAAACAGCAGTATTTCGGATGGGCCATCCCATGGCTACATTGATAGCTTCAGGAACATTTAACTGTGCAAGAAGAGGTTGTAATAAATTACCATCGGTCATGATGATGGCCGTCTTACTTCTTTCTGTGGCGTCTAATTTTTGGATGTTCTCGGCAATTTGAATGGTGTTGCCATAAGCCGTTTGGGCATGGAAGGAGGTGATGAGTCTTTTTTCTTCCGAAAGACATTGATGGGTATTGATTTTTTTGCGTTGAGATAGATCTCGGAAGAAATTTCCGGCCTCGTGTTGATCATTTTGAAAGTAATAGTTGTCCACGTCCCAAATAAATTCAAGGGCATGAACGAGTGATACTCTGTCCATGATTCTCTCTTCAGCTGGGGTCAGAGAGGACAATCCAACGGCATAGGTTTTTTGATGAGGATAATGGAGATCGAATTTGCTCTCCGCGATTCGTCTTGTCAACTGGGCATAGTTCCATTGTTGGGTTTGATCACAGTGCTTTTGAAAGGCATGGTAAAGTTGTCCAAATTGTTCCCAAAACGCTAAGAATTTTTCTTGAATTTCAGACAATGTTTCTCCTTGCAAACTCCACTGTTCAATCCCTTTGATGTCTTTGATGTTTTGAAAAATTTGAGAGGCGGCCACCAATCCTTGATCGATGTCATTGAAGTCATTCATGGCTTGTGGCGCCCATTTCATGAACATCTGAAAATCTTCTTTGGAGTCAATTTCTTTCGCATACACCTCAAACAAAAGAAGTGTGGATTCAAATGTTCCGATGTTCTTTTTTCCGCTCAGCATTTTAAACCAATCGGGAAGTATGTATATGCTTGGAGGCAAAATGGGTTGGCCATACAGTTGGGCAAGGTGTTTTTTCAAAAACAGTCCAGCCCGCTTTCCAGGGACTACAATGGCAATGTCATTGAGTTGGTATCGATCTTTATTTTCGTTGTAAATGGTTTGGGCAACTTCCCATAAAAATGCTCGCATAACGCACAATATAAACCCAATCCTATCATATTTGTAGGATGGTTGATAATTTTCCTGTGTTTTTAAAAAACCAAAATGAGCAGAATTATTACTGCATTCTGGGTGAAACTCATTTTTTGGAGTGGCAGCGCATAGGCACTCAGGGAATGCTTTTGGAAATTCATGCGCATACCCTGCCTGATCGATGGGTGATCATGGATTTATTGAAGAACACTTCAGGAAATATTTGTGCCTCGGATGAGACAGAGTGGAAGCGGGTGATCCTTGGCTCGTGAACATTTTTTTGTTGAAGAACAACGGGTCCTCGATTTCATCACCCCCAAATAAAATTCATCTTTGTGGCATGTTAGTTTGGCAGCAGAACGCTTCGTTAAAACCCTTCAATACTTTTGGGATGGAGGTGAGCGCAGATTGGTTGGTGTTGATACAAGATTCCGGGGATTTGCAAGAATTGATTCGAGATGCGCGTTGGCAAACTCTGCCTCGACTCATTTTAGGCGGGGGTAGCAATATTTTGTTTACCCGAGATGTGGAGGGGGTAGTAGCGGTGATTCAAACAAAAGGAATTTCCACTATAGAGGAGAAAGAAGATGAAATTTTGGTGGAAGTACAATCGGGCGAAGTGTGGCATGAATGGGTGACGTATTGTGTAAAAAGAGGGTGGGGAGGTTTGGAGAATTTGAGTTTGATTCCCGGCAGTGTCGGCGCTTCTCCGATGCAGAATATCGGAGCGTATGGGGTGGAGATCAAAGATGTTTTTGTTTCGCTCAAAGCATTGCATATTGTCACTGGAGCCGAGCGTGTTTTTTATCATGAACAATGCGCATTTGGTTATCGGGAAAGTGTTTTTAAGCGATCAGAAAAAGATCAATGGATCATTGCAAGTGTCGTTTTTAGATTGTCAAAAAATCCTGTTTTAAAAATGGAATACGGCGACATCAAAATGCGATTGGCTGAAAGAAATATTGATCAACCCAGCATTGGGGATATCAGTGAGGCGGTATGCACCATTCGACAATCTAAGTTGCCAGACCCTCGTGTATTGGGCAATGCAGGTAGTTTTTTTAAAAACCCTGTGATTGAAAAAGTGTTGTATCAGAATTTATTGGTTCAATATCCGGCCATGCCACATTATCCTGTTAACGATGAGCACGTGAAAGTGCCTGCGGGATGGCTCATTGAGCAAGCAGGATGGAAGGGGAGGAAATGGGAGACTTGTGCAGTACATGATCGCCAGGCTTTGGTTTTGGTTAACCATGCACAAGCAAAAGGCAGCGAAATTTGGAATTTATCCTCCGCCATTGTGGAAGATGTTTTAAAGAAATTTCAAATTGAATTAGAGCGCGAAGTCAATGTGTATTGACTAGAAGTTAGCACAAGGTACAATCTTTCGTTTTGACTTGATTTTTACCGCCAAATTATAGGCCATTGTAATTTCATGTGACCCCCCGCTATTGCTGACATTCAAAGAGGAAAGAGTGATATCATAGCTATATCCAAAACTGAAAGGTCCGCTTTGAACACCCACCAGTAAAGCTAAAGCATCTCGATTGGGTATTTGATAGCCGTTGGATTTTACCGGTAATCCTCTGTACCAAATGCCCATTACGATGGGTTTGAATTCGTAATAACATCCGATGTCTAGCTGGTCGTATTTGCCTTGACTAAGATAATTGGCAGCGACTAATACGTGATGGTCTAATCTTTTCAGCGAATACCCTTTAATCCTAAATCGCTTTCCACCATGAAAAGCGTATCTCACAGGCAAATAAGAAACTTGCGATTCGTACAAGGACTCATCCGGCGTATTTAAATGCATTGCCGAAAATCCAGCCCAGAATTCAGGACCATAAATCAATCCTCCTGCGCCGGCATCAAAGTACACAACGGATTGTCCAGGGTAGGTTTCCAAAGAAATGGGAGCATTATTTCTGATTAACTGATCGTAGAAAGTCAAATTATTAAAATTGACAGATCGAGTACCCATAGTGAATTGGATGGCAGGTCGGATGTAAAGATTTTTTTTCAATCTGGTTTCGTAGGCATACTGAAAACCAAATTGTGATCTCGAAAGTCCACCTGCTCCTGCAATATCTCTTTGGAAGACCAATCCGAACCCGCTTTTTAGCTCATTGGAGTATGTATCAAAGGTTGCCACGTAGGAAGTGAAGGCTTTGGGTATGCCCGACCATTGATTGCGATATTGGGTAGCAAAACGGCTTTGTAAGCCCGCACCTGCAAATGCAGGATTGAGAGCGCAAGGAACTGCATAAAACTGGGTGAATTGTTGATCTTGTGCCATAGACACGAGTGCAACTAAAGAAATGAATAGGGTATAAAATACTTTTTTCATGCTATTTCCTTACCAATGTTACCGTTCCAGAATATTCATAAGATTGTCCATTTTGGAAATAACCTTTGGTTTTCCAAATATACACATCTTGTGGACAAATTACATCTTTATAGTATCCGTCCCAGCCTTTGAAGATATCGTCGGACATGAAAAGGATCTCTCCCCATTTATCAAATATGAGGAGTTCGTAGTTTTTGATTCCCTCAAATTTTGGAAAAAACACATTGTTATCATAGCTGTTCACATCGAATCGGCCATCAGTAGGTCCTGTGGTGAGTGGACTGAATGCATTGGGAAATTCTATGGATCCACCCCCAACGGCATTCACTGCTCCTACTTGAATGGTGGTGTCGGGACAATTGAATTCATTATTGACTATCAATTGTATGTTATAGAGGCCAGGTTCTGTGTAGGTATGTTGAGGAGCAAATGACATTGAGGTGTCTCCGTCGTTGAAATTCCATTCGAAATAATCAGCGTTTTCACTCAAGTTGACGATGTAAACGGGCTGTTGTGGGATGGTCACTTGAGGGGGAGTTACGGTGAATATGGCCGTAGCTCGAGGATATACCTCTATGGATAGCGCATGCACTGCAGTGTCTAATTGGCCATTATAGCCGATGACAATTTGTCGAACAGTGTACAATCCTGGAGTCTCATATACATAGACAGGACTTGTATTAATCGAAGCTCCACCATCTCCAAATTCCCATAGCCACCCATTTCCAAATTGTGAGGTGTCTTGGAATGCTACCGTGAGCGGTGCACATCCACTTTTGTCTCCTGTAAATCCAGCAATGGGGTCGGGAGCTATGATAGGCATGGAGAGATAGGCGGTATCACTGCATTGGCCGTTATTGGCTATCATGATGATGTTGTAATTTCCCCAAGTATTATAGTAATAATCACCTGGGGTATTCTGTTGAATCAAATTACCATCCCCCATGTCCCAAAGGTAGTTGGTGGAATTATTGGCAATACTGTTGTTTTCTATTACAACTGTATTTGGCCATGTTTGGGGATTGGGGGAGGCGGTGAACTGCGCAATGGGTACTGGAAATACTTGTACCTGTTGCGATATGGTTTGAGAACATCCAAGGGCGTTGATAGCGGTGAGGGTAACAATGTAGCTGGTGTCAGACATATTGGGATTGACATAGGTATGTGTGGGATTGAAGTCCGATGAGGTTTCACCATCACCAAAATCCCAAAAATAACTTTGTGCTCCAATGGACTGATTAAGGAGCAAAGTATTGAAGGGATGACATCCCACGAAGTCTCCTGTGAAATTAGCGGTGATACCAGGAGGCACGGTAACAGGCATGGTATACGTGCTGTAACATCCTTGCGTGGTCATGGCGGCCAGCACCACAGCATTGGTTACCGCAATATTACTTAAGTTAAAGAAATTGTGTTGATGGATTGTTTCGGCATTGATACTCGTTTGTCCTGTTCCATAATTCCAACTGTATTGATCTGCCCCTACCGAACCATTTTCAAAGGTGATGGTCAAAGGATAGCACCCGGAGGTATCCACCATATTGAAATAGGCCACTGGTGTGCGATTTACAATAATGTTGGATATGAGCGTATCGTTACAACCATAATCATTAGAGGCCACCAGGGATACTGTGTAGGTGGTATCCGAGGTGATAAGATTTTGGTAGGTATGACTGGGACTGATGACATCGGATACATCGCCATCTCCTAAATTCCATTGAAAATGGTTGGCTCCGGAAGAGGTATTTTGAAAAAGGCAATTAAATGGAGCGCAGGCTTCGGAAAGGGAAGGGTTGAATTGAGCCACGGCTTGAGGATGAAGGGTGAACAGAGCAGTGCTTGTGTCGGTACATCCATTACTGGAAGTCGTAATGAGCTCGATATTGAAGTAGGTCAAGAAATCCCCTTCTTGTTCAAAGACATGGGTAAATGAGCTATCACTGAAACCAGCGGTAATACCATCTTGAAAATTCCAAAGGTAGCTATCTACATTCGAGCTGTTGTTAAAGAATACAACAGAGGCAGGTTCACATCCGTCAGTATGATCGATACTAAAGGAGGCTGTTGGCCCTCCCAATATGATGACACTGCTATGGGTGGTGTCAGTGCATCCAAAAACGGAAGTGCCAATAAATGACACTTGAAATGTATCAGTAGGCAATGAGGTTTGATACACATGAGTGGGTAATGCCTCAAAAGATTCAGTACCGTCTCCAAAAATCCAATGGAATTCGGCGGCGCCTGTAAGCAGTGGCATTGGTATTTCCACTGGACTGCAGCCAATGAAGGAATTGAAATCGATATCAAAAGTAGCGGATGGGAAAACCACGATGGTTTGTTCTGTAGTATCATGGCATTCACCTGAAGAGTAGGCGATCAGGGAAGCTGTGAAGAAACCCACCAATGGGGTATTATTTTCATAAACATGAGTAGGCGCAAATTCAGTGGAGGTATTTCCATCTCCAAAATCCCATAAATAAGAAACGGCTGCTTGAGAATTGTTGATGAATGCGCTGGTGTGTGGGCTGCATTCTGGAACGGAATTAGGGTCAATAAAACTGGCAAAGGCTCCTGAATTCACTGTTATAACGGTGTTGGCGGTGGCAGAGCAACCCATGTCACTGGTTCCTGACAAAGTAACCGTGAAATTACTGCTGCTTCCTTGGGGGGTGAGAAAAACATGCGAGGGTGATAAATCTGTGCTGGAAGTGTTATCACCAAAAGTCCAATTCTGAGAGGTGATTCCGATGCTGTTATTGTTAAAGCTGACTCCAAATGGTGTGCATCCTACATTATCATTGGCAGTGAATTGCACAACAGGCAGGGGATCCACTGTGATGGTGTTCTCGATGGTATCTTGACACCCTGTGATCCCTGCGATCAATTGTATGGTGTAATCCCCTGGAAGGGCATAGATATGATTGGGTGAAAAAGCATTGGAAGATTGCCCATCACCGAAATGCCATTGAGATGGAATATTGGATCCTCCACTTGCATTGATAAAACTAATGTTGCTATTTTGGCAGTTTCCAAGGGTTGAAAATTGCGCAATCGGGGTATTTACCACTTGTAAAATTTGAGTGTCCGTTGCCGTGCAACCATTGGAGGCGGTAACCTGGAGGGATACTGTAAAGTTGCCTGGATTGGTAATATCAAAAGGTGCAGGAGAAGTTCCATTAAAAGTATCCCCATTGAGCAATGTCCATTCGTACAATATAGGATTACCCGTAGAATTTTGGGAAAGTACCACATGCAATGAGTCGCAAGCTGCGGCATTAGGAGTATTGATTTGAGTAGTGGGGGCAGCGAGTACTACGATGGTTCTTGTGGCAGTATCTGAGCAAGAGGTAGGAGACAACGATTGAGCGACTCGGTAGCTAACATTGAAAATTCCTGGAGTATTGAAACTAAAATTCATATTACCACCATTGGAGGGGGTCCAATTTCCATTGAAATTCCAAAAGTGTTGATTGGCTCCGGTAGATGTTGGAAAAAAGGTGATGTTTTGTCCCACACAAACAGTGTCTTGGCTTACTGTGAAGTTGGCTATTGGAGGTAACACGATGTGAACGGTCAGTTCTGCACTGTCAATTCCGCAATAATTACTGTCCAGTACGGACACTGAAAAATCTCCAACACCTGGAAAAGCAACGGTTTGAGGTAAGTTCGGAGGAAATGGTATCCAATCGGTTTCCTGCGGCCCGTCTCCCCAATAGTCGCCAAACTTCCATTTTTCTTGTCTTTGGAAAATGTTACCTTGCGTAAAGCAGTTTTTAATGGCATTATTCGAGAAACTAAATGTGGTATCGGGATAACATAGTGTAATTTGATTGGCGGAGATGCTGGGAAAATCAGTGTCCCAGATTCTGATGGGATTGAAAGTAGCAACAGAGGCTCCGCCTTGAATGGTATTACAATAATTTTCTGCTGTCAGCGTCACGGTGGTCTCGCAATTTACTGAGTTGGCGGAATAAATATGATTTACGATTTCTCCGAAGTTGCTGGACTCAAATGACATATTAGGAGAATTATCGCCAAAATCCCATTCAAAGATGGTAGTTTGAGAAACATTGGTTGAGCTATTGATAAAACCCATGGTTTGAGGTGCACATCCTTGAGTGATGCCTCCCACTGGTATTTGAATAGACGCCGAGGCAGCTTGTTCCATCACCACCACTCCTGTGATGATACATCCGCTCATATTGGAGATGGTAACCACAAAAGTATCCACTGCGGGAGCGTATGCATGATTGATAGGACTGCCTATGGACCAATTGGATTGAATTGTGTTGGTAGTGCCATCTCCCCAATTGACTTCAACATTGGGCCAGTTTTGGGGTGATTGCAAATTGAAATCAAAACTTCCTCCATCGCAATCATACCAATACGGATGAACAGTAGCGTTGCCTTCATAATCAAAAACCTGAGGGCATTGGGCACTTGTCCAAAGAGCGAATAGGGTGAAGATAAAAGTAAGTTTGAATTGCATTTTCATCACTCTTACGAAAATGCGAAGGAAAAGTGACAGAAATGGGGATTGAATATCATTTTTTTCAGTAATCCCTTGTGAGAAAGTGTCATTCTTTAGAAAGAAGTCCTTGGTAAATTAAAGTTTGATTGCCTGTACAATCCAAGCTACCGCGGGACAAACCAATGTATTTCGATACGTCATGTCCAAGATTTGGCTCATGTTTTTTCGATCGGTATGTGGATATTCCCTGCACGCCTTGGGCCGGTGCTCATAAATGCGGCAAGTATTATCTTCTTGCAGAAACAAGCATGGAGATTGATTGAGCACCCAATCACCGTCTTCATCGATGTGCAGGTATTGCTCCGTGAATTGAGATGGCTTTACTCTGAGGTGTTGTGCAATGCGATGGATATCGACATCTCTGAAAATCGGACTCGTGGTTTTACAACAATTGGCACATTGAAGACAATCTATTTTCTCAAAGGCTTCTTGATGCTTGGTGTGAAATTTTTCATCCAAGTTTTTTTGACCTTTCTGTTGCTTCAACCATTTTTGATTGACTTTTTTTTCAGTTTTGGCTCGATCTAACCATTTACGATATTCTTCATTCATGAGGATCAGAGAAGGATTCGTTGTGAATGAAAGTTGTGTCCGTTAAGCAATGCAGAAAAGCAATCAAATCCGCCTTTGAAGTTTCCGATAATTGAAGTCCTCCGGAAGTGAATTTCATGAATGAGTCGATGGTGGTAGAAGGATGTCCGCCGCTGTTGTAGTGTTCAATCACTTCTGTCAAAGTTTGAAATCTTCCATCATGCATGTACGGTGCGGTAAGCGCTATGTTGCGCAAAGTAGGAACTTTGAATTTCCCGCTGTCCAAAGGGTTGAAAGTGACCAAAGCCCTGCCTGGATCTTTTGAAAAATGCACATCCAATCCATTGTTGTGAAAAAGTCCATCAGTCATTTGCATGTCACCAAATCCATGGCAGTGAAAGCAATCTGCACCGAATGATCCACCAGGCACTTGGTCTGGGCTTCCGCCTTCTGTCTGAAAGAGCACAAATCCCCTGTACTCGGAATCGGTAAATTGGTATTGGCCGATGCGCTGTTGATCAAATTTGGATCCTGCGCTGATCATCGTTCTCAAAAATGAGGAAAGGGCTTTGGCAGCTCTTTTTTTTGTCACTTTTGGACTGCCAAATGCAGCTTTGAAAAGAGGAGGGTATAGGGTGTCGTTTTGCAATTTCTCAACTACTTGACTCCATTCTTCATGCATCTCGATGGGGTTTTCAACGGGCTGCACTACTTGATCTTCCAAGGTAGCTGCTCTCCCATCCCAAAAGAAATACCGCGTCCATCCCAAGTTGATCAAAGCCATGGATTGCCTTTCTCCGAGTTGCCCCTCTGCGCCCAATGAGAATACAGCGCTGTCAGAAAATCCATGTTGAGGTAAATGACAACTTCCACAGGATTGGGTTTGGTTGATGCTTAATTTTTTTTCCCAAAATAAATATCTACCTAGTAACACGGATTCATTGGTCAGAGGATTATCCGCTGGGATATCCATGGGTGGAAAAAATGGAGGGATGGAAAGGGGATACGCAGTGGTTTTACTAAAATCATCTACAATGGCTTCTTCCGGCTGTTCCAATACGTCATAGCGGCAAGCCATGAAAAGGGTAAATACCATGAAGAAGAACATCACTTTTCTCATTGCTTCAAAGGTAAAAAGGAATGGTTTTGAACAGCGTTCCAATCCGTTAAACTTTCAAGAAAGCTCACCAGATCCGCCTTCTCTTGCGGGGTCAATTCCAAAGGTCGGATCCGGTGATCTTGTTGTTCAGGATGCCAATCTCCTCCACGATTATAAAATTCCACCACATCTTCCAATGTACGCAGTGATCCATTGTGCATGTAAGGACCCGTGATTTCTATGTTCCGCAGTGTAGGTGTTTTAAATTGGTACCTACTTTTTATTTGATAATTTTCTCTTTCTTTTCCAATATCGTTGGTATCCAAAACGCCCACTGCATAAAATTGAAAGTCGGTGAAAAAGGGCAAAGCATGGCATTGAATACAAGACAGTTTTTCTGATTGAAACAATTGCCAACCACGTTCTGCCTCTTCAGACATTTTGTTTTTTTTGAAATAAAAGGCTTGATCAAAAGGAGTGTCATAACTGATCAAGGATCGCTCATAGCAGGCGAGGGCGCGCACCACCGTATAATAGTTCAATTCACGATTGTAGGCCTTTTGACTCAATGACTGATAACATTGGTTTTTCAAAATGGCATTTGGCAAACCTTGCGATGAATTGTACATTTCGTGTGAAGAAAGCAACGGCGCCAGTGCTTGTTGTTCGAGATTTTTCACCCCTCCTTCTGCCATCAAATAGGGTTGCCATCCTATGTTGAAAAGGGTAGGGGTATTGCGCATGCCTTTTTGTTGATCATGTCCCACTGCCACCATTTGTCCGTCTGTAAACGCACCCATCAGGGCGTGACAGCTGGCGCAAGAAGTTTGTCCATCCGCTGAGAGCAAAGGGTCATGAAAAAGTTTTTTACCCAGCTCCACGCGACATTCGGTAGGCTCATTGTCATCGGGAAAGGCCATTGGAGGAAAAAAGAAGGGTATTCGGAACGATAAAGAATCCGTTGAGCAATTTGGACAATAATCATTCTTGCTATTGCAGCCAACAGCACACAAATAAAGAATGCCTAGTATTAAAAATAAAAGTAAGGAGCAGGTGGTTATTTTTAAATTCATTCCAATTTTTATGGGACCAAATGAAAGGCGCTTTGATAAAGGTCCATGGCTTTGATGGCCAGCGGCAAATTGCCTGTTGTATGCGTGAGGTACTCTGTATCAAAGTGAAGTGTATCGGTATCATTTAAAAAACACTTTCTCGCATTGAATTCGAAATTCCACGTATAACTTTCTCCTGCCTTGGTTTCAATTGGATTGGGATAAAAAGTCAGGGTGCGGTACAAGGTGTCATCACCGCAATGGTAGGCAAGAGGATCGGTAAGTGGGGCTGTATTGGAACCGGTGAGATCGGTTTTTCCATTGAGCATGTAAAAAATATATCCGGTATTCCAAGTCCAAAACATTCCGGAAGATCCCGCCACGCTCAGTGGATGGCTGTTGGCATAAGTGGTGGGATCCGTTGCGGTATTGACATCTGCAGGTACGCCGAGGGAGAATTCAATTTTTGTCACCTTCCATGGTGTAGCATTTACACTGATGGTGGGATCTGTGAACCAATTCAACAACGCATAGTCTTTTAGCACCAAGGAAGAATCCAAATCGTTGTACACTTTGATTTGACTAACGTAACCACGAAGGTCTTCTAACAAAAATCTTCGGTTGAGATAGTCGTAATAGGTTTGTCCTTGAACCAAATCCTGTTGGTCGAAAACGGAATTCCAATGAAATTGATACCTAGCATCGGTTGATTTCGCAGGTGGATCCACTACTGGATCTTTGCAGCGATCACATTGAACAAAGGCCAATAACAGCACTACAAACCATCCAGAGGTCAACCATTTTTTCATAGTGCTAAAATAATATCAACATTTGCCTCTATGCTATTGACTTTTGTTAATAGTTCGCTATATTTATAGGATATGTCAGTTCAATTACCCTCATTTATTGTGTACAGGAGTTCTGCGGGAAGCGGAAAGACTTACAGCTTGGTCAAACAATATCTCACCATTGCGCTCAAAGATGTCTCCCCAAGCGCTTATGTCAAGATATTGGCCATCACTTTTACCAATAACGCTGCGGCAGAAATGAAAGATCGCATCGTTTCGCGATTGCATGATTTTTCGCACATGAGTGCTTTGCCTCAAGATCATCATGCCAGAGGATTATTCAATGATATCCGTGAGGTATTGCAACTCGACCCTATGGAATTGGAGGTTCGATCAGAACGCATGCTCACCAATGTCCTTCATCATTACAGCAGATTTTCTGTTTCTACCATTGATTCTTTCATTCACCGTATTGTAAGAACTTTCGCGCGTGATTTAGGACGACATCCAGATTTTGACATTCAGATGGATGTAGATCAGGTATTAGAGGAAGTGGTGGATCGATGCCTTGATCAAGTGGGAAGGGACGCCGATCTCACCCAATATCTCAAAAGCTTGATTTTGTTTCAGATGGAGGAAGGAAGATCCTGGAATCCCAAAAAAATCATGTTGGATTTTTCAAGAAGTTTGGTTTCGGAAAAAGGAATTCGGGCGCTGGATCGTCAACAAGGAATGTCCTTGGATGAGTTCACCAAAGTGCGCAACGAATTGTATAGGATGATGCATGATTTGGAAATCTTACCCAAGGCTTTGGCGCAAGAAGCTTTTGATTTACTTTCTTCGTGCTCTACCGTTCCTAAAGACCATTACTACAGCGGCGTTGGGGCTTATTACAAACTAAAAGCATTGGCCGAGGACATTATTGCCGATCCTGACAAAAACAGCTTGTGCAAGGATACGCTTCAAGGCAGATTGCTGGGGGCGATCAATGCCAACTGGATGGGTGGATCTACCCCTAAAGCCTTGGCACCTCAATTCAATTCAGTTTCACCTCGTGTAGAGCAATGTGTGAATGCATTATTTGATTGGTACCATAGCCCGGAGTTCAATCGTTGGTTTCTATTGAGTAAAATTACCCGCAACTTTTTCGCTTTGGGACTCATTCATTACCTGCACAATATCTCCGAATTATTGAAAGACGAAAAAAACTTTTTGATGATCGACGATTTTCATCAAATGGTTTCCAAGGTGATTTCAGAGAATCATGCGCCATTTATCTACGAGAAAGTAGGAGAACGATACGAGCATATATTGTTTGATGAGTTTCAAGATACTTCCGATTTACAGTGGCGCAATTTTTTACCCTTGGTTCAAGAATGCTTGGCCAAGGAAGGAAGTGTTTTTGTGGTAGGAGATGGAAAGCAGAGTATTTATCGTTGGAGAAATGGAAATGTTCAGCAATTTGTTGAACTTCCTACTATTCATGAAACACCTAATGTTCAAGGATTACAGCGCGCCATGGAGGAAACTTATGCAGAGCCCTCCAAAGGGGTTAACAACAATTATCGAAGCGCAGAGAATATTGTATTATTTAACAACGAGATATTTGAGCAATATCGCTCCAAATTGGGAGCACATTCCAAGGTGTACGAGGATCATCAACAAGCAGTCAAAGGCAAAGGGAAGGGAATGGTGGAGCTACATTGGTGCGCAGACCCTGATGATCCTAAAGAAAGGATGTGTACAGAGATCATTCAAATCATTCAGTCTTGTTTAAAAGATGGGTTTCAATTATCTGACATCACCATACTCACCAGAAAGGGAAAAAAAGAGTCGGGTCCTATTGCCCAAGCCATCAAAGATTTCAATGCGACTGTGGAGCCAAGTCAACGCATTGCAGTGAGCACTCAAGATAGTTTTTTATTGTCGCTCTCTCCAAAGGTGCGTTTGGTAATGGCCTATCTCACTTATCTCTCAGCACCTCGTGAAAGCTATTACCGTTTCGATCTGATCCGTTGTTTGGCTGAGGTTTTTCCACTCTCGGTAGACAGAGGAAAAATGTTGGATGATTGCATGGTGCCATGGCAAAAAGAAGGCAAGCAAGGATATCGATTTGCTGAGATCAATGCCGTTTTAGAAGAATGGAATGCGGATTTGCCTACAAAATGGCCCACAGGCATGAGCGCTTTTGAAATGGCCAAGCGCATGATGAACGCCTTGGAATTGGAAATGGATGAGTATTTGGAATTCTTGTTGGATCAATTGGCGCAACGCGCGCAGAGCATAGGATTTCAACCTGCAGAAATGCGCAGATGGTGGGAAAAAGCCAAGGATAAGTTGTGCATCAATGCGGCTGGTGCAAATGATGCGGTAAAAATGATGACCGTCCATCGATCCAAAGGATTGGAGTTTCCTGTGGTAATTTATCCGCGCTTCAACTCTCAAACACCAGGTGGGTTTTTATGGTTGAATACAGAAAATGAGGAGCTGCCTATCCAAGATGCTTTGGTCAATTATAAATCTTCCAAGCCTCATTATTTTCATCCGCAAGACATGGTCCAAGAATATTGGGATGATCAGCTGGATACGGCAAATTTGATATATGTGGCGCAGACTCGACCTACTCAACGGTTGTATATTTTACAGGAGTTTAAAATGGAGTCGGAAACCAAAAATGGTAAGCAGGTGAAAGACCCTAGCCCAGTCCCAAAAACCAAGGATACAGTCGATTGGAACTATTCTGATTATTTGTTTCATTATTTCAACCAAAAAGGTATGGAAGTAAAAGAAGGAGTATGGCGGATTGGCCAAAATGAAAAGCCCTTAGAAGAGGAGAAAAAGCAAGCTATGGAAGTGAAGGAAATGGGAGTCCATCTCTATCATTTCAAAGAAAAGAGGTTGCGTTATAGCGCAACGAAAAGAGAGGAGATGGCAGAGATTTGGGAAAAAGGAAAATGGGGGGAGCAGGTTCATATCTTGTTGCAGCAATTTGTGCTCAAATCCTCTTTTGAAGAAGCGTTGAAATGCATACAAAGTCAGTTTAACAATATCGATCAAGAGCGAATCGATGCGCTGCGTGTGCAATGGAGCAAGGCGGAGAGTGATGATGTGCTCAAGTATTATCGAGATTTGAATGGGCGATGGTCAGTAGAGCAGCCGATTCTATTAAACAGCGGAGAGGAGGTAAGACCAGATCTGTTTTGCATCTTGGAGAATGAAGTGGAACTGATAGATTTTAAAACGGGAAAACCCAAGGATAAAGATGCTGAACAAATACTTGGATATGCCAACGCATTGAACGAGATTTGCCAAGTGCCTGTTCAGTCTGCAATTTTGTACACGCACAATATGGAATGGAAAAAGTATTGAAACTATCATGGACGTTGATCAGCGCACTTTTCATCAGTGAAATGGTGCAATGTCAACAGGATTTGATTACTTATGGCAAAGTAGTAGCCAAGAGCAACACCCAAGCAGTGCAAGAATACCGTGCTGCAGCGTGCGCGCCCGCCACTGGCCTGCGAGATTTAGAATGGAACAATGTCAACGCATTGATTGAAACCGGTGGCTCTTTATGGCAGGATCGGGCCACAGGAAGATCGCACTATTATGTACCGAAAGAAGGAAATGTTTCGGTGTTATTTGCAGGCTCGTTGTGGTTAGGGGGTATCTCACCCGATCAAACATTGAAAATGGCCGCTGTGCTTTATCGATACAATGGAAATGATTTTTGGTCGGGGCCACTGACCAATGATGGCACAGCTTCCGTGAACGAAAGTACCTGTAATGAGTGGGACCGATTTACGGTCAGTTATCGACAGGATGCACAACGTCATCGGCAGTATTTTGAATGTCTCGGTCAAGCAGATTGTGACGTGGAATCGACGATGGGGGGAAGCTATGCTATCCCTGGTTATTTCTATGACTACCCGGCCATGGGAAACACTGCCTTAGGTCAAGATTTGTACATCGCTCCTTTTTATGATTTTGATGAAGATGGAATGTACACTCCAGAAAATGGGGATTATCCATGGTTTGATTTTCTGAGGGAAATCAATTGTTCCACCAGAAAGCGAGAGGACATTGTTCCGCTGTTCGGTGACATCAATTATTACTGGGTATTCAACGACAAAGGAAATGCTCATACAGAATCACAAGGTCAGCCGATAGGAATGGAAATCCGTGCGCAGGCTTTTGCTTTCAATACCAATGATGAAATCAATAACATGACATTCTATAATTATGTTTTGATCAATCAAGGCACCCAAACATTGCAAGAAACGTATTTCGGCACTTGGATCGATTGTGATATTGGAGGGCACACCGATGACTATGTCGGATGCGATGTGCAACGTGGTTTGGGATATGGGTACAACGGACCTGCCGTGGACAATCCTACGGGGCTCTCTCCAGGTTATGGTGCCAATCCTCCTGCCGTGGGGGTAGATTTTTTTGAAGGCCCTTATCAAGATGCCGATTCCATTGACAATCCATTGACTACAGACATTCTCCAAGCCATAGAGCAAAAGGGGATTCCCTACAAGGGCATTGGAATTGGTTATGGCGATGGAATAGTGGACAATGAGCGATTTGGCATGCGTAAATTTCTGTACCACATTTCGGGTACAGGTCCAGCTGGCTATCCCACCGTTGCGGTGCATTATTACAATTATCTCAGAGGATATTGGAAAAACAATCAACGCATGTCCTATGGTGGTAATGCGCTCTCTGAAGCCAGTGGTGCGGATTTGGGAGTTCCAGCTGATTTCATGTTTCCAGGAGATACCGATCCTTATCACTTTGGCACTTTTGGCACTGTCACCACACCTTGGACAGAAGTGAGCAGTGGCAATGTTCCCGGGGATCGCAGGTTCATGCAGAGCGCTGGTCCTTTTACATTGGAACCAGGAGATTACAACAACATCACCGTAGGGGTGGTTTATGCGAGAGCTGAAAGTGGCAATCCTTTCGAATCGGTCAATTTGGTGCGCGCAGCTGATGACAAAGCACAAGCCCTGTTTGACAATTGTTTTGAACTGATCTCAGGTCCCGATGCTCCGGATGTGACAGTGCGTGAATTGGATCGTGAGATTATTCTCATGCTGACCAATGACAATCCTTTGAGCTCTAACTACAACGAATTCTACACGATGTTAGACCCGACGATTCCAGAATTTGATGCCGCATTACAGCCCCTTTCAGAGGAGGAAAGAACCTATCTTTTCGAAGGTTACATGATCTATCAATTGGC
>Ga0169931_10005690_pt1 | contig 18938 bp, 17 predicted proteins | sample Kivu_15m_20L_FD_129675 | JGI IMG/M metagenome (GOLD analysis project Ga0169931, IMG submission 129675) | Freshwater microbial communities from Lake Kivu, Western Province, Rwanda to study Microbial Dark Matter (Phase II) - Kivu_15m_20L... | ecosystem: Environmental > Aquatic > Freshwater > Lake... | reverse complement strand
CGTCTGAAAGCTGACGAAACTGCAAATGGTTACGGTTTCAAAGTCAGCAAGATTCAGGTGATTCCTCAGACTGAGTAAGGCATACTGGAGGGCATGAACTTCGAAAGATTTTCTGCCCTCTTTCTGATCTTAGTGATTCAAAACGTAAGCCCCGCTCGGGCGGATGAGTCGACACCGACTCTCCCTTCGACGGGGCTTTCCTCGTCTGCTCCTGCGTCTACCGCGAGTTCCTTGAGCGAGACGGAACTCAAGCAGATGGGGTTTCGATTTAAGCAAGCATTGAAGGGTGAACGAGTCGCTCTCGTGCATCGGCAACGCAAGGAAGCTGAATCCCTCAAAGCAGCTCACCGAACTCAAGAGCGGGAGTGGAAGGCGAGTGAGAAGGTTGCTCGTAAGGCGTTCTTTGAGTCAGAGGCGGATGGCAAGAAGCGTCGAGAGTGGATGCAAGATCGTCAGCGCCGGTTCACTGAGCTCAAGGCTTCTTTCAAAGCTGCCCGAGCTCAACAAGAGCAGGAGCATCAGCAGATCCTAGAAAAGCTTGAGGCAGATCATCTCTCTCGTCAGAAGCGATTTGATGAGTCATTAGTGCGTAAAGAAGTCCCGAGTGAGTCCGTTTGGTCCAGCTCGATTCTCTGAGCGCTTGCGAGAGATTTGGGGACAGGGTTTGCCTTTAGCTCTTGGTTCGCTCAACCGCGATGACTCCTTTGGTGGACTCGAGGGCTGCTGTCACTTTTCGGAGGTGACTCAGGTCCGAAACTTCCACATCAAAAAGTGCGATCGCCTTTCGATCTTTTGTTACCCGGACGTTGGCCGAAGTGATGTTGACACCACAGCTCGAAATCGTCTGTGACAAGGTTGCGAGTAATCCCGTTTCATCGCTCGAGAGTACTCGGATACGAACATGTCTTTTGACTCCCGATTGGGGGTCTTTTAGATTCCAAGAGACCGCTACTCGACGATCCTGGTCGTTGTCGATGGCTTTGGCGCAATTCGAGGTGTGGACTGTCACGCCTCGGCCTCGGGTAATGAAGCCAACGATCGAGTCCCCAGGGAGTGGGTTGCAGCATCGTCCAAACCGGATGAGGACATCGTCGAGATTGGCGACTGCAATTGCGCTTTTGGATTCAGTGCGTTTTTTTGCGACACCTAGAACCCTCTTGATGAGGCTCTCTGGCTTTTGGGGGGCCTCTTGCTCAGCTCGATGTTTTTCGATCACATCGGCAGGGACGAGTTTCTTAATGACATCATCGATGTGGGATCGACCGTAACCGATGAAAATGTACAGTTCATCGGGACTATTGGCATGAAACTCTTGAGCTGCACGGAGAATGTCCCCTGCACGTAAGAGCTTGGACAGGGAATACCCATAAGGGCGAAGTTGTTTGTCCAAAAGTTCTTCGCCCAGCTCCAGCGCGCGCTGGCGTTCCTGTTGTTTGATGTGCGCACGGATCTTCGCTTTGGCGCGGGAGCTTTTGACGATCTTAAGCCAGTCTTTGGATGGCTGCTGGGTAGGGGACGTGATGATTTCCACTGTGTCCCCAGATTTCAGGCGGTGCTTGAGGGGGACGATTTTGCCGTTGACCTTGGATCCAACGCAGCGGTTACCGACGTCGGTGTGAACGGCATAGGCAAAGTCTAAGGGGGTCGCTCCGTGACTGAGTTCCTTAACCTCTCCGCGTGGGGTGAACACAAATACATCTTCCGCAAAAAGATCGATTTTGACGGTCTCGAGAAACTCGTTGGGGTCTTTGAGGTCCTTGTGCCACTCCAGGAGTCGTTGGACCCATTCGACATTTTCGCGAGAGCGGGTATCAAAGCGTCCTTCTTTGTATCTCCAGTGAGCCGCGATTCCTCTCTCAGCCACTTGATTCATTTCTTGAGTACGAATCTGGATTTCGACTCGCTCTCCATAGGGGCCGATCACTGTGGTATGAAGACTCTGGTAGCCGTTTGCTTTGGGGATTGCGATGTAATCTTTGAATCTACCGGGGATGGGCTTATAGGTCGCATGAATCACGCCCAAGGATTTGTAGCACTCAGTAATGTTATCGACGACGATTCGAAAAGCGATCAGATCGAAGACTTGGTCAAAGTCTTCCTTGCGCCGTTCCATCTTTTTGTAGATCGAATAAAAGTGCTTAGCTCTTCCTGCGATCCCAGCGTTTACGTCGTACTCTTTTAGTTTCTCCGAGATGATCTCGCAGACTTCTTCAATGAACTTTTCTCGTTCCTTTTTCTTCATCGAAACTTGGCGGGCAAGCTTGTAGTAAATATCTGGATGAAGGTATCTGAGCGAGAGATCTTCAAGTTCTTGTTTGAGCCAACCAATTCCGAGTCGATTGGCGATGGGAGCGTAAATATCGAGGGTCTCTTGGGCTATATTTCTCTGCTTCTCGGGTGCTAGGTGTTCCAGCGTTCTCATATTGTTGAGACGGTCACAGAGCTTCACCAAAATCACTCGGATGTCCTTGGCCATCGCGATGATCATTTTTCGGAAGTTTTCAGCTTGTTTTTCTTCTGTGGTCTTAAAGGTGATCTTGGAGATTTTGGTCACACCATCGACCAGGTCAGCGATTTCCTTCCCGAACTCGGAGTCGATGACCTCACTGGTGGCGTGAGTATCCTCCACCGTATCGTGAAGCAGGCCGGTAACAATGCTCGGGATGTCGAGTTTGAGGTCTGCCAAGAGTTGAGCGACGTCGGTGGGGTGGGTCATGTACGGTTCGCCACTCGATCGCTTTTGGCCGAGGTGGGCGTGATCTGCAAAGTGGTAGGCCTTCTCGATGACATCCAGTTTGGCGTCCGGGTAATAGGTTCGAACGGTGTCGAGAACAGATTGCAGGGTCGCCTGTTTGTACTTGGACATAATGAGTTTTAGTCTCTTTCGGTTCGATTACGTACAACGGCCAAAAGCTCAGAATAAGCGCGATCGAGGTCATCATTGAGGATCTGATGGTCAAACTCGTGTGCTCGTGCAACTTCAGCTTCGGCATTTTTCATGCGCTTTCGGATGACTTCGTCAGAATCGGTTCCTCGAGCGCGAAGTCGATCCTCCAATTGTTCCATGCTCGGGGGGGCGACGAAAATCGTCAAGCATTGGTGTCCAAAAGTATTCCTCAAGCTAGCGGCACCTTGAACGTCGATGTCGAGCAGGACGCTCTTGCCCTGTCTGAGGTTATCGTGAATAAACTGCTTCGAGGTCCCATAGTAGGAACCATGGACGAGGGCCCATTCGGCAAATGCATCCTGCTCAATTTGCTCCTGAAATTCCTCGCGCGAGACAAAGAAATAATGGGTTCCATGCACCTCTTGGCCCCTTGGGGCGCGAGTGGTGGTGGAGATCGAGAGGCGAACCCGATCGGAAAGATCCTTCAATAGTCGGGCGCAAAGGGTAGTTTTTCCGGCTCCAGATGGAGCAGACAGGACAATCAGACAAGCGGACATTTCATTTTACTCCAGGTTCAGGCACTGCTCGCGGCACTGCTCCAATCTCACTTTGATTTGAAGCGTTTCCTCACTGATCGAGTAGTCCTGGGCTTTGTTCCCAAGAGTATTACACTCTCGGCCTAATTCCTGAAGGATGAATTCGATCTTTCTCCCGACTTGCCCACCTTCGTTGAGGGTCTTCTCAAAATGATCCAGGTGTGCCGCAAACCGCTGAAGCTCTTCCTCGATGTCCGTGCGATCCAAGAGAAGCGCCAGTTCCTGACTGATTCGGGTTTCGATCAGGGATTGGGCTTCCGTAATTTCCTTCAGGCTCTCAAATAAAGTCCGGATTTTGTCGCTGATTCGCGTGGGGTAAGCCGAAGTGAGTTCCTGGCGTCGAGCGCGGATCCGGCCATGGAGGGCCCGGAGTTCATTTACTTGATCCAGGAGGATGGACCTGAGTCGAGCGCCTTCCTGTTCTCGGGCCTGAATCAGTCGCAGAACAGCCGTCTCTAGGACTGGCTCAATTTCGCTCCAAATTTCGTCAGCCGATTGCTCTCGTACCGTGCGCGTGCACACATCTTGCTGCTTGGCGATCTCTAGAGCATAGTTTCGATCTTGGATCCCGAGTTTAAAGACCAGATGGTCCACCGCAGCATGGTAGGCTTGAGCCAACTCTAAGTTCACTTGGACTAGTCCCGGAGTCGCACTGCTCAGCGTGCTCGAGCTAGGACGGTCAATCCGAACGTCAATCGAGCCTCGTCCAAGCTTGGTTTGAATGAAGTTTCGAATGAGGGGATCGGCCGGCATGTATTCCCGTGGTAGGCGAAGCTTGATGTCCAAAAAACGGTGGTTCAGTGATCGTGCTTCGATTCGAAGTGATTCTTTCTGAGAGCGTGTTTTGGACTCGCAGGAGGTGAATCCCGTCATCGAGAGAACTGATTTTCCGGGGGGAGTAGGGGGCGCCATAATCGGATTTCCTTTGGGATGGATCCTCTCAACTACCGGGGAGGATCGCGTGAAGGGGGGGGTTAGTTTCCAATGTCTGAGGTGAAAGCCTCAAGTCCCATTTTTCTGAACTTTTCTCGTCTTTGGTGTTCGAACCCAAGAGTTTGGGCACTTCCAGATGAAGGCGAGCGTACCTTTTTGGAGTTTTTACGTGTGGAGGATGGCGGATTCACCCAGTCCTGAATGAGCGGAAGAAACTGCTCTCGAAGACTTTTGAGGAGAAGCTGAGAGGCCTGAGTCCAGTCCCGTTGAGCTCCTCCGAGGGGTTCGGGGATAATTTGGTCAATCACCCCAAGGCGAAGGAGGTCGGGGGGGGTAATCTTGAGCCGGTCTGCCGCTTTTTCGGCCAAGCTTGCATCACTCCAGAGGATCGATGCGCAGCTCTCGGGCGAGATCACCGAATAGGTACTGTATTCCTGCATAAGGACTCGATCAGCAACGCCCAGAGCAAGGGCTCCACCGGATCCGCCCTCTCCAATGACGACTGCACAGATGGGGGATCGAACTCGAAACAGGGTTTGGATCGACTCAGCGATTGCCTGAGCTTGTCCACGCTCCTCAGCATCAGCCCCAGGATAAGCACCTGGGGTGTCGATCAAAGTGAGGATGGGCATCCCCATTCGGTGAGCGAGCTCCATGAGGCGAATCGCTTTGCGGTAGCCTTCGGGGCGGGCCATCCCGAAGTTACGTTCCATTTTCTGGCGTGTGGAGCGTCCCTTTTGATTCGCTAGGATCAAAATCGGGTGATCTTCAAAGGTCGCGGAACCTCCAACGATCGCGGCATCATCGCCGAAAGCTCGGTCCCCATGGAGTTCCATGAAGTCGGGAAAAAGCGCCTCGATGTAGTCCCCTGCGTAGGGGCGATTGGGGTGCCGGCTGAGTTGAACTCGTTGCCACGGGGTGAGATGAGCGTAGGTCGACGTCGTCAGTGCCTGGATCTTTTCTTCAATGTTTTTGATCTCGCTCTTCAGATCAAGCTTCTCGTTTTTGGCGAGCTCACGAAGCTCTTTGAGCTTGGTCTCCAGTTGAAAAATGGGTTTTTCGAAGTCGAAGAATGGGTCCATGCTGAAGGTTCCTTGCCTCGTTCGTAGCATGGGCTTTTTTGACCTGGGATGCCTTTTTTTAATGGAATCTGTTACCCTAAAAAAGATGAGCCACTCTGAAACTCCAGCGACCCCTCCAAAAGCAGGACTCAAGAAGCGAGTTCAGATGCTGTGGACGACTCGATTTGGTCTCTTTTTGGATAGGCAGTTTGGGGTCCTGCGCGAAATCCTGGGTGCTTTTCGAGTGAAAGATGGCCGAGTGAGGAGGATGGCTCTCCTTTTTGTGGTCTCTGCGATCGGTATTTTCATGGTTTCGGGCTTAAGTATTTATCGGGTGATTTCCGTCATTCGAAAGCATCAAGAGGAACAAAAAAGTCGGGATGCCGCCCAGTCCATGAGTGAGTTTTTTGCCCGACAGGCCGATGAGAGTCAGCGCAAAACTCATGTCGTAATATTGGGGGAGTTTTCGTTTGAGGTGAAGGACAGTCCGGTTTACCGCGATCCCGAGGTCACAGAGGAGGAATTCAGGCGAGCTCAAGGGGCAGTGGGGGTCATGCAGATGGCGGAGGCTGAGATTATTCTCGAGTGTGTGACGGATGAGACGTGTCGCTTTATCGAGAAGGCACTCCCTGCGGCTCGTAACCAAGTCACAAACGTCCTGATTGAGATTGAGCGGGAGGATCTCATGACTCGAGAGGGCAAACGTCGCGTGAGGAAGCAAATTGTGGATCGCATCAACGCGTGGTTGGGCTCTGCTCGAGTGACGAACGCTTACTTCTCAAAACTCGTTCTGGACTGAGTGTCCAACTTTCTGTGCCGATTCGGTTAGGTCTTTTTTCGTCCGAAATCAGGCTGGATGACCGTTGAGCCGCTCCCTTCGGAAGTGCCTACTTTTTGAGTCTCTGCAGGAGGAACGCTGGTCTCGGTGGAGCGTTTTTGCGCAAACTTGGCCATCTGTCGAATCGTGTCCCGCAGGTTTTCGACCTGCTCAATTTGACGAACATCGCCCAGTCCGAGCTCATGGAGTGCGAGACCAGAAATGGGTGCGCCGTAGCGCTGTAGGAAGTAGTGTGCAGTCAGTACAGCCGTTCGACGGTTGGCATCTTTGAAAGCATGAAGAAGAACGAATCCGACATAGATCTCGACTGCTGCATCGATGACATGCCCAGCCTGGCAGAGTTCGGTGGCCCGATGGAGCTTGTCTCGTGTCGAGACTCGAGGATCACTCACGAGGGAAAACGTTTCACTTCGTCCTGAGGGGAGTTGGAGAGTGACAGGCTCTTGGCGCCAAGGGTCTTCGTCTTCCTTTCCGGTCAAGATGTTGTTGATTCGCTTCAGTTCCGCAATCGTGAGGAGGGCTCGATGCTCAGCCATGCTCTCGACGACCTCGACGGCGCGCTCAAAACGAGTGACTTCCAACTGACGGCGGAGATTACCTGGCGAAAGATCGGTCATAGATTGATCCATTGTGCCGTCTTTCTGAGAGGGGTCAAGTCTTCGACTGGAGTTTAAAGTGGACCTCCTCTCGACGCTTTTCTCTTCGATGAGAAGAATGCTATTCTACTGAGGAGATGAGCACTCGATCTGAAAGTAACCAGCACAATCAAAACCCAGCAGATTCAGAGTCGGACGTTGCAGTACAGGAAGGTCGTCCGAAGCTTGGGGAGCCCCCGCAGTATGCAGTGGTCATCCATAATGACGATTACACGACATTTGATTTTGTCGTTGAGGTTCTGCAAAAGTTCTTCAAGAAAACCGCAGCCGAAGCGGCTGAAATCACCCTCAAAGTGCATCACGAAGGCAAGGGGTTAGCAGGGGTTTTCTCGTTTGAGATTGCCGAAACTAAATCCGTACAAGTAGCTGAGTACTCTCGATCCAAAGGTCATCCGCTTCGTGCATCCGTAGAACCAGCTTAAGAGAGTTTTGTTTTTGTTGTATAAGATTTCGTTACATCTGAATCCATAGAGGGGAGAGTCGCCGATGATCAGCAAACGTGCCGAAGGTGTATTGAATCAAGCCGTTCAGATCGCAATCGATGGAAAACATGAGTACTTCACTTTAGAACATGTTTTTCTGGCACTCCTCGAAGAAGCAGAAGTCGTGGAGGTTCTTCAAGCTTGCTCCGGAAATGTCGCTTTTTTGAGGGAGCAGGTGGGCGAACATTTGGATCGCGCGGTGCCGCGATTAGAGGATGAGGCGGTGGTAGAACGTCCGGTGCCGACGATCGCTATCGAACGATTGGTACAGCGTGCATTATTCCATATTCAGGCCTCTGGTAAGGATGAGATTCAGCCGATCGATCTTTTGGTTGCGTTTTTTCAGGCCCGTGACTCGATGGCGCTGATGTTGCTTCAGCATCAAGGTATCGAACGACTTGATGTTCTCAACTTTATCAGTCACGGCATTCGGAAAGACGCAGAGTTGCCCGCGCCTCCGGAGGATTCCAACGCGTTGCCCGCTGAGGGAAGTGAGTCCCGTCGTGGGCAAAAGACATCTACTGGTGCAGCAGAGGGGGGCAACCAGGATCCGCTAAAGGCCTACACAGTGAATTTGAATGAGCTTGCGCGAAAAGGAAAAATCGATCCTCTGGTGGGTCGCACGGGTGAGCTCGAGCGGATGATTCAGACTCTGTGCCGTCGACGGAAGAATAATCCTCTTTTGGTCGGAGAGGCGGGCGTTGGAAAAACGGCTTTGGCCGAGGGCTTAGCTCTTCGGATTGTGAATCGCGAAGTTCCGGATCTACTGGAAACAGCGGTGGTTTACTCTCTGGAGATGGGAACTCTCCTGGCAGGAACGAAGTTTCGCGGCGATTTTGAGCAACGCCTCAAGAAAGTGCTCGGCGCTCTAGAAAAAAAGAACGAGTCTGGGCAAAAACCAATTCTGTTCATCGATGAAATTCACACGATCATTGGGGCGGGCGCCGTGAGTGGTGGGGCGCTGGACGCCGCAAACTTGCTCAAGCCCCTTCTCACTCGAGGAGAGATTCGCTGCTTGGGGTCTACGACCTATGGTGAGTATCGAAATGTCTTCGAAAAAGATCACGCTTTAGCACGACGGTTTCAAAAGATCGATGTGACGGAGCCCTCTCAAGAGGAAGCGATTCAAATTCTTATGGGCTTGAAGTCCCGTTTTGAAGAGCATCATGAAGTGACCTACACAGCAGAAGCGATCCGGGCCGTAGTGGAGCTGAGCTCCAAACATCTGACAGATCGACAGCTGCCGGATAAAGCGATCGATGTGCTCGATGAAGCCGGTGCAAAAGCTCGGTTAGCGCGGACTTCGCGAGAGCTGACGATCGATGAGTCGACCACGATCATCGATCGTCCCCAAATTGAAGAGATGATTTCACAGATCGCTAGAATTCCCTCGAGAGCAGTCAGTGGATCTCAGAAAGATCGACTCAAGAATCTCGATCGTGACTTGAAAATGGCGATTTTTGGCCAGAATCCCGCCATTGAATCCATCGTGACAGCGATTCGCTTGAGTCGTTCCGGGCTTCGTTCAGGAGATCGTCCGGTGGGGAGTTTTTTGTTCTGTGGTCCTACGGGAGTGGGTAAAACTGAACTGAGTAAACAGCTTGCTCAGAGTATGGGAATTCCTTTTCTCCGCTTCGACATGAGCGAGTACATGGAGAAGCACACGGTCTCGCGCTTGATCGGGGCTCCCCCGGGTTACGTGGGTTTTGAGCAAGCGGGACTTTTGACGGATGCGGTTTTGAAAAACCCTCACTCGGTTGTGCTCTTGGATGAGATTGAAAAGGCGCACTCGGACCTTTGGAATCTCCTGTTGCAGGTGATGGATCACGGATCTCTTACTGATAACAATGGTCGCAAGGTGGACTTCCGCAATGTCGTGCTGCTGATGACATCGAATGTCGGCTCGCGGGAGATGGAAAAGCGTCCCCTTGGGATGTTGTCATCCGATGCTCAAACTATGCGTGCGGCCGCTTCGAAAGAAGTGGAGAGGACCTTCACTCCCGAGTTTAGAAATCGCCTCGATGCGATCTGTTATTTTGAACCGTTAGCAAAGCAGACCATGGTGCAGGTCGTGAGCAAGCAGATCGTTGAGCTTGAAGCGCTTCTTTTGGCTAAAGGTGTGGACTTGGATGTGAGCGATGAGGTGCGAGCTTACCTGGCAGACAAAGGATACGATCGGGCACTCGGCGCTCGTCCTCTTGCTCGGGTAATCCAAGAAGAACTAAAAAAACCGCTCTCCTCAGAGATCCTCTTCGGTCAGCTCGAAAAGGGGGGAGTTGCACGCGTTCGAGTGAGTAAAAGCGAGGCCGGAACCGAGTGCTTGGTGTTTGAGTATGGGCGCTCAGGTGAGCCCCGCGCACTTCCCGCTCCGACTGCTGCAGAGGTCAGTTGATGAAGCGCTTACTGGTGGGTCTTGCCCTTGGGGAGCTTGCTTTTCTCCTCAGTCGCGTCTTTTTTGCATGCTTCAATCCCGAAGTTGCTCCCATTTCCGGTCCGTGGTTTCAGTGGTTTTTGGGTGGTCTGTTGTTTGATGGGGTTGCCTTCGGGTACCTCCTTGCACCCTGGTTGCTCGCTCTTCCTTGGGTCAAATCCTCACGGCGATTTGACTTTATTTTCTATTTTGTCCCACTGGCAGTTGGCTTGCTGTTGAACGGGATCGATACTGGTTTTTTTCAGTTTTCAGGTAAGCGATTGACCTTTGATTTTTTCCTGACCACCGACTTGGAAAACCAAGGAGTGGGGCAGATCTGGGTTTATGTAAGGGACTTCTGGAAAGTCACTTTGTCGTGGCTGTTGTGCTTGATGCCACCGCTTTATTTTGTGCGTGCCGCTCGCTATCGAGGACTCGCGTCTGACTCAGTGACAGGGGAGAAGTCGGGGCGGGTACGTTCGTTATTTCAGTTCGGAATCAGCGCGCTGTTGCTTTTGGTTTTAGTTCGCGGGACATTTTTGCTGCATGGGCGACCTGTTCCAATTGCTGCTGCAGCACAGTTCGCAGATGCTACATCTGTTCCTTTAGTTCTGAATTCGGTTTTCACGATCCTTCGAACCTCTCAAAAGCGCCCACTGTCGGATTACGGTTTTTTTCTGGAGGAAGAGTTAGCGGAAATTTATACTCCGATTCAGACGATTCAGCCATTTGATATTCCAGCCGGATCCGTCCGCCCAAAAAACTTGGTTGTTTTGATTTTGGAGAGCTTCTCGGCGGAATACTCTGCATTTTTGACCACGAGAGAAGATGCAGGATTCACCCCATTCTTGGACTCACTGATGCAAAAATCAGCGTGGTGGCCTCTTGCGTTGGCAAATGGACAACGCTCCATCCACGCACCTCCTGCGATTCTGAGTTCGATTCCCGGCTGGATGGCGGATCCTTATAGCTTGTCGGTCTATAGCACGAACTCGATCGAGTCTGTAGTTCGGCAATTGGGTGCAGACCAAGATGGGCGTTCTGTTTTTTTTCATGGAGCCACTCTCAGATCGATGTCTTTTGATACGTTTGTGGCCACAGCTGGAATTTCGCGGCATTACGGGCGTGAGAATTTCCCAGTCGCGATTGCTGAGGGTGATCAGAATACGTGGGGCGTTCAGGATCGGCCTTTATTGCGGACAGTTGCGGCCGAGTTAGGACAGCTGAGTTCGCCTTTTGTCTCTGTAGTCTTTACTTTGTCGTCGCATCACCCGTACCAAATTCCTGACCATGAGCAACCCGAGCGATTCCCGAGTGGGGAGCATCCGATTCACCGTGCGGTTGCTTATTCGGATGATTCACTTCGAGAATTTTTCGAAAGAGCCTCGGCCCAGCCGTGGTATTCAGATACGCTCTTTGTTTTGACCGCTGATCATGTGGGTCCTCGATCCAGTCAAAATCGTGGTCCGCGGTGGTGGGATCGATTGAAAGACGCATCGAGGGTTTCTCCAGGCTTTTGGTCAGGGAGTTATCCCGAGGACTTTGAGCGTTACCGTGTGCCCTTAGTGATGTTTTCGCCTTCTGGAGCGGTTCCCGCAGGACTTCAGATTACTGTTGCTCAACAGTTAGATATCTATCCCACCGTGATGTCGTTGATGGGTTTTTCCGGCGAGGTTTTTTCTTTTGGAAAAAATCTTTTTGATCCGTCACAGAACCAGAGTTTTTTTTATGTGGAGAATCAAGGCACCGGTTGGTTTGAAGGGTTTTATCGCGATGCGAGCGGTCAGGTTCGCTCGGTTCGGTTGGCTGCGGAAGAGGAATTAGCGCGGGGAGGTTCCTCGCCATTCGGAGGGGATTCAATTGGGGGGGCGCCTTCACCTCGAGATGTATTGAAAGCCCAACTTCAGCAGTATTCTCGTGCACTTCGATCCAATCGGATGCAGCTCCCTCACCGTTAGAAATTGGATCCTCAAAAAAGTCGAAACTTCTGGTGTTGAGTGCTTTCGAGTAGGTCGAGGTATTCGTTGCGGGGAATCGCCTCTGCTCCCATTGCCTCGAGATGAGGGGTGAGCATTTGGATGTCCATCCACTCTACCCCTCTGGCCTGAAGGTGGTTTGCCAAGAACAGGAGAGCTGCCTTGGATGCTCCCGTCTGAGAATGGAACATGCTCTCCCCCGAAAACACGCCGTCCACCTCGACGCCATAGAGGCCTCCGACGAGCTGTCCTTCTCTCCAAACTTCGATGCTATGGGCGACTCCAATGCGGTGCAGTTGAGAATATGCCTCTTGAATTTCGGGTCGAATCCAGGTTCCAGGGGTCCCCTTTCGCGGTGCGCGAGCACACTGCGATACGACCTCTTCAAAGCGTTGATCGATCGAGTAGGTAAAGTCTGATTTGCGAAGCGTCTTCAGCAGACTGCGTGGCAGATGAAGTCGAGAAAAACGTAAAATTCCTCGAGGATTTGGACAAAACCAAAGAAAGACATGCTCTTCGTGCGGCCAAGGAAAGATACCCTGACGATATGCCTGAATCAGAGAGTACGGGTGAAAATCTCCTCCGATTCCGACGAGTCCTGGGATCGACTGAGGATCAGAATCGTCGAGATTTCTGGGGTCAGGAAATCGTGCGATGGGCATCGGGCTAAAAAACTCGCTTGGGTTTTTGCGGGAAGTGTTTTTTCATCCTACTCACTATGAACCAGTTTAGAGCTTGGCAGAGTGTATCGCAATCTTTGCTTACCCGTGCGCTTTTGGCGGTCTTGGCTTGGGTTTCTTTTGCTGGATGCAAGGGACAGGAAGTTGTCTTGAGTGTGTTTCACACCAATGACCTTCATTATCAATTGCACCCCATTCGATCCGATGCGTTTGGATTGGGTGGGATGGCAAGGCTCTCGGGACTTCTCAAGTCCAAGCGCGCGGACTTAAATCACCCATCGGTGGTCTTGGATGCAGGGGATTGGTCCGAAGGAAATTGGTACTACAACTTAGATGCGGGTGAGGGCATGCTCCGAATCTTCAAGACCATGGGCATGGACGCAACAGTAGTTGGCAACCACGACTATCTGAGTCGGCCGGATACTCTTTGGAGGATGATTGAGGGCGCAGACGTTCAAGGAAAAGTAGCGACTTTGGGCGCGAACTTTGACCTTTCTGCCTACGATCAGCCTGAAAACTTTAGAAAATACATCCCATCGAGCGTCATCCTTGAACGTTCAGGGATGAAGATCGGCGTGATTGGTCTTTCCACTTTTGACTATGTTTTTTCTTTTTGGCTCGATCCCGTCAAAACACAGGAGCCGATCGAGGTCGCTCAGCGAATTGCTAACGAGTTGCGGCCACAAGTGGACGTTCTCTTAGTGGTTTCCCATAATTCTTTTTCGGTGAATGAGCAGATTGCGCGCTCGGTTTCGGGTATTGATGCGGTCATCAGTGGTCACTCTCATCACAAAACCGTAAAGCCCTCCCTCATCGAAAACGCAGGTCGTTTGATTCCCGTAGTCGAGACTGGGAGTTGGGGGCGCTTTTTGGGGGAGCTTCGACTGGGTGTAGATGTGGTGACAAAGTCGGTGCGGTTTTTGGACTATGCGTTGACGCCAGTTGATTCGAGTGCACCTGAGGATTCGGATGTTGAAGCGATTGTTGAGGACATGGATCGGCGACTCAACGAGATTGCAGGCGAAGATATCAATCGTGTCGTAAGTGCGACGGAGGTTGCGCTTTCTCACGATGATGCCCGCGAGGCCAATCTTGGGAGTGTGGCGACTCAGGCTTATCGTTTTGCTGTTCCTCAGGCGGTCGCGGCGCTGGAAACTTTGGCCCTGACTGGAATCAAAGTGAAGAAGGGACCGCTGACCGTCCAGGATCTGCACGATGTTATGCCTCACATTTATGATTTTGAGGGAACCCGTAAGGAATGGACGATCAAGCTTTGGAATGCACGAGGCTCGGATCTGGCACTCTTTATTAATCTGATCACCCTGACGAATACTTTTGCACTGGATCGAACTGGGTTCTTTGCGCATGACGGAATCGAGGTCGTTTATGAGCCAAAGACCGACGCTAACCCAGTGGCTCGAGTAAAAGAGATTCGGGTGGGGGGTGAGAGGCTCGACCCCGCCAAGCGCTATCCGGTGGCGCTCCTCGATGGAACTTTGATGGCGATTCGAATTGCGAGCGAGAAGTTTTTTCTGGGCGTTGATTTTTCAGAGCTGATGGAGACCGGTATCGAAGGCCCGCGGGCCGTAATCGCCTACGGCAAGACGGTGCCTTTGTTCACTGAGGCGAGCCTTCGGAGTGGGGCTCGAACTTACACGACTACGGCCGATCCGGCGATCCATCATTACGGTATTCAATTGGCTACGGATGAGGCGGGCGAGGCCTCCGGTGTCCGAGTGAGAGTCGCGAACGATGGTCTTACCGCTGCTCGAAAGATCGAGCTCGAGTGCTGGACCGGAAAAGGGAATGATCCCATCGTTCACGATTCTCCCGAGCAGGAGTACGAGAGTTTGGGAAAAATGGAGATCGATCGTTTGGAGTCCCTTTCGTCAGTCGAGAAAGAGCTCTCCTGGAAGGCTTGGAGAGAGCCCTCCGTAGGAGCATTGCCCATCAAGTGCGTGGTTCGCTCTGCAGGGGATGGATATGACGGGAACTCACAGGCTCTTACGGTACTGCGCATCCCACAGGTCAAAACCGAAACTGATGAAGAATAAGGGGGTCAGGTCCTAACCTCCCGATCTCTTTGGGGTTTAAGTAGTCAAATCTATATCAAGGTGTGTAGTATTCTGTTTTGGAATATTGCATGGGGATGGATTTTTGTAGAATGGTCCCGACTTTTTCTTGCGGAGAGTCACGACCGAGGCTAGGTCAGCGCCACAACATCTAGGTCTAAACATAAAAATGTTTATCCTGTCGGGCGGATTCCTTGAGGAGAGGTGTTTTTGAGGGGACGAACCGGCGGACTGGCAGCCTTTTTGGGGCATTGGGAGACACAGTCGATGGAAAACGCTCGGAAGCAAGCGAAGTCGAAACAAAGGCGTTTAGCTCAATGGGGTCGAATCACAGGAGCTGCAAGCCTGATGATCTTGGCCTCGTCTGCTTATGCTCAATCGGGACGTGAGGCTCTTCAGGGGGGCATCTCCGATGAGGTCTACTTGGATTTTGAGAAGCACTCGATTGTGTCCTTGCAGGAGGTTCCCGAGTTCCTCGCCCCCGATGCGGGCCGTAGGAGTTTGGAAGGAATTCTGGGGAACGGTGTTTTTGCCAGACGCAAGGGGGGGCAAAATGGGGGCAAATCGGGAGTGCCCTTTCGAGCTGAAATTCGCGCGACCACTTCTGCTGAGACTCGCTCCGATGCCGCCCGCGCTGAGCCCGTTCGAACGGAAGACGAGGAAGAAGGCCTAACACCCAACCCTCGCTCTCGTTCGCGTCAGTCCGAGCGTCCTGTTCGCGTAGGGAGTCGTGATGAATCTCGCTCACCCGGTCGCGCTGGGAATGAAGAAGACGAGCCAAAGTCGGATCTAGACGTTGCCGCCGAGCGAATTGGGACTGTCGAAAAAATCGTCGATAGCGTGATCAACATCGGCAAAAAGGTTTGGGCTGTCGTTGAGGCAGGTGAGCCTGTTTATTCGGCAACTTACAATCGGGCGAATGCGCTGCCTGAGTCGATGACCCACTGGACTCAGATGAGTGATTGGAATCCCATTCCCCGATCCAAGATCTTTCGGTTTAGCGTGGTGAATGTCTACGGAATCACCACGGTGGACTTCTCTTATCGGATCACGTTCGTGTACGCAGGGAAGTTTGACGGCACCGGCGCCTACCTCAATGACGTCGGGGTCGAAACCTACAATCTCGAAGTTCTTCCTCTCTACAGCTTCGATGCGCAGGCTGAGGTGAGCAGCACCTCGAACGTGGGAAGTCGGGAAAATCCGGTGGCAGGGATGAGATTACGGGTAAAAATGGTCGTAAAAACCATCCTGAAGCACGGAGAGTACTCTCATGAGTTCTTTATCCGGGGTGATCAAGGTTCAGTTCTGAACCTCACGAACGGAAACTGAGAGCTCCTGCCTCTCTGAATGGGGAGGGGCAAAATCAGTCTCAAAAAGGAATGGCCTGGGACGACTCAGGCCATTCTTCGCTTTCTGGATGAATAAAGGCAGTTGCTCAAGCCCGGGGATGTGGTAAGCCCCTGATCAAATCGAGTTTATTTTAGGAGAAAAAGACCATGACTCAAACGGCAACCGAGACCAAGACGGCTCCTTCCCGCCGCAAACTGAAAGCAGCGGGTCGTAAAAAGCGTGCTCAGAAGCTCGCAACCGACAAAGATTTTGCAAAATCCTTTCATGAAGCGAAGTCCAAGCGCGCGGTAGAGAAGAAAGCTTCCTTCCGTAAGAAGAAAAAAGGCAAGAAGTAAGCCTTTTTGAAGCTTTCTGATGAATGTTTTGAGACCCCGATTCCTCTCGAGAGGGGTCGGGGTTTTCTTTTTTGCTCAGGTAGATCAGACTGAAGGAATGAGTGACTCTTTGGTCCAAAAAAGTGTGGGGGCAGTACTAAGTCGATTTCCGGAATCGGTTCGAAATACCGGTTTTTTACTGGGATTTGGACTGACTCAGGTCCGACTGATCTTTTTGGTGAGTCCTCGCGTCGTCGAAATCAGTTCCCGCCGAGTGGAGATCCGCTTGCCACTCAACTGGTTGACTCGAAACCACCTCCGCTCGATGTATTTTGGAGCGCTTTGTATCGGAGCGGACGTTGCGGGTGGGCTGCTGGCTGCTCGTTTGATTCGCAATTCCGGAGTGGCTGTTTCTCTGGTCTTTAAGGATCTGAAGGCCAATTTTCTAAAGAGGGCAGAAGGTGGTGATGTTCACTTCATTTGTGAGGATGGGGAGCTGATTCAGGAACTCGTGAAGAGGACCCTGAGCTCCGGTCAGCGCGAAAATGCCACGGTTCGAGTCCGGGCGTGTGTACCTCGTGTCAGTCCTGACTCTGTTGCCGAATTCGAACTCACCCTTTCGCTCAAGCGTTCAGAGAAGAACAAACGCCTTTTTTAGTTTTTCCAGATCTCAACAGCAGTCAGATTGAACTCAAATGGGTGGTCCACGCTCCCCATAAAGCCGGTGAGCGTGGTCTGTATTCGCCGAATCTCCTCCAGCCGAGCTCCGTCGGAAGGGAGCCTGTGGAGTGCCGCGATGACTCGAGCCTGAGAGATGAGAAGGCCTGAGAGAGATTCTGCGTTTTGAAGCTGCTGCATGGGAATACGGGAGAATTCTGACTTACGGATCTGCTCCGAGTGAACCAGGCCCTGGGTGAGCTCTTTGAGGGAGCCCCTTTTCTGCTGGTTTTCGAACCTCCAGAGTTGGTTGAAGCCGCGACGAATCCATTCATTGAGCTCGGGATTTTGGGTGCTTTTGGGAAACTGGTACTCCGCTACGAGGAGGTAGCCTCCAGGTTTGAGAACTCGGATGATCTCAGCGTTGGCTCGGTCACGATCGAACCAATGATAAGCAGATAGCACCATGACCGCATCGAAGCTTTCGGCGGAAAATGGAAGCCTTTCGGCAGAGGACGTCAGAAAGGATGCCCCCGGGCACTGAGTTTGTGCTGTTGCGATCATCTCAGGGTCCGGATCGATGGCTTGGATTTCGATCGAGAGGACGGAGCGATTTGGGCTTGACGCAAGGGCGGTCCGAAAAGACTGGGTCGACTGACCTGTTCCACATCCTACATCGAGGAGTGTGAGTGGACTGTCAGACGTGTCCTGCCGAGATTCCAGAAAGTGCAAGAGGCCATCAAAGGTTTGGGCCGGGTAAAGCGGACGGTATTGCTGATAAGTATCGGCCTCATGCTTCGCCATTATGAGCGTCCATTCGAATCCAGGATGTCCCTGGCGCGTTCAAAAACTGAGTAAAACAGAGGACGAGTGAGTTTGCCCGTGAATGTGTTTTGTTGAGAGCAGTGATAGGAGAGGAGGAGAGTGGGTCCTAGGGGGAGCTGATACTCGGCGCCGTGCCGGAATGCGGGCGGCCGTGGTCCCCCTGGTTGAGTCAGGCATGAGAGCACGGATTGATAGGCAATGGCTCCCAGGCACAGAATCACCTGAGTTTTCTGAAGGGCTAAGAGCTCCTTTTTGAGAAACTTCTGTCGGCAATGGGAGAGCTCTTCCCTGCTGGGTTGGTTGTTCGGAGGAACACAGTGAGCCGAGCAAGTGACATAGGCGTCCCGAAGCGTGAGGCCGTCGCTTCGAGAATGAGACTCCGGTTGGTTTGCAAACCCATACCGGTGGAGCGATTCATAGAGCCAGTCGCCGGAGCGGTCCCCTGTAAAAATTCGTCCAGTTCGGTTCGCTCCATGTGCAGCAGGCGCCAACCCCACCACTACGAATCGTGCCTGTGAGTCTCCGAACCCAGGGACGGCTCTCCCCCAGTAGGTTTCCTCGCGAAATGATTTCCGCTTGGTGCTCGCGACGGATTCTCGGTATTTCACGAGCCTTTCACAGTCAAAGCAGTCCGAAATTTCAATTTCGATCGTCGTTAAAGCGGTGTTCGCATTCATGGGGAATGCAAGACCAGTTAGTCGGAGGTATCGTGGGAGTCGAGGGTTTTTTTCAACAGAGCCTCTCCCCAGTCCGTGGCGCTCCAGGAGAGCACGCGCGCTGGCAATTTTTTGAACCGAATCTGTTTCTCAGGGGTTTGTAGATTCTCGAGTGCATGAATAAGAGTTTCGCTCGTCTCCTCTGGATCGAAAGGGTTGATCAAGTCGGCTTCTTGGAGCTCGTTTGAGCTTCCTGCGTATCGACTCAGGAGTAACGCGCTCCTGGGTGAGTTTCGGACCTGCAGGTACTCTTTTGCGACGAGGTTCATGCCGTCGTGCAGAGAGTTCACCCAGCACACGTCGGCGACTTGGTAGAGTTCTTGGAGCACAGAGTGAGGCAGGGTTTTTTCGATCCATCGAAAAGACGTGGCCGTCCACTGTGGGAATTCTCTTAGGGTCTCCACTTCGATCCAACAGCGGTTTCGGAGCTCGATGTACTCGGGAACTTCCTCCCGAGTGGGACTAGCGATTTGAATGAATTGTGT
>Ga0169931_10005686_pt1 | contig 18943 bp, 17 predicted proteins | sample Kivu_15m_20L_FD_129675 | JGI IMG/M metagenome (GOLD analysis project Ga0169931, IMG submission 129675) | Freshwater microbial communities from Lake Kivu, Western Province, Rwanda to study Microbial Dark Matter (Phase II) - Kivu_15m_20L... | ecosystem: Environmental > Aquatic > Freshwater > Lake... | reverse complement strand
AATTTATTTAGTATTTTTTATTAAAAATATAATATTCAAATAATCCTTTTAAAAAACATATAACAAAAAGTAAAATGTGAATAAAAAGATAAGGCAATATTTTTAAACATACTAAAAATGATTTTTCTTTGAATACATATCTTAAAAAATTAAAATTAAGTAAATATAACGAACATAACAAAACCAGGTTTAATAAGATAAATTTTTTATATGATAAAATCCAAATAAGTGGAAATAATAATAATTGAGTAAACAAAATTAATATTGAAGCAATTATTGGAAAATAATTAAATTGTGAAATTTTGTCTGTAATGTTTTCTCTTCTTAAAAACATTTTCATTTCTCCGGTATGAATTCTTAAGATTTTTTTAATAAATATCCAAAAAGTCCACTGCGGTATATGAGTTACTTTTATATTTCTCAATATTCTAATTTTTTTATTATTATCTAAAATTTTATAACCAAAATCAGCATCTTCAGCATTTGATGATGTAAATTTTTTATCAAAGCCTTTTATTTTTTTAAAGAATATATTTTTAATTACAATAAAACTTCCATTTAAATTCTTAATGAATTTTATTTTTTTTGAAAAAGTATAATAGCAAAGATAAAGTTGTAAATATGTTACAATGATACTTTTGTAAACCGTTTTACTATTATATATAGCTTGAAAGGCAACCTCTGAAGGATATTTTAGTATTTTTTTTTTTATTATTGATAGATGTCTCTTATTTATAATTATATCTGAATCCATAAATATAATATATTTTCCCTTTGCATATTTAGCGCCTATATTTCTTGCATGTGCCGTCCCATTGTTGCTATTTAATTCAATTAATTGCGTGTTAAATTTTTTAACAATATCTATAGTTTCTTTATCACTGTTATCCGAGACTGATATTACTTCAAAATCTTTAAACGTTGATTTAAAAATGCTTCCTAAGCTTTTTTCAATAGTCTTTTTAGAATTATAAAATGGTATAACAATTGAAAAAAATAACACTTTTCTAAAGTTTTAAAGCCTTCGAAACAATCGTTGTAGATAATTTTGGATTAAAGACTATATTTGCATGGTTAAAGCATTCATGAGTGCAAAAACATTTTGAATCTTTTATAAATTTTTTTTCTTCCTCTGCTTTTTTTGATAACCATAAATTTTTAAAATTCAAATTATATTCCCGTATATTTCCTATTTTGTGTTTTTCATCCAATAATTCACAAGGATAAACGTCTCCCTCAGAATACATAACGCCCGAAACATTACCCGCAAAGCACGGTAAAGAATATTTTCCTTCTTTTTGAGTTTTGAGAACGTATTCATTTAATAGTATTCTAGAGGCAGTCGCAATTCTATTGCCAAAAAAGTTTTTTTGACCACTCATCTTACCCTCATAATACAACGCATCTCTAAATTTAACCGCCTCTTCATATAAATTAATATCTAAATTTATATTTACCTTTTCTTTTGGATTTCCTCTTACTAAATTTATAGAAATATTATCCGGTCTAAAATTAGTAAAAAAATGTTCAACTATTTTTTTAAATTCATACTGGTTTTGGTTTGTGAAAGTTGTTATAATGCCAATATTAATTCTATTTTCGTATTTTTTCTTTAATTCTTTTAACATTAATATTGTTTCAGATGCTCGTTGATATGAGTTGTTTCCATCAGCAGAAAATTTATCCATCCGAATTTTATCATGCTCAGTACGAATTCCATCCAACGATATTTGTTGATTAATAATTAGTCTAGGGCAAGATATTAAAACTTTATTTATTAAATTAAAAATTTTATTTAAATACCAACCATTTGAAGGTATCGTTATAAGTTTAGCATTCGTATTTTTGTAGAAGATTTCTATTATCTTATCCAAATCATCTCTCAAGTAAGGCTCACCACCAGTTAATATTAAATGCAAAATAGGATCCATTGTTTTTGTAAAAGTATTTATTTCTGAAATACTAAGTTCATTATGTTTTTTGTTCAAGCTGTCATGATAAAAACAATGGCTACACTTTAAATTACATCTGTTAGTTGGATAAAATATAAAATAAGAAGGTAGAATATTTGATTTTTTAAAAATTTTGAAAGTATGTGATAGTAATGAAAAATTCATAATCTAAATTAGTATTGTGCTATTTTTTTGAAAATTATCTTAACATTACTATCTTTAATTGTAATAGTTAATTTATAATAAAAAATTATTTCATTATTATTTAAAGTAATGTTTAATTAAAGCGTTTAATAATATAATACTTATTAATAAAAGATTTTGATTATTATTAAATCTTATTTTTATTTCTTCCTTAAGGTGTTCAAAAAAACTAACTTTACTTGAAAATCCACCCGGTGCAACAATTCCAACAAGTTGATTTTTAGGAGTGCTCTTACCATTTAACTTATATTTAAAAAAAATTTTATGATAGACGTCATAGTCTGCTGAACATTTGTATCTTGTGTCAAACCCCTTAAGTAAATTATATATTTTTTTTTTTAAAAAAAAACCAGTTGAATGTGCAGTGGCAAAATCGAAATTATAAATTAGTTTATTTCTATTAAATCCGCTTTTTAGAATACTTTTTTTTGTATAATGTCTTAGTACAGTTCCAAAAACAAAATCAATTTTTTGATATTTTTTAAATTTATTATAAATAAACCTTAAAGCGTTTTTTGAGAACAAATCCCCAGAATTAATAAAAACAATTACTTCTCCATTAGATAAATTTATTCCTTTATTCATCGCATAATAAATTCCATTGTCTTTCTGAGAAATTAATATATTTATTTTTTTTTTATATTTTAGTATTCTTGTTATTGTTTTGTCTGAAGATTTCCCATCTATGATTATATATTCATAATTTTTGAACGATTGTTGGTTTATGCTTTCAATTGTCTTTTCGATATTATTTTCGTCATTTTTTACAACTGTAATTATTGAGAAAAATGGTTTTTTTATTAATGAATTGTTAGCAAATAATTTATTCATAATATTTAGTTTAAGAAAACAAATATTATAATATTCATAACTTTTTTATAGTTAATTTTATTTATATGTATAAAGTACAAAAAAATTTAAATTAGATTACAAATTTAAATTAATTTAATTAAACTGAAATTTATATTTAATAGTGGATGCTTAATATTGGTATATATTTTGAGACTTCAAAAAGCTCAGGTGGGGCACATCATCAGAATTTAAAATTATTGAATATTTTTAATGTTTATCTTTCTAAAGAATTTAAATTTACATATATAGTTACCAACCTAGAACTTAAAAATGAATTATTAAAAAAAAATTTAAATGTTATTTTTTTTAAAAAAAATCTAAGGTTTAGAATTGAGCAATTTTTATTTAGATTTAGTTTTTTTAAAGAAGTATATAAGAAATTTTCCGCAAATAGTAGTTTTGAAAATTTTCTAATAATTAAAGATTTTGATTTAATTTTTTTTAATTCACCATATGAAGTTTCTTTACTGCTTAATAGGCTTAACTTTGTTATTATGTTGTTGTCGCTTCAGCATCAACAATTATGCTTTTTTCCTGAATATAAATTAGGTCATGATAACGACATAAGAGATAAAATTATTGAAAATTCAGTAAAAAAATCATTCAAAATTTATATTGGCTCAACCAAAGATAAAGATTTGTTAATGAAATATTTTAACGCTGATGCAAATAAAATTATTGTTCAGCCTTATGCTTTTAATCTTGCAAGTATATTCCAAGAAAATAATGATTATAATTATGAAAAAAAATTTAGTGGTTTAAATTTGCCTGCAAATAAAGATATTTTTATTTATCCGGCACAATTTTGGTCTCATAAAAATCACAAATATATAGTGGATGTTGCTTTAAAGTTAAAAAGAGAAAATATTCAAGATATTTTTTTTGTATTTTGTGGATTTGAAAAAGGGAATCTTAAGTACATTCAAAAAATTATTAATGAAAACTATTTAAGTGAGTATATAAAAATATTTAGTTATATAGATGACTATGAATTAATTTCTTTATATCTTAATTGTTTTGGAATTATTATGCCTACACTTGTGGGGCCGACGACCATCCCAATGTACGAAGCTTTTTATTTTAAGAAGAATATTTTTTTTACCAAGGATTTATCTGATAATTCTGTACGAGATTTTATAGATGAAATAGATATAAATGATATCAATTCATTTACTAAAAAGTATTACGAAGTTAAAAATAATAAGAGCAAGAATCAAGAAAAATTATCAAATGCTAAAATATTCATAGATAAATATTGCAGTGATACATTAATTGCAAATAACTTTAGAATGACTTTTAAAGAATATGAATATTTTAAAAGTTTATGGTCTTAAAAATCATAATTCTAAATAGATTTTATATATAAATAAATATGAACGAATATAACTATAAAATTGATAGTTTCATGTTTGATAGTATCAAAGAAATTACAAAACCAAAGTTTTTAGAATTTGGAGTTAAACAAGGACGTAGTACAGGAAAGTTCCTGGATCTTTGCAGAGTTAATAATGGAAAATTAATCTCAGTAGATATAGATGATTATAAGTATTTATTCGAAGATCCTAATTGGAGCTTTATTCAATGTAGAGATGATGATTTTGAAAAATTGGATAAATATTTAAAAGATAAATTAGATGTTATATATTTAGATAGTCTCCATGAAGCAAAGCATGTTGAAAAAATTTTTTATCATTATTTTTCAAAATTAAAAATAAATGGTTTTTTTTTCATCGACGATATTTCTTGGATACCATATACAAAAAATAACCCTAGAAATAATTTTTATTGTGAAATAAATAACAAAGAAACTTTTGATAAATTACTAGATATCTATAATAGTAATCAAGAAAGCATAGATATATATTTTTCTTTCATTTCGTCCGGTATGTGCAAAATTATTAAAAAAAAAGAAAATTTAAATTTGCCATTAAAAGTAGCTACTAGGCAAAAATCATTTAAGAATTTAATTAGAAGATTAAAATTTATAAAATAATTTAAAATTTATAAATAAATGAAAAAAAAGGTGTTTTATTGGTCGCCTTGTTTATCAAACATTGGCACAATTAATTCTACTATTAACTCTGCCAACGGTTTAAATAAATATTTTAATGAAAAATATGATATTTTTCTTTTAAATTGCTGTGGTGAATGGAATGAATATCAAGAAATATTACGCAACAAAGGAATTAAAATAATTAATTTAAACTTTAATTATTATAGTTTTTTACCAAAGAATGGTTTTTTTTTAAGTAGAGTTTCATATTTAATAATTTTTTTATTTTCTATTTTACCTTTAATTAAAATATTAAAACGTCATCAGCCAAACTTTATTATATTGCATATGTTAACCTCTTTGCCTTTATTATTATTACTAATAAGTAAGTTTAAAACAAAATTTATTTTAAGAATTTCAGGTTTTCCAAAATTACATTTATTAAGAAAGTTTTTATGGAAAAAAGTTTCATTTAAATTAAGTGCAGTTACTTTTCCTACTATATCTTTACTTAATCAAATAATAGATAATAAGATTTTTGATGATAAAGTTTATTTTTTATCTGATGCAATTTTAAATATAAGTGATTTTATAAAAAAAAAAAATTCTCCAAATTTTTTCTATAATAAGAATAAAAAAAAATACTTCCTTTCTATTGGAAGACTTACTAAACAAAAAAATTTTTCTTATTTAATTAAAGAATTTAGCGGATTTTCTAAAATACATGATAATTACAATCTTTTAATCTTTGGAGATGGGGAAGAAAAAAAAAATCTTACTGATCTAATTAATAAATACAATCTTGAGGAAAGAGTTCATTTGATGGGTTATTCAAATAACATATATAATTACATGAAGCACGCCGAGGCACTAATTCTAACTTCATTGTGGGAAGACCCTGGTTTTGTTTTGGTTGAAGCTGCATTGTCAAACTTATTTATTATTTCTAGCGACTGTAAAAATGGTCCGAAAGAAATACTATTAAATGGTAAAGGTGGTTTTCTATTTAATAGTAATGAAGAAAATGCATTGTGTAACAAATTAATTGACTTCGTTAATTCTGAAAGAGATAGAAAAAAATTAATTTTTGTTAAGAAAAATATAAAAAAGTATACTACTTTTCAACATAGTCAGACTTTGGATAGCATATTAAGTAAAATTTAATGAAGAATTTTTTTTACTAAACCATAATAAGATTCCATATTTTTTTGATAATCAAATCTATTTAGATTTTTAAAAGAGTAGTTAATTTTCTTTTCTAATAATTGACTATTATTAGAATAAAAAATAATTTTTTTTGATAATTGTTTGTAGTTACCAACTTCAAACAGGAATCCTCCTTTGCCATTTAATAGTATTTCTTTTGGGCCCGTTGGGCAATTGGATGATATAATAAATTTTTTGAGTAAGGCAGCTTCTAACAAAACATTTGGCAAGCCTTCATATTTTGAAGACAAAACAAATAAGTCTGCTTTTTTAAGTATAGGAAAAGGGTTTTTATGAAAACTAATAATTTTTATATCTTCATGCAGATTATTCCCATTTATATAATTTAATAAATTTTTTCTCTCAACACCTCTGCCCATAATTAATAATTTAAAACTTAATTTTTTTTCTTTTAAAATTTTCATAGATTTTAATAAAGTTAATTGATCTTTTTGATCAGTCAATCTTCCGATATTTATTATTTTAAGTTCTTTTTTTTTATTATTAAAAAAATTAAAATTAATTTTTATTCTAGATTTTTTAATTACTTCAATTTTATTTAAGGGATTATAAATACATATAGATTTTATACCAAAATTTTTATCCATTTGTTTTTTAAAATCTTTACTATTTGTAATTATTGCATCAGCCATATTAATTATTTTTTTATAAATTATTTTTTTTATAAAATTATGACTCCATCCAGATGGAGAAGAATTAGATCTTGAAATAATTTTTATTTTTAAGATTTTGCATAATAATATGCAGTAAATATTTGCTTGAAAACTAAATACGACTGTATTTTTATTTTTTAATAAAAATATAAATAAAATAATTAAACAGTAAAAATATTTAATTCTTATATATAGATTTTCTTTAATTTTTTTTTTAGGCAATATAAATTTTATTTTTTTTTTAAATTTTTTTTTATATTTATTAGAAGTAGTACAAATATATATATTGTTAATTTTAGTTGATAAATAATTTGATATTAAAAATAAATTTTTTTCTACTCCGCCACCTCCAATATAAGGAATAAAAAAAACTAAATTTTTATTGTTCATAGTTAAAATAAATTAATTATAAATTTTAAATAATGTTCATATTTGACAATTTTTAATAGGTTTTAAATTTAAATTACTGTGATTATTAATTTTAATTTTTTATTATTAGTATATTTATATATAGAGTTTTATATATATAAGGATTTTTTTGCAAAATTTAACTTTGATTATTCCAGCAAAGAACGAGGAGGACTCGCTACCTATCTTCCTACGCGAACTTAAAGATTATAAATGTAAAATCATAATTGTATTGTCACGAAATGATTTTAATACCTATAATTCAATAATTAAAAATAGTCGTATAAAAATTATTTTTCAAAAAAATTACGGATACGGAAATGCATTAATTGAAGGTATAAGAGCTTCTGTTACCAAATATTCTTGTATTATAAATGCAGATGGATCCATGAACCCAAAAGAACTTTATAAAATGATTATTAATTGTCGAGATAAGGATCTAGTTTTTGCATCAAGGTATCATCAAAAGGGTGGAGGCAGTGAAGATGACACCATAATTACTTTTGTAGGAAACAAGTTTTTTAGCTTTTTAGGTAATTTATTATTTAACCTCAATATTTCAGATATTTTATATACCTATGTTCTTGGTAAGACAAAGTCTTTTAAAAAAATTAAATTAAAAAATAAAGATTTTAGGTTATGCGCAGAATTACCAATAAAAGCAAAAAAAATGAATTTGAAATATGTTTGTTTACCTAGTTTCGAAAGACCTAGATTAGCAGGTAAAAAAAAAGTAAATGCTTTTAAAGATGGTTTTTTAATTCTAATTGAAATTTTAAGTTTCTTATTTAAAAAATAAAACTATGATTTTTAAAAATAGAAATATTTATGTAGCAGGGCATAGAGGATTGGTTGGTAGCGCCTTATTAAGAATATTAAAATTAAAAGGATATAAAAATATTATAACTGCAAGTAGAAAAAAATTAGATTTAACAAATCAATCAAAAGTATTGAATTTTTTTAAAAGAAAAAAAATAGATTTTATATTTTTAGCTGCTGCAAAAGTAGGCGGAGTTCTTTCAAATCAAAACTATAAAGCAGAATTTATTTATAATAACTTAGCAATACAATTGAACGTTATAAATGCTGCATATTTATGTAATATTAAAAATTTAATTTTTCTTGGATCAAGTTGTGTATATCCTAAAAATTGCAAGCAACCTATTAAAGAAGACTATTTGTTGAGTGGAAAATTAGAAAGTACAAATGATGCATATGCAGTCGCTAAAATTGCTGGGATTAAAATGTGTGAGAGTTATAATGAACAGTATGGGACAAATTATAAATGTTTGATGCCAACAAATACTTTTGGACCTAATGATAATTATGATGATTTAAATTCACATTTTTTCCCATCATTGATAAAAAAAATTCACAAATTAAAAATAAATGAAAAAGAATATGTATTAGAATTATGGGGAAATGGTTTAGCAAAAAGAGAGGTAATTTTTGTAGACGACATTGCGGATGCTTGCGTATATTTTATGAATAAAAAAGTAAAAGAAAATATAATTAATATTGGAACTGGAGTAGATAAATCCATAAAAGATTATGCTAGGATTATATCAAAAGTACTAATTCCAAGAAAAAAAATAAAAATTAAGTTTGATAAATCAAAGCCTAACGGAACGCTAAGAAAAGTTATGGATATTACCTTAGCAAAAAAATATGGTTGGCAGGCTAAAACAAATTTAACAGATGCTATTTTAAAAACTTATAAAAGTTTTTTAGTAGAAAAAAATGAAAAAAATTTATAAGGGAAATAAATTTTTCAATATAATTTGTTTTATTGGGATTATAATAAGTTTTTTTTGGAGCATCTATAATTTAAATAAATTTGATAAGATTAAATTGAACTATGATGGTGCATATTATAATCAGTTATTATATGCAGATCTAGCAGCTACATGGAATATTGCAGATAAGTTTAAAAAAGAATTAGATCAGGGAAATAATTTTTTTTCATCAATTCCTAGTTACGAACGATTTTTGCTTCCTTCTATAATAGTGGGCTTCTATTATCATCTTATAAATAAAGATATTTATACAAATTCTAATGATGGAAAACTTGTTATTAAGGAAAAAAATTTTAAAATAAATATACTATTAATTCAAATTTTTTTTTATTTTTTTACTTTATATTTATTTTATACAGAAATAAAAAAAAAAAATAACGGCCTAATATTAAAAATAGTAATTTTTTTTTTATGCCTAGAGCCTAGTTTATTACAGTGGCACTCTTCATTTTGGAGTGAGAGTATCTTTTTATCTTTAATGCTTTTATTATTTTTTTTTTTATTAAAAAATTCACAAAATATTTTTATCAATTTAAGTATAGGCATAATAGTAGGCTTAATGTTTATCCAGCGTGGGGTAAGTTTTCTTTATATTTTTCCGGTATTAGTTTATTTTATTTTAGTATTTAAAAATAATTTAAAACCATTAATATTTGCTTTAATAGGTTTTATTTTATTTATATTTGCTATTGGATATAATAATTATAAAAAAACTTCTTATTTTTATATTCTTCCTTGGAAGCATCAATATAGTTCATACTATCATTATTTTGCTCATGATTTAGTTGCTCATAGAAAAAATATCAATTCCCGTGATGCAAAAAAATTTTTAGAGAACGAAGAAAAAAAATGGATTCTTGAAAATAAAATTAATACTCAATCAATTGCAGATATTTCAAAAAATATAAATTATAGAAATAAAATTTTTTTAGAAGAAGTTTCAAAAAGCCCACTCTACTTTTCTAAATTATTTTTAAAAAGAGTAATTGTAATGAGTATAATTCATCCATTTTGGGTTAATCAGCATTTTTATTTTGACAGAACTGATCCTCAAGCAAAAAATAATCCTAAGGAATATTATAATAAAAATCTATATAAAAATTTACCCTATTCATTTTTTATTTATTTTTTTACCATAATAGGACTATTTCAAATCTTTAAAGAAATTTTAAAAAAAAGAGAAATATCCACTATAAATAAATTTTATATTTTTAATTTTTTTTCAATTCTATATTTTATTTTAATAAGTGGATTGTGGGGAAATCCTAAATACTTTGCACCCTGCATGATCAGTATTAGTTTTTTTTTCTCGATTGGTTTTAAGTATATTTTTGACAAATATAAATATAAATTAAATTTTTAGTATTATAGATTGAAGTATATTTTACAATTTTGGTTCACTTTTACTTTTGGTTGCGGGGCTTGGATTTGAACCAAGGACCTTCAGGTTATGAGCCTGACGAGCTACCAGACTGCTCCACCCCGCGATATATTGGATATTTAATATAAATTTAATATACTATTTACAAGCAGTAAATATTTTAAAATATTAATTCAAAAATTATTTGTTAGTTTGTCTATAGTTTCCACGTCATATTAAATCCTATTCAAATAGTAGATTAATTTGTTAGTTATTACTCTAAAAACATTGTTTATTGTATGATTGTTTTTTTAATTAAATATAAATTTATTTAGATAAGAATGAAGAAGCACTTAGTTTCAATTATTTTAACTTACTTCAATAAAAGAGCTTTTATTTCACAGACATTACAAGCATTAAAAAATCAAACTTATAATAATTTTGAAGTCATTATAATTTATGATCAAGAAGATTTGACCGATTTTAATTATATTGGTGATTTAATTAATTCAGATAGTAGATTTTTTTTGTATAATAATAAAAAAAATTATGGTGTAGGTTTTTCAAGAAACCAAGGAATAAATTATTCAAAAGGAAAGTATATATGTTTTTTAGATTGTGATGATTTATGGGATCCAAATAAAATTGAGATACAATATAAATTTATGGTTGAGAAAAATTTATTATTTTCTCATACTTCTTATAAAATAATAAATGAATCAGATAAAATAATTGGTGTAATGAGATCAAAAGAAAAAACTTCTTATAATGATCTAATAAAGAGTTGTGATATTGGACTTTCAACTGTAATGTTTCATGAGAGTATAAAAAAAAATATGCAATTTCCTTCTATTAAAACAAAAGAAGATTATGTGTTATGGCTACAATTGTCAAAGCAGTATCAAATCATTGGATTAGATAAAAAAATTGTTTCTTGGAGAAAAACGAAAGGTTCATTATCGGACTCTATTCTTAGAAGTATGATGAGTGGTTTTATTGTCTATAATAATTATGAAAAAAAATCTGTGATTATTTCGATTTTTTATTTATTAAGATTATGTTTTTATTTTTTTTTAAAAAAAATTTCTCAAAAAATTGAGTTGATGAATTCAATTAAAAATTAAAAAAATTATGAAAAAAAAAGCATTAATAACTGGAATTACCGGCCAAGATGGTTCATATTTAGCTGAACTATTATTGAAAAAAAATTATGAAGTACATGGTTTAAAAAGAAAATCATCTTCTTTTAATACTCATAGAATAGATCATATTTATGTAGACCCTCATTTTAAGACTAATTTTTTTTTACACTATGGAGATTTAACTGACTCAAATAGTATATTTAAAATTATAAGTGAAGTTAGGCCAGATGAAATTTATAATTTAGGCGCTCAAAGTCATGTTGGTGTTTCATTTGAAAATCCTGAATATACAGCACAAGTAAGTGGCTTAGGAACGTTAAGAATACTAGAGGCTATTAGGTTTTTGAATTTGAAAAAAACAAAGTTTTATCAAGCAGGCACATCAGAACTTTTTGGGATAATAAATAAAAAAAAAAAATTTAATGAAAAATCAGAATTTCACCCAAGATCACCCTATGGAGCATCGAAACTTTTTGCCCATCAAATAACAAAGATTTACAGAGACTCATATAAAATATTTGCGTGTAATGGAATTCTTTTTAATCATGAAAGTCCAAGAAGAGGAGAAACTTTTGTAACAAGAAAAATTACTAGATTTTTAACAAGATGGATTTATGGTTTGGAAAAAATTTTATATTTAGGAAATATTTATGCAATTCGTGACTGGGGCCATGCAAAAGATTATGTTGAGATGCAATGGAGAATAATGCAACAAAGCAAAGCCGAAGATTACATAATTGCCACAGGCGTGACTTGTAGTGTTAAAGATTTTTTTATCGAATGTTGCAAGTTTTTAAATATAAAAATTTTTTGGTCAGGAAAGAATATTAACGAGTATGCATATACTATTAAAAATAATCTAAAAATAATTTTAATGAAAGTCGATAAAGATTATTTCAGACCCCTTGAAGTTGATTATCTCAGAGGAGATTTTAGCAAAGCTTACAAAAAATTAAATTTTAAACCTAAAAATAATTTAAAAAGCTTAATTAAAGATATGTTAAATAATGATTTAACTCTTGCTAAAAAAGAGTCTCTATCAAGAAATTAAATTTAATATTAATGATATTTGAGTTAATTATTGTTCTTTCCACAGTATTATTATTTTTATTTAATTTTTTTTGCACTAAATATTCTTTTTTATTAGATCAAAAAAACCAATCACACAAATCTTTTGTTTCTAGGGATAGAGTACCATTAACCGGTGGAATAATATTAATTATAAATCTTATAATATTTGGCAGTAATTTTTATTTTTCTTTCTTTTTTTTATTGATCTTTATTTTAGGAATTTTTTCAGATTTAAATATTATAATAAAACCTTCAATCAAATTTATTATTCAATTAATAATAACACTTCTTTTTGTTTATATATCTGACTTATACATTGTTGTAACAAAAATTTTTTTTATAGATTATTTTATTAATAATAAATTATTCTCATTAATATTTACAGTTTTTTGTTTACTAATTTTAATAAATGGAACTAATTTTATTGATGGAATTAATACTTTAGCCGCAGGTTATTATTTACTAATACTCTCGGTAATAATCTACTTAAGTTCAAAAAATCAGCTAAATTTAGATTTTAATGTTTTCTTTATCTTATTATTTTCCCTATTAGTTATTTATTTTTTTAATTTATTCTCAAAAACTTATCTAGGAGATTCAGGAAGTTTTCTTTTATCTTTTGTTGTTGGCTCATATTTAATTAACTTTTGTAATAATAATTTATATTCATTAAAACCTGTTTCGCCTATTTTTGTACTTTTATTATTATGGTATCCTGCGTTTGAAAATTTTTTTTCAATACTTAGAAGAATAATTAATGCAACATACTTAACTAAAGCTGATAATTATCATCTTCACCAGTTAATTTTTATTTTTATTAAGTTTAGATTTAAAAAAAATATCTCTATTAATTACATTAATAGTGTTTCTGGTAATTTAATTAATTTTTTTAACTTATTGATTTTTATACTAGCAAGTCAATTTTATTATCACACTAAATATTTAAGTTATCTAGTAATAATAAATATTTTAGTATATTTATTTTTTTATTATATTTTAAAAAAACAAATTAACAAAAACATTTATAGTAAGTAGATACTTATTTTTTATTTATATTTGATATTAAAATTCCGACATTTAACCAAAAAATTGTAGCTCCAAAACTGGTAAAGAAACTACCACTAGGAATAAATGGAAGAAATGTAGAGGTTATAAATAGTGCGCTGGAAAGTAATATTAAATTTCTATTTTTAAAATATAAAGAAAAGGATTTAAATAAAATATTTACTAAAAAGTATAAAAAAATTGCAAGACCTAAAAAACCTAATTCAGATAAAAACTCGAGATATACTTGATGGGGATGTGTTGAACAGCGATATTTAGATAATTTGACAGATGAATTATAGTAGCTTGGATTATTGCATTCTATTCTAAAATTTTTATTTCCGACACCAAAAATAGGATAACTTTTAAAAATTTCCCAAGCGGCATAATAATGAGCTCCGTGAGGACTATTTTTTAATGTAGTTGTAAAATTATCATTTTGTATTTTTTGAAATGTACCAGTAATTGGTAGATTTCCTCTCTTAGAATATATAAAAAATATCAATAATAATAAAAAAATTATAAATACAATTTTAAATTGGTTTAAATAATTTTTAGATAAAATAAAAAATAATAATAAGCAAAAAAAAGCTTTAATTGAATTTGATTTTTCTCCAGTTAGAATAATTGTAAAAAAAGTAAATAATATAATAAATAAAATTATTCTAGAGTATAAGTATCTTTTTTTACCCTCTAGTGTAAGTGAAAAAAAAAAAGCAAAGGTTGATAAATAAAGGGAATATAAAAAAAAACCAATCTTAAGCTCTTCGCCCAAAAAACTAGCAATTCGTCCCTCATACGATGAAGTATTCCCTAAAATATTTCTTCCATAAATAAATTCGAAATTCACATCTAAAACGGTAATTAATATAATTAATAACCAAAAAATAAATATTTTTTTTTCAATTTTCTTTTCATTTAAGATTTCTGCAACTGCATAAATAAAAATTATAAATCTAATAAAAAAAATGGCTCTACTCATAGAAAGCGTTGGATCTAATGCTATTATGCAATTTAAAATTAAATAGAACCAAAATATGCACAGAATTTTAAATTCTTTTTGACTTAACCATTGCCAATCGTTTTTAATGTATGAATTAATTAAAAAATTCAAAACGATTAAATTAAGAATTGTTTCACTTATAAATGTTCCAATTAGAAGGGATATTGGTAATAAAGATAATAAAATAACATTGCTTTTTTTTGTGATTAATAAAATATTTTTTCTAGGCATAAAATTTAAATATTTTTAGTCACAGATATTATAAGAAAAACTAAAAAATATAAAAAAGTAAATATAAAATTTTTTAAAAAATTTTTATTAAAAAATTTATCTGTTATATTTGAAAATAAAATAAAAAAACAAATTAATAATAAAGGGTCAAAATATTTTTGATAAATAATCATATAATTAAAATTAAAAAAAATTATTAATATTAAAATTATATTGTTAATATTTTTGTCTATAACAAAAAAAATCGTTATTACTCCTATAATGCTTAGAATATAAAATAACAAAGAATAGTAAGATAAATAAATTTTAATTACCTGATATAAAATTCCACCCCCAAATCTTTGTTCATAGTAATTAAAATTATAATATAATAATGAGAACAAAGTTATTACAATTAAAATTTTATTTTTATTATTTTTTAGGAAATCTATAAAATTATTAAATTTTTCTAAAGAAAAAAAAATAAAAGGAATTAAATAAAAAAAAATTATCGAAATATTGATATAAATATTATTAAAAATATTATTTGTAGTATAATTATATAATAATTTTTTTATTGCAAAAAAATACACAACACTCGGAGAAAAAATTATTAAAATTAGAATTCCATTTATTATAAAATATTTAACATGACTTCTTTTTATTAATTCAAAAATTAAATATAAGATAAAGGTAATGTAATAAAACCTTGTTAAAGCCGACAAACCCAAAAATAGAATTGATAGTGCTACATAGTTATATCTGCTATTGTATAAATCTTTTTTTGCTTTTAAAAAAAAGAAAAGGGAAATTAAAAAGAAAAGCAAGGCTGTATTATCTGTTGTAGCCCAAATTGCTGATGATCTAAAATAAGGAGATAAAAATATAATTGATGATAGTAATAGAGCCTGTTCTTTTTTAACTGATATTTCTACTAAGCATTTATAAAAAAAAAAGGGAACTAATATATAAAATTGTAATATTATAAACCTTAGACTTTCAATGTTACTAATATATTTATATGCAGTTCCAAGTATTACATAGTGTAAGGGAGAGTGCGGAATATTAGAATTTATCAATAATTTTATTCCGTCAATTAAATTTATTGAAATACTTTCAGCAATAAAAAAAGTAAAGTAAAAGTCTTTTTCAGATCCTCCAGAAGAGTTTTCATTAAAGAAAAAACCAAAAAGTAATGAAATATACATTAAAAAAAAAATTGCTATCGAAATTGATAAATTTAATTTTTTGGTCATTTATTATTTATTTTGATTTAATCTTAAAAAATTATAATTACTAATTTGTATGACAATAATAAATACAGTAATTTTTATTTCATACTACTTTTTATTTTTATTTTCTGTTTTAGGTTTTGGACTATTATTTTGTAAATTTTCAAATATATTTTCCAATAAAATAAATTTAGGGGCAATTGGCTTATTAGGTTTTTGTTTTTTAAGTTTTATTTCATATTTTACTAATTTATTTTTTTCACACAATTTTATTCATAATATTATTATTCACTCAGTTGGTATTATCTCACTTTTTTTCTTTATAAATAAAGAAAAATTTTACATAAATGAAAACTTAAAAAAATTATTATTAGTTAGTTGCCTTGTTATTTCTGGTTTATTTATATCAAAAAATAATGAAGATTTTCCCTACTATCATTTATCTTATGTAATTAATTTAATAGATAGTAATACTATAATTGGATTAGGCAATTTAAATAGTGCATACAGAACCCCTTCTTCATTATTTTATTTTAATTCTTTATTATATCTTCCATATATTAAATATTATCTTTTTCATTCGTCCGGTATCTATATTTTAACTTTTGCTAATTTTTTTTTATTAGAGATTTTTTTTTATTTAAAAAAAAATAATAATTTTATTGTTATATTATCATCTTTAATTTTTATATTTATTAATACAGTTTTTAATAGATTAGCTGAGTATGGAACGGATCGTGCCGGTCATATTATTGTATTAATAATATTTATTTACTTATTTAATATTTTAAATTCAAAAAAATTAGAAAAAAATAATATTAAAATTGTTACTCTATTAATAATTTTTATTGTCACAATGAAAGCTTATTTTATAGTTTATTTTTCTCTTTTTGCTTTTATAATATTTAATATAGTTAAATTTAATAAGTTAGAAATTTTTAAAAAAGAATTAAAATTTCTTATAATAATTCTTTCTTTTTTTTTAATATTTATATTAATTAATTTTTTAACATCTGGGTGTTTAATTTATCCATTAAGATTTTCTTGTTTTGATAAACTTATTTGGGCACCAACCCTTGATAGCATAATTGGACACGGAAAATGGTTTGAACTCTGGGCTAAGGCAGGTGCTACACCAAATTATAGAGTTGCAGACCCAGAGAATTATGTTCTTTTTTTAAATTGGGTTCCAAATTGGATTAATAGTTATTTCTTTTTTAAATTTACAGATACTTTGTTATCGATTGTAATTATTATTTTTATTTATTTTTTAATTTTTTTTAAAAATAAAAATAAAACTATTACTAAAAAAAAAACAAAAATAAAAAATTTTAAATCTTTATATATTTTAGTAATTATCCTTTTTTTTATTTGGTTCTTTAAACATCCAGATCTTCGTTATGGAGGTTATCCCCTATTAGCTTTATTATTTTTTATGCCAGTGAGTAAATTTTTTAGTAAATTTGAATTTAAAAAAATTACAGTTAAAAAAAACTTTTTAATAATTATTATTTTAGTTTTTCTATTTTATAATTTTAAAAATATATCAAGAATTAATTCTGAATTTAATAGAATAGATAAATATAAATATAACAACTTTCCATTTTTTTATATAGAAAATACTAATTATCAAAAGTTTATAAAAGAAAATGGAATTGCTATTTATGAGCCAATAAATAATAATTGTTGGGCGACACCTGCTCCTTGCGCAGGGCGTAATACAAAAGTGGAGAAGTTCTTATTCTTTAAAGTATTTTATGGTAAGTGAGGTTAAATAAATAAATTGTCAAAACAAATATCAATTTTAATTTCAAATTATAATAATGGCCAATTTTTAGAGCGCTGTATAAAATCTTGCTTGAGGCAGACTTTTATCAATAAAGAAATTATTATAATTGATGATTTATCTACTGATAACTCTGAGAGTATTTTAAAAAAATATCAAAAATTTAGAAATATTAAAATTATTTTTAATAAAAAAAAAATTTCCAATTATCCGGCCTTAAATCAATTAAATGTAATTATAAAAGCTTTTAAATTTTCAAAAGGTAAAATTATATGTTTACTAGATAGTGATGATTTCTTTAAAAAAAATAAATTAAAAGAGATTTATAAATACTTTAAAAAAAATACAAATCAAGATTTTATTCAAGACATGCCATATTTTTATTTTTCTAAAAACAAAAAAATTCTTAAATATTTAAATAGAAGTAATTCTAAATCATTTCCATCTTTCTATCCAACTAGTACAATGAGTTTTTCAAGAAATTTTTTCAAAAAATTTATTTTTAATTGTTTTTTTAAAAAATTTCCATTAATTGAAATTGATGCTCGAATTGCTGTTTATGTAAATTATTTATATTCTCATGTTCCTTATATTAAAAAAAACTTAACAAATTATTATCAGAACAATTTTGGGATAAATTCAAATAATATTAAATTTGGTTTAAACTGGTGGATTAAAAGAAATGAAATGTATAGTTTTTTAAAAACTTTTTATATTAAAAAAAAAATTAAATTTAAAATATCGTTAGATTATCTAATAACAAGGATAATTTTTTTTCTTTTAATGGCTATTAATGTTAAATATAAAAATAAGGTCAAATCAATTTAGCAATTATTAATTATTAAAAAAAGTTGATATTTACTTTTTTAAAATTTAAATGTACTAGTATCTTGCCTGGTGATTATTGCAAAGGAGTAACACCCGATCCCATTCCGAACTCGGCAGTTAAGCCCTTTAGCGCCAATGGTACTTTGTCTTAAGGCACGGAAGAGTAGGTCGTTGCCAGGCTT
>Ga0169931_10005685_pt1 | contig 18943 bp, 17 predicted proteins | sample Kivu_15m_20L_FD_129675 | JGI IMG/M metagenome (GOLD analysis project Ga0169931, IMG submission 129675) | Freshwater microbial communities from Lake Kivu, Western Province, Rwanda to study Microbial Dark Matter (Phase II) - Kivu_15m_20L... | ecosystem: Environmental > Aquatic > Freshwater > Lake... | reverse complement strand
TCCGCAGCCAATAATCGCAACCCGCTTCAAGTCGTCTCCCAATCTTTATCTCTATCCTTCGGCACAATCCGCCGCAGAGTGTAGACATCGCTCCGCTGTAGTTCTCCGGCGAACTCATGCAGCCGCGCCCAGGGATCCCACTGGGCGCTGATCAGCCGGCCGGTGATGCCTCGCGCCGCATCGCTAGCTAGATACACGCACAGCCGCGCCGGAATCGAGGGGTCCATGGTCTTGCCATCCGCGATCAGCCGTTCGACTTTCGCGAACTCCTCGCCCACATCGCCCGCATCGGCGCGAACAACATCGCGCAGCAACTCCGTGTTCATCACGCCCGGCGCGATGCAGTTCACGCGCACGCCCATTTCGGCCGCTTCGACGGCGATGTTCTCACTCAAGCGCACCAGCGCGGTCTTCGCCGCCGCGTACGCCGAAAAATTCGCGCGTGGCGCGACCGCTCCGCCGCCCGACAGGTTGATGATCGCCCCGCCCCGCGTCATCCGTGGAATCACGGCCCGCATCAGCGCGGCGGGACTGAGCAGATTCACGCGCATCGTCTCTTCCCACGCCGCCTGGTCGTTCAGCCAAAACTTCCCGATCGGTCCCGTGATCGCCGCGTTGTTCACTAACACATCGACGTACGGAACTGTTTCAAACGCCCAAGCCGCAATTTGTTCCGGCGCGCCGATCGCCGACAAGTCGGCCGCGAACAACGAAACCCGTTCGCCCAACTCGTTCCGCAGCGCCTCCAACGCGCCCAGTCCGCGCGCCGTCAGCAGGACATGCGCGCCTGTCTTCCAGAATTCGCGCGCGATGGCCTCGCCTAACCCCCGCGAAGCTCCTGTAATCAGTACATTGCGTTTCAATCGCGGTATCTCGAATCTTCCAGTGTATCCTGAAGAAATATCGATGGCGCCTGCTTCCCCCACACGGCCCGACATCTCGCTCATTCTTCCCGCCTACAACGAGGAACGGACGATCGTCTCCACGATTCGGGAAGCCTCCGATTATTTCGCGGCCAAAGGCCTAAAGGCGCAGATCATCGTCTCCGCCGACGGTAATGACCGAACCCGCGAACTCGCCCGCGAGATACCCGGCACGATCGTTCTCGGCAGCGCACAGCGCTCCGGCAAAGGCCGCGGGATCCGCCTTGGCGTCGAGCAAGCCACGGGCGGCATCATCGGGTTCGCCGACGCCGACAACAAGGTACCCATAACCGAGTTCGATAAGTTTCTTCCGTTGATGGCTGGCGCCTGCGACGTCGCCATCGGCACTCGCGCGCGGGACCGCTCGAAGATCGAAAAGGCCCAGCCGTTCTACCGTCAGCTCGGTTCCAAAGGCTTTTACTACTTCGTGCAAACCGTCGTCGGACTTCCCGGCATCATCGATTCGCAATGCGGCTTCAAGTTCTTCCACCACGACTACGCCAAGAGGATCTTCGCACTGCAGCGCATCGACGGCTACATGTACGACGTCGAGATCCTCGCCCTCGCCATTCGCATGAAGGCCCGCGTTATTGAGATTCCCATCCGCTGGCGCGACGACGCCGACAGCCGCCTCGACCTCGTCGCCGGCAATATCCAAAACGTCAAGGACATCTTCCGCATTCGCTCTCTCGTCCGTTCCGTCAAGATCTAAACCATGCGCGTTCTCATCACCGGCGCCGCCGGATTCATTGGCTCCAACCTCGCCGACCGCTACCTGAAGGACGGCCACACAGTTATCGGCATCGATAACTTCTCCACCGGCCAGCGCGAGTTCCTCGCTCAAGCCGTCGAGCTGCACGAGGTCGATCTGCTCAATCTCCAAGCGATCGTGCCGCTGTTCGACGGCGTCGATCAGGTCATCCACCTCGCCGCCAACGCCGATGTCCGCTTTGGTCCCGATCATCCCGACCGCGACCTCCAGCAAAACGTCATCGCGACATGGAACGTCCTCGAAGCCATGCGCCGTACGAACGTCAAGCGCATCGCATTCTCATCGACGGGTTCCGTCTACGGCGAAGCGCCCGTTATTCCAACTCCCGAAGACGCCGGCTTTCCTATTCAGACCTCGCTCTACGGCGCCTCCAAGGTCAGCGCCGAAGCGATGATCTCCGCATACGCCGAGAGCTTCGCCTTCGAAGCGCACATTTTCCGCTTTGTCTCGATCCTCGGCGAACGCTACACACACGGCCACGTTCTGGATTTCTACAAATCGCTCCGCGCCGATCCGTCGCAGCTTCGCGTGCTCGGCAACGGCAAGCAGCGCAAGTCGTATCTCTACGTCCGCGATTGCGTGGAGGCCATTCTCGTCGCGCTCGATAAAGCCAAGGACAAGGTCAACATCTTCAACCTCGGCACCGACGAATACTGCCAAGTGACCGACTCAATCGGCTGGATTACGGGCTACATGAACGTCGCGCCGAAACTGAACTTTACCGGCGGCGACCGCGGCTGGATCGGCGACAACCCGTTCATCTTCCTCGATACCAAAAGGATCCGCTCGCTCGGCTGGCAGCCCTCGCTCACGATCCAGCAGGCCGTGATCAAGACCGTCCAATACCTTGAACAGAATCCCTGGGTTCTCGAACGCCGCTAACTAGATCGGCTATGATGAACCTCATTCCCGTTCGCGAGGCATCATGAGCAAAACCAAACACGTCCCCTACGTACCGGTCGACCGGAAGATGTTGGAGTTCTCCTACACCGCGGTCATACTCGGCCTCGTGATGTCGGTTGTGCTCGGCGCGGCCAACGCGTATCTCGGGTTGAAAGCGGGCATCACGATCGCGGCCACTTATCCCGCCGCCGTTATCGGCATGGCGCTGCTGCGTTTCAAGCGCGGCACAATCCTCGAAGAAAACCTCGCCCGCACCGCGGGCTCGATTGGCGAATCGATCGCCGCCGGCGCGATCTTCACACTTCCCGCTTTCGTCATCGCCAAGGCATGGCCGCAGTTCGACGTCGAAAATGGCTATTGGAAATCGACCGCGCTAATGCTCGTCGGCGGCGTGCTCGGCGTGCTTTTTGTCTCGCTCGTCCGGCGCGTGATGGTCGAAGACGACGATCTTCCGTTCCCCGAATCCGTCGCCGCCGCCGAAATCCACAAGGCCGGCCAATCCGCCTCGCAGGCCGCCAAGTTCCTGTTCATCAACATGGTCACCGGCGCCGGCGTCTACATGCTTGGCGTGCTGAAGTTCTTCGAACCCGATCGCGACTTCGTCTTCCGCATCGGCGAACTCGGCCGCAGCGTCATCAAACTTGGATCGACCGAACGCTCGCTGCAAGTCGGCGGCGTAACAATGGCCGCCGCGCCGTCGATCAGCCCGGCCTACATCGGCGTCGGCTACATCATCGGCCCGCGCTTGGCCGCGCTGAACTTCTCGGGCGGCGTCCTTGCTTGGGGCTTCTTGATTCCCGCGCTGATCTACTTTCTCGGCGACGACCTCCGCAAATTCCTCCCGGCCGACGCAACCGAAGAAGGCTGGCAGCCGCTGGCGGCCGCCGTTTGGCGCTACATCGTGCGGCCGATCGCCGTCGGCGGCATGCTGGTCGGCGCGGCCAATACGCTCTGGAAAATGCGCAAGAACTTGAGCGCCGGAATCGGCCGCGCGATCGCCGAGCTGCGTGCCGGCGGCGGTGACGACGCGAAGCTCGACCGCACCGAGCAGTACATGAGTTCGAAGGCCGTCTTCGGCTTGATCGGGCTGACGTTCCTTGCCATGATCGCCGTCTATTACTACTTCGCCAACGTGCTGTGGGTCGCGGCCGTCGCGGCTGTCGTGATGTTGATCACCGGCTTCTTCTTCTCCACCGTTTCCGGTAGCCTTGTCGGCATGATCGGCTCGTCGAACAATCCTGTCAGCGGCCTGACGTTATCGACGCTCCTGATCGCCGCGCTGTTGATGGTTTCGCTGGGCGTCGGCGGCCCCAATGGAGTCGCGATTGTTCTCGCCGTGGCCGCGGTCGGCTGCGTCTCGGCCGCGGTCGCGGGCGAGCTACTGCAAGACTTCAAAGTCGGCTACATCCTGGGCGGCACGCCGCGCACGATTCAGTTGGTCGAGTTGATCGCGGTCGTCATCTCCGCGCTCGTTATGTTCTTCCCGTTGATGCTGCTGCATCAGGCCAACATCAAACAGGGCGGCATCGGCTTTGGCGATCCCAAACTGCCCGCGCCGCAGTCGGGTCTGATGGCTCTCATCGCCGAAGGTATCGTTGGCGGAGAGATGGCATGGCCGCTGGTGATCATGGGGATCTTCATGGGCATCGGCATGATCATGATGCAGGTGAAGAGCCCGATGCTCGTCAGCGTCGGCATGTACCTGCCCTTTGCGACGACGTTTTCGATTTTCGTCGGCGGCGTGTTCCGCGCGATCGCGGACCGCATCGGCGAAAGCAAAGGCCACAACGAAGCCCAACGCGCACGCAGCGAGAACATCGGCATTCTCATTTCATCCGGCATGATCGCGGGCGAAGGTCTGATGGGGCTCGTCGTGGCGGCTTTCGCGCTGCTGGAGTGGAAGCTCCCGGCGTTCTTCGAACACCCGAGCTACTACGTTGGTCTCGGCGTGCTGGCGCTGATGGCGATCAATATGATCATGACGCCGATCAACAACGCCGGGCGTCCCGACGAACCGGCGCCGCCGACGGCGATGATGTAGACGCGCTACGGCCTTGTCGCCAGTATCGTGTTCTTCGCGTCCAGCGAAACCTTTAACGGTAACGCCGTCAGCGTAAACGCCGCCGTTGTGTGCGCGCCTTCGGTCCGCACCCAGCGCGTCTCGGTCTTGCCGCGGCCGTAGTCGATCTCCACCGGCACGTCGATCGAGAAGTCCTCAGCCACGCCGGCCTGATCGAGTTCAACCGAAACCGTCGCGCCCTTGGCGGTCTTGGCGATCTTAGCGCGCAGCGTCAATGCCGGAATTCCGCTGCCCTCCACGTAGGCCGCGAAGAAGTGCTCCAGGCTCTTGTCCACCGCGCCGGCCGGCAACTTCGCCGCCGCCAGCAAACGCAGATCGCCGGTTGTGAACCGTTGCCGCGCGTGCTTGGTGTAGATCTCCTTGAGCATCGCAAAGAACTGCGTATCTCCAAGCCTCTTGCGCAGCATATGGATGATCCACGAACCCTTCTCATACACGAGCGCGCGATAGGCTCCCGGCGATTCCGACGACTCCAGCCGCGCGCCCAGGCGAATCGGCCCCGCTGCGTCCAACGGCGGCGCGCCGTCGCGCTTCTCGAGCAGATGGTCCCGATACCGGATCAGAATTTCATCCACCGCCTTGACGCCGCGCTTGCGCTCAAGCAACAGGAGCGCCGAGTAGTTAGCGAGTGCTTCCATGATCCACTCGTCGCGATACCCCGTCGTCGACACCGCGTTGCCCCACCACTGATGCGCCACTTCATGCGCCACCAACAGATCGGAGAAGAACGTCTGCTGCAGGCTGTCGCTGGCGAAAGCGGGGCGGTCGCGCGGCGCCAGATAGGAAATCGTCGAAAGGTAGATCAGGCCTGGAAACCCTTGTCCGAACGTGCCTGGAATGGGCGACACGGCCAGCGTCTTCAGCGGCGGCGGGCCCACCTGTTTGCTCAGGAAGTCGAACGCTTCGGCAACTTCGTTCGCCAGGTACCCGAGTTGCGCCGTCGGATCGGGCGGCGGCTGTTGCAGAATCACCTGACTCAGCGGCGTTCGCGGCGCGCCTCGTGGCGCGGGAAGCGTCTGGACCGGCGGCAGCAACACTTCGCGCCGCGCCGATGCGAGTCCCGCTTCGACCGACTTGTTCGCATAGATCTCGATCTGCAGTCCGCCCCGGGACGTTGCCGTTTTCTTGTATTCGCCGAGATTGAACCCCGCCAACCGCACCGGCGCGGCGATGCGCCGTCGCGTTACGCGATAGTCCTCGCCAAGGCGCTCCTCGACGACATCGCCGGTGGCTACGACGGTCAAGTGGATCGGGTGCTTGATTGTCAGATCGTACGGCGCGAACTGCAGGCCGTGATGCGGATACCACGTCCCGCGCGCGCTGACGAAGTAGACCCCGTTGCCGGCCGGAATCACAACGCTGCCCTCCTGCCGGAACTCGAAGGTGTGCTCGCCCGGCGCCAGCGGCTCGTCGCACGCCACTAGAAACAGTTCGTTGTCATTGCCGCGGAGCAGGTTCGACCGCAGGTTCTCGCGCTGCAACACGGTGGCCGGCTTGCCGTCGATCTTCACCTCGCGCACGCGGACGCGCCGCGATATATCGAACGAAAACGCGTTGCGCACGCGCCTCGCGGCTTCGCCGTCAGGAATGCGGACTTTCAGAGTCGTCGTCGCGCTCAACTGCAAGTCCGCGCCGATGACGGCGTCGATGGTCACGGCCTCGATCTTTAGATCCTGCTCGACGGGTTCGAGCGCCGGATCCTGCCGCACGCGCCGGGTTTGAAAGCTCGTCCAGATGTTGTAGAACGACCGGTTGTCGCGATTTGCGATCTGCCCGGCGACAATCTGGTCGCGCGCCTGCGGATCGTAGATCACATCGAAGTTTCCATGCGCCGTGCCGCCGAGCGCCGCGAAGAACAGGCCCATCTTCGGGTTCACCTCGCTGGTGAGATCGTGGATCAGCCGGATTTCAAAACTGGAGGACAGGTTGCGCAGCGTCGCGGAGAATTCGTTCGCCAACAGTGCGCCCATCTCGGGCGAAGGCTTGGCTTCGCGCTCCTTGATCGCCGCTTCGAGCTCGGCCGCGGTGCCGTCGGTGAACAGGAAAAACGCCGACTTGAAGTGCTCGTTCAAGTTCGGCGCCTGCGTGAACCGCGCAAGGGATTGGCGCTCGCCCGCCGACGGAGGCATCAAGATGATCTCGCCATCGCCACCTTCGACCTCGGTGACAAACAGGGCCGCGACAGGCTGCCCTGCAACGGGCTTCGAAAAGATCAGAAAGCCGTCGGTCAGGTAGATTTTGATCTCTTCGCGGACGACCTGCAGGTCGCGAATGCGCCAACAGCGATCGGCGTCGAAGGACGCCTCCTTCAGCGCCGCGGCCACATCGGCGGCCGGACGCGCGCTCACCAAACCCGCGGCCAGCGCGAGCCCGATCAGCAGCTTAGATAAACATCTCCTCGTCGGTCGTTGCCTGCGCGACACTGGCCGGAGCACCCTTCAATAAATGGCTGACCGCCGCCTTCACGCCGGCTGCAACGCCGGTTATCTCGCGAAGCGGCCGGAGGATTGTGCCATGCACCGAATTCACCGTGCTGTGCACTCGCGTCAGCGTGTCTTCCAGAACCATCTCCGCGCGGTCCATCTGCGTCTTCGCGCGCGCCGACGCGTCGGCCACCAGCGCATCCACGCGAGTCAACTGTGTCTTGGTCATCGCCAGCACTTCATTGGCGTTGGTCGTGATCTGCAGGATCTGCGCGCGGCTTTCGGCAATGGTCGCCTCCGCGGTCGTGATCAACTTTTCGGCCTTCGGCAGGAACGCGTCGACACGCTGCTTCATTTCGTTGGTTGTCTTCGCCAGGCGAAACAACGCGATCGCCTGACCGATGAATGAAATCGCGGTGATGGCGACGAAAATCGTAATCAAAACCAGCAGCGTGTCTTGGCTCATACTGGAAGTCTCCTTACCCGGCGGCTTCGTCAAGCGGGTCGGTTGTCGTCGACTCGCGATACGCCTGCCGTCCCGCGTCCACCGCGGCGGCCAATTGTTCCTTTTGCTTTTGCAACGCGAGCTTGCCGCGGTCGATCAACTCGGCGCTCGAGTCCTTCAGCTCGCTGCTCTTGCGCTTCAGAATATCCTTGGTTTCATCGGCCTTTTCGCGCAACAGCGCACGGGTCTCTTCACCGGACTTCGGCGCGAATAGAATGCCGACCGCAACGCCGATGCCCAGGCCCAGGCAGAAGTAGGAAAGACGCTTATCTTCGTCCATAGTATGTGTCCTCAGTTTCAGTGTACATGCACATTAGATGTTGCGGTGCGACGGAAGCGTTGCCAGAATCGAAGGATGCCGCCCCGTGCGCGTGAAAGATACGACGGCGAAGCGTTGTGGAACTACGCGCTCCGCCTGCTGGCCGGACGCTCGATGACGATCGCCGAAGTCAAGCGCAAGCTCACCGCCAAGGCCGCGTTCGAGGCCGATGTCGTCGAGACGCTGTCGAAACTGAAGGAGATGCGCGTGCTCAACGACCGGCATTACGCCGACTCCTTCGCCACCGCGCGCCGCGACGGCGCCGGCTTCGGCAAGCAACGCGTGCTGCGCGAACTCGCCGTTAAACAGGTGCCCCGCACTGTCGCCGAGACCGCCGTCAACGAGGCGTACGCGGAGGTCGACGAGGTCGATCACGCCGTCAGTTTTTTGAAGCGGAAAGTCCGCCCGACGGACTTCTCCGACCCGAAGCACTTGCAATCGGCGTTTCGAAAGTTGCGGTACAACGGCTTCTCCTCCAACGCCGCGGTCAAGGCGCTGAAGCAGTTCTCGACTAATGCGGACGAACTCGAAGATTCCGGCGACGACTAGCGACCGGCGAGTTGTCGATCAGCGCGTCCGGGTGGTCGTTGGCCGCGAGCATACGTCGCAGCTTCGCCACTAATTGTGGGTCTGCGCCGCAGTGCCGCTCCAATAGCGCGTCCCGGTCTTCGGCCGACATTTCGACGGCCGCGTCGAACAGCGCGCGCAACCGTCCCCACCTTTCGGTATCCATGGTCGTCTACCGGACAAGGCGCGAACCTCGCCGGAAACGGGCCACTATTGCATCCGGGGCGGTCCGAATCCCGGCGTCTGCAGTCCCGGTTGTTGCAAACCTGGTTGTTGCAGACCTGGTTGCTGTAAACCTGGCTGCTGCTGCCCGGCCTGCCGCTGCTGGTCCTTTGTCGGGTCGTAGACGAACTCCCACTCCTTGTAGTTCGTCTTCTCCTTGTAGATCTTGATGCCCTCGGCGTCGACCTTGCTGGCCACGCCCGCGATGCCGCCGCCGAGTCCGACATTGCCGGTCTGCAATCCTGCTTGTTGCAGGCCACGGGGGTTGGGTGTCGTCAATAGTTGCTGAATCATTTGCGCGGCGGGATTTACGGGCAATCCTGGCGGTGTGGCGCTGTTGCCGAACGATTGCGAACCGCTGCCGGGGCCTGGTCTCTGCGGTTGAAACGCCTGTGGCTGCGCACCCGGATTAAAGGGCTGCGGCTGTTGCTGCGGCGTCGGCCCGCCGGAGTAGCCGCTTCCAAACGAGTAACCGCCGCTGAGCTGCTGTGGCACCGTCCCACCGGTTTGAGAACTGGACGGCTGCGTGGGATAGGGGCTTGCGCCGGGCAGGCCGGGAATTGCGATCGGACGTATCGGCTGGCCATTCGGCCCAATCACCGGCTGCTGCGGGAATGGCTGCGGGCCGCCCGGTTGAAATTGTCCCGGCTGCTGTGGAAACGGCTGGAGGCCCGGTTGGAACGTCCCCGGCGGGCCGAATTGATTCGGAGGAGGCGGTGGCTGCGTTACCGGTTGCGACGAATCCACCGGAACCTGCGCCTGCTGCAACTCCGGCGCGCCCATCTGCCCCGCCGCGCCGGGTTGATCACTCTGCCGGCGCTGCAACGCTTGCGGCACTCGCTGCGCGTTGGGATCACCCGTCGAGCCGAACTGCGCGCCACCGCCGGTGAAGGTGTTGACGCTCTGCTCCTGCTGCGTCTGCCCCGCCGCGGCCGCCGGCTGGACGAGCGAATCGGTGAATCGTCCGGTGGCGTCGACGTGGATTAGGCGCCATTCGTCCTTGCCGGTCAGCGGGTCCGGATACCGCCTCCGCAGGAACCGCTTGCCGTTGAAGCTCTCGAGTTCTTCGATCGTCTGCGGGTACTTCGAGTTCTTGCGGACAAAGACCTTGATCGCGCGCGCGTACTGCTCGCCGCGTTCGACCAGCATCTCTTCGCGGTTGCGCTGCATCTCCAGCGCGAGCCGCGGCAACTCCACATACAGCGCCAGCGACAACATGGCCGCGAGCGCGAAGATGAAGATCAACGCATAGCCGCCTTGTTCTGTGTGGCGGCGGCGTGTCATTGCATCTGCTCTACCAGCGGCAGCGTCTGCTGATCCTTGAAGTCGGTATCTTCCATCACTACCGAGTTGAGGTTGATCCGCACGATCTTGTACTTCTTCTTCACGGTCTCCCCTTCGACGCCGAGGTAGACCTCTTCGCCTTCCATGAAGAACGCCCTCTTGGCGCCCGCGCGCGGACTGGTGAAGCCGTAGTATTTCAGCGGAATCGGCGGCGCCTTTGGTTTCGGCGTCTCCGTCTTCACAGCCGCAGCCTTTGGCGCATCGGGCGGCTTCGGCATCGGTCCGATGAACGGTTTGGCCTTCGCCGGCTCCGGTTTGATCTTGCCCGGATCGGGCGCCTTTGGCGGCGGCGCGCTGCCAAACTCAAATACAGGCCTATTTCCGCCTTGAATCGCAACGTTGGCCAGCCGTGCGATCATTTCCAGCCGCAACGTCGGATCGACCGTCGCGGGATCGATGCGGTCTTCAGCCTTCTTCGATTTCAACACCGGCTTGTACTCTTGCGAGGTCCGTTTGTTGTTGTTGGGCCGCGCGATCGACGGGCCTTTCGCCACAACTTGCTTCGGCTGTTCGACAGGCGCGGCGGTCACAACCGGCCGCTTCGAAGCGGGCGGCGCGTCGTCGATCGGTTCCTGCGAGAAGTAGAAGTACGCGGCCGTGGCCAGCAAGCCAACCAGCACCGCGACTTTCTTAGGTTCCGCGCCGAGTTTCATTTGCGGGCACCTCCTGTATCTCGCGGATGAACGTGTTCAGGCGCAGCGTGACGCTCAGCACGCCGCTGCCGGTCTGCGGCGAGGCCGCCAGACTCTCGATAATCACCAGCCGGTTCGACTTGTCCAGTTCGCGCAGGAAGTGCAACAGGTCAGCGTAGTTGCCTTCGTAGCTTGCCGTGATCGCCAGCATCGTCAGTTCGTCGGAACCTTCGACCTCTTCCTCCGCGTACGAATTTTCCTTCACGCGCACGCCGGCGGCCTTGGCCATTTGGTGCAGTTCGTTGACTACGGTCGAATACGTAGTTGGCCGGCTGAGGAAATAGCGGCCCAGAAATTCATCGCCCTGTGTTCGGCCCTTGTCGATCTTGGCCGCCAGTTGTTTGGTGCGTGTCAGCACGGCCTGCCGCGATCCGACTTGCCGGCGCAGATCGGTCAACCGCTGTTCCATCTCTTCGGCCGAGCCGCCCCACGGATAAAACACGAAGTAGCCCGCCACGAGGTTGAGTGCCAGCAGCGCGCCGAGCGTGACGCGCGCCGTCGTGCGCGGGTCGTTGCGCCGCAGCCCGAGCTTCGCGTAAATCGCGCCGATGTCAAAATTGCTGGGCATAGTTCACACTCAATCGGAATCGGTACAAGGGCTCGCTTTGCGAGGGCGGCAGCGAGGTCGGCATCGTCGGATTGCCGAACATCTTCGACTCTTCCAGGTTCTTCAATAGCGTAATGACCGGTTCAACCGACTGCGAGCCGACTACCATCTCCAACTGCACATGGTTGCGGGGGTCGGTCTGCTGGCGGATTGAAATCAGCCGGACGTTGTGCGGCAGCACGCTCTCCAGGTCGCCGAACATGCGCGTCCAACTGACGCCCTTGCGGGCGATCAGCGAGTTAAGGAAGACGCTGCGTTCAAGCACGTCGGCGTTTTCGGATTTGCGCATCGTCGCCTCGTGCTGCATCTGATCGGCACTCATCTTGGCCAGTTGCGCCTCGGCCTGCGCGGTCGCTTCGAGCACGTCGCGCTTCTGCTGCCGCTCAGTGATGATGAGGTAGACCAGCAGCCCGAACGTGACTACCAGAAGGCCCGCGATTACCGATGACGCGACCGCCATCGCGCGATCGCGGCGGAACGGCTCGCTGGCCAGGTTGACTGAAAATCTCATGCACGGCCTCCCGCCGCGAGCCAGCCCAGCAGTCCGGCGTTGTGCGCCTGCGGTGCACCGAACGGCCCGGGCAGCGGTTCGACCGGCGCTTCGTTGCCGAGCCAGTGCGGGTCGATGCCGGCGACGTAGACCGCTTCCGGCTTTCGCTTCCACTCGTCTTCGAGGTACACAAGCGTCGGTCCGAGGTGGTCCCAGATCGCATCGGGCGAAACTTCGGGGAGCTCGAGCGTGCGCAGCAGCCGCAGCGCGCCATCGTCGACAACGGCGATGGTGAGCACGAGGCCGCTGAGTTTGACGAGCATGCGACAGCCGTTGGCCGGAACCGTTTCCAGCGCCGCCAGCGTCGACATCGTAACCACGCCGACATGCAGCCCGGCCGCGCGGAACGGCGACTCGTAGCGGGCCAGCGTTTCGAGCGAAATCGCCGAGGCGACGACGTCGACCGACTTCGACGCCCCGCGCGTTTGCGGTTGGAAACTGAAGGCGGAGGAATCGACGTCGAACGGCACGGACTTCTTCAACCGGAACTTGATGAGCGCTTCCTGTTCTTCGGTTTTGGCCGGAAAGGTATCGAAGTCGAGGATTGTGGTGCGACCGGCGTAGTCGGGCAAAATCACGACCGCCGTGCGCCGCTTCTTCGAGGACGTCTCCCCGACCACTTCGCGGATGGCGCGCGAAACGGCATCGGGCCTGAGTATGTTCTCTTCGCTCGGAGATACGCGCAACGTGCCCGATTCAAACGGCGTAAAGCCGCGTCCGCGCGGCGCGTTCCACGCCAGGCCCGCTTCGGAGAGCTCGAAGGCGAACTCGGGCGGTGGATCCGCCAGTAGTCCGTTGATTTTGTCGACGATGCTCATAGCCTATTCGATGAACGTCACCTTGTTGATTTCCCGCAGAGAAGTGATCCCGGCTTTCACGCGCTCGATGGCGGATTCGCGCAGCGTCGTCATGCCTTCCTCGCGCGCCACGCGTTTGATTTCCGAGCCCGGCCGGCGCTCGAGAATCATTTCGCGCATCCGTTCAGAGAGATCGAGCAGTTCGTGGATCGCGCTTCGGCCGTGATAACCGGTGCCACCGCACTCGAAACAACCCGCTCCTTCAAAGAGAGGGACGTCGCGCCATTCCTCCGGTTTCAGGCCGCTTTGGATGAGTTCTTCGTCCGTTGCGATGTGCGGACGTTTACAGTGTTCGCAGATGACGCGAACCAGCCGCTGCGCCAAAATGCAGTTCATCGCGGCGACGAAGTTGTACGGCTCCACGCCCATGTTCAGGAACCGGCCCATGACGTCGAGCACGTTGTTGGCGTGCACCGTTGTGAAAACCAAGTGGCCGGTGAGCGCGGCGTTGATGGCGATCTGCGCGGTCTCCTGATCGCGGATTTCGCCGACCAGAATTTTGTCGGGATCGTGGCGCAGAATCGATCGCAAACCGCGAGCGAAAGTGAGGCCCTTCTTCTCGTTCACGGGAATCTGCGTCGTACCTTTGAGCTGGTATTCGACAGGGTCCTCGATGGTGACGATCTTGTCTTCGTCGTTCTTGATTTCGCTCAGTGCGGCGTAGAGAGTTGTCGTTTTGCCGGAGCCGGTCGGCCCGGTTACGAGCACCATTCCATACGGCTCCTTAATGTAGCGCCGGAACTTGGTGACATCGCGATCGGAGAACCCGACGACATCGAGCGTCAGGCGCGAGAATTTTTCCGACATCGACTCTTTATCGAGCACGCGGAGTACCGAGTCTTCGCCATGCACGGTCGGCATGATGGAGACACGGAAATCGATGAGACGCCCTTTGTAACGCACGCGGAAGCGGCCGTCCTGCGGCACGCGGCGTTCGGCGATGTCGAGCTCGCTCATGACCTTGATACGCGAGATAATCTTCGAGTGCCACTCCTTGGCGATCGGCGGCATGGCGTAGTGCAGCACGCCGTCGATGCGGTACTTGATGACCACTTCGGCGTCGCGGGTTTCGATGTGAATATCGGACGCGCGGCGTTCGAGCGCGTTGAAGATGGTGGTGTCGACCAGCTTGATGACCGGCGCGATGTCGTCTTCGCCGGCCGAGATGCGGTCGATCGAAAGCGTTTCGTCCGGATTCTCGTCGTCGCCGCCGACGACGTCGAGCGCGAAGCCTTCGGTAACTTCGTCAAGCACGCGCTGCGACTGCTCGGTCTTCTTGAGCAGCTCGGTGATCTGATGCAACGCGGCGACTCTGACGCGCAGCCGCTTCTTCATCATCACCGACAGTTCGTCGATCAAGTTCAAATTACGCGGATCGGCGACGGCGATTTCGAGCGTCTCGGTGCCGGTCGCGGACTTTTCCAGCGTGACCGGCACGAAGTGAAACCGGAACATCATGTCGACCGGAACGAGGCGCAGCAGGTCGAGATCGACCTTGTCCTCTTTCAGGTCGATGTACTGCGCCCGATACCGCGCCGCCAGCGCCTTTGCATTGGCGATCTCGGTTTGCGGATCGATCAGATTCGCACGATCGGTTGCCATCTTAACGTACCCCTCCCGCGGCTTCCGACAAAGAGAAAATCGGCAGATAGAGCGCCACGAGCACAAACGCCACGAAGGTGCCCATGAATATCATGATGCCCGGTTCGATCAGCGTCAGCGCGGCGGCCAGCTTGGTTTGCACGTCGTCTTCGTAGAACTCGGCCACGCTGCCCAACATCGCGGGGAGCGCACCGGTCGATTCGCCGACTTCGATCATGTCGATCGACAGTGGCGGAAACAGTTTTGTCTCCTGCAGCGACTCCGACAGCGTGCGGCCTTCGCGGACCGACTGCCGGACCTTTACCAGCGCCTTCTTCAGCAGCCGCGTACCGACCGAATCGCCGGCCGTTTCAAGCGCCTGCACCAGCGGAATGCCGCCGAGCAGAAGCGTCGAGAGCACGCGCGAGAACTGCGCGACTTGATACTTGATCCAGATTTCGCCCAGCAGCGGCAGGCGCATCGTGATGCGGTCGATGGTCTCCTGCGCGGTCGCGGTCTTCATCCAGAAGTAGAGGCCGATGCCGCCGGCCGCGAGCGCGGCGAGAATCCAGAGAATGTAGTCGCTCGACGTGGTGCCGAGCGAAATCAGCATGACGGTGATCGTCGGCAGCTTGGCGTCCATCGTCTTGTACAGCTCGGCGAACTGCGGCACGACGTAGCTGATCAGAAAGGCCACCAGTCCGAGCACGAGGACGATCAGCAGGCACGGGTACATCAACGAGACCAGCAGCTTCTTCTTTACGGCTAGCGTCATCTTCTGGTAGGCGATGAAGCGGTCGAGCACGTCGATCAGCGAGCCCGATTTTTCACCGGCGAGCACGGAGGTCACATAGACCGGCGGGAATACGCCCTGCTTGGCGAAGGCGTCGCTGAGCGATGTTCCAATTTTGACTTCGTCGCGCACGGCGGTGACAAACGGGCTGAGCTTGGGATCGGTGAGACGGGTGGCCAGCAGGTCGAGCGACTTGAGGATCGGCAGGCCCGCGCGAATGAGCGTGACGAACTGCGAGTTGAAGATCAGGAACTTTTCGAGGTTGATCTTACGCGGCTTGGCCGAGCCGGTGGTCAGGGCATCGAACTTGCCCTTCGGTTTGATCGAATAGACCAGAAAGCCCTGCTGCGAGAAGCGTTCGCGGATCTCGCCTTCCGAGCCGCCTTCGACGGCTTCGGTTTTAATTTGTCCGCGCGCGTCGGCGTACTTGAGGAGGTACTCGCTCATGGCGTGACGACCTCGACGCCGGGCGGCGGCGTGAATGTGTAGAGCGCGGCTTCCTTCTGCGCCGGGTTGCGGAGTTCGTTGCGGAAGCGGAAGTCCATGGTCGAGGCGTCCTGACCGGTGACGCGCAGCGTTTCGATGCGAGCGTCGGCGGTGACTTGAAAGGTCACTTCGCGGTACGGGGCTTTGGTTACGTTGCGAGGTTCGGCGGTGATCTTCGCCAGACCGCCGTCGTGCGAGACGGTGAACTTGCCGAAATCACGGCCGAAATCGAGCTTGCCGATCAGAAACGCCAGCGGCGCCTGCATGTCGGTGGCTTCCTTGAGTTTCATCTTTTCGGCGCGGTTGGCGAGCGGGTTGAAGTACCAGTAATCGGCGCCGTCGGAGACGAACAGCTTGCCGGCCGGCTTCGAGTACTCCCAGCGCATGCGGCCCGGTTTGCGCAGGAACAGCCGGCCGCTTTCGACGCGGCGCGATTTGTTGGGTGCGATGTAGGTTTGTTCGAAGTCGAGTTCGAGGGTCCGGACGGTGTTGTAGCGCGTTTCGATGGCCTTCAGCGACTTGGCCAAGTCGAAGTCGGCGGCGGCGGCGAATGCCGAAGCCAGAAGACACACGATGCCCAGGGATACCCTCACATTAGAGATGACGCTGACGGGGGCCGGAACGTGCAGGGCCAATTTCGGGCGGCGGCGGCGTTTGGCGGCCCGGACCGCTCATCGCTTCCGAAACACGAAGGTTCCGAAGCAGTGGGGGGTAGTCTGCCCGCCGGTTTCCAGGGGTGTGAAGAACTCGAAGTATTTTCGCGAAGCATCCGCGACGCGGCGGGAAAACTCGGGTGGCCAACTCATGCAGTACTCGATGTAGGCCGCGAAAAACCGGTAGAAGTGGGTGGCGTAGCCTTGTTCGTTCTGCTCACGCGAGGCGGTGAAACGCCAATTTGGGAAGTGGGAGAGTTCGAGATTGACGGCGCGTCCGGAAACCATCAAGTCGTCGGGCCGGAAGAGGTGTTTGTCTTCGGCTGCGCTTTTGTCGATATCGCGCCGGCAGTAGAACTGCATGGTCGCGGTCAGGTCGCGAATTCGTTCGCGGTCCACATCGGTGCAGGAGTATCCTGCGTTTGCCAGGGCGTCTTCAATAAACTGGCCGATGAATCCCATCATCATGTAGCCCTCGTAGTAGGGCTCTTCGCAGACCAACAGACCTCCTGTGGGAAGCACTTGGGCACAGGAACGAATGAAACCTTCGACATCGGCGATATGATGCAGAACGCTGCGGAGCAGGATGAGGGAAACGGAACCCGGCGGAAGAAGGGCGACGTCCTCGGCGCTGAGGACGGCGATGTCGACGCTCCGAGCTTGGACTTGGACGTCTTTCAACTTGTCTTGAACGATGCGGCAAAACGCGGGTGAAGGGTCGGTAATGAGTAGCGGACCCATACCCTCCTGCATCGCCAGTCCGATGGACATTCGACCCGTTCCGCAGCCGATTTCCAGGACCGGGGCGTCCGGGGGAAGTCCTTGTGCTTTGCAGAACTCGAACGCATTCCGGGCTTCGACGGCGAGAGCGGCGGTGTCGAACTTGTCGACACCGTACTGTTGATCGTAGGCGGCTTCTTCGTGTTGGTAGGGGCGTTCGGCGGAGATGCGAATCAGACCGCGATCAACGGGCCTACTGCCCAAAAAGTCGGTGAGCGGGTTCATTCCAGTTCGATATCTCCGATCAAAAGAAGGCAGGCCGAACGACCTGGCGAAATTTCCGAGCAGTCTCTTAGTGAGCGAAGCTCGAACGTATTTCGGCCAGCGACCAGTTGGACATCAAACGCGATTGTCTGAGGACCATGTGTAAAGAAATTCTTCTCAACAGGCTGGCTCTTGGCGGCAGACTTGCCGTTCACCTGAAGGTCAACACGGCGGGGACCATCGTGGGATCCGAGGGCGAGTTTAATCCTGGCTTCCTTGGCCGACGGGGACTCGAAAGTAAATGTCGTTACGCGCCGCAACCAGCGTACTGAGTAGGCCTTGTTGTCAAAAGCGGCAGTCTCGGCCCCCCACACGTCCTCACCAAGAATTACCGCACCGGCCGCAAGCGATGCGGGGGGCGGCGCGACGACGGGCGGAGGTGGCGCGTTTGCGATTGGGCCACGAACCGTGTAGGCCTTTCTGCCGAGTACAGTGAAGGAGGAAAGGCGCGAGCGATCATAGGCGACGCAGATGGCCGTATCGTCCCAGCATTGCGTTCCGTTCAAAGGAGCGTGGATTACGAGGCCAGATTGCGTTCGAATATCACGCATCTTAGGAGTGGGTGGAGTTCTCCACGACAGCATCGGGCTAGCTGCGCGCTCCGACGAGAGCGCGACGGCTTCCGAGAAGACTGCGAGCAAGAGTACGGCCCCTAACACCTTGGCCGCCCTTTGGCGAAGATCGGGCGACACGGCGGCTTCGGCGCCAACCAGTGCGATACCGGCGCCGGCGACGGCGGCCAGGCAGATCATGAATCCTATTCCAAAGCGTGGATCCGGCGCTTGGAGGAACCAGAATGCCACGCCGAGGGCAGAAACGGAGAGAGCGGCGAGCCAGGGCCGCAGAAGAGATGTGACCGGCGTCACGAATGCGGCGCTCGCCTCGGATTCGGGCTTCGGTGAGTTGCGGAGGAGCCGAAGCCCGACACCGAGAATTAACGAAAGGAAGGCCGAGGAGACCAGCGCCTGGAAAATGGGCCGGTGAGGGAGCATTTTTTCCGTCCAACCGGATATCCAGTTCCAGCCGGTCAGCACCTGCGACGGGCTGACCCCAGGCGTGCGCGCCCAGGCTCGAATGGCGTCGTGTTGCGCTTGGGCTTCGGCCGGGTCGGCCGCCCACGGAAGGAAGGTGAGACACGAACCGGCCAGTGGGAATGCCAAACAACCCGAGGTCATCAACCCGAAGCAGATCCAGGCCACAACGACCAGGGCTAAGGGCAGGAGCGGGCCGGTGAGTTCCCGCAGCGTGTTCCGCGCCGATTGCCGCAGGTGGCTGCGCCAGGCGACCGGAAGCAGGAGCGCGATGGGCGCCTGGGAGAGCTTGATCGAGACCGCCAGCACGCAACAGCAAGCCAGCAGCAGGAATCCGGCCTCGGAGGAGTCGTCCGAAGCGTTTTCGACCAAGTCGAAAAAGGCCACGAGGGCCCAGGAGCAGAAGATCGCTCCAGGGATATCCCCATTGGGTCCGTGGGAGAACCACTCGAAAATCAGGCCGTTTAGATTGCCCAGCCAAAGGCAGAGCAGAAAGGCGCTAACAAGTCCGGTAAAGGGCCCGGCGCTTCCCGACCACGAATTCTCGAAGCGGTCCAGACAGGCCACAACAAAACACCAGAAAAGTACGGC
>Ga0169931_10005684_pt1 | contig 18943 bp, 15 predicted proteins | sample Kivu_15m_20L_FD_129675 | JGI IMG/M metagenome (GOLD analysis project Ga0169931, IMG submission 129675) | Freshwater microbial communities from Lake Kivu, Western Province, Rwanda to study Microbial Dark Matter (Phase II) - Kivu_15m_20L... | ecosystem: Environmental > Aquatic > Freshwater > Lake... | reverse complement strand
ATACATACATACGTACCGTATGTGTGGATTTTGTGCCAAGTGCCAGCCCGAGGGTGGGTACTACATTACTCTCTACTACAGCTCTCTCTAGTGATCAAGTTTGTGAGTATTGAGTATGTATGTAATAATTTGTGCTTTTCGTCTGGATCGATTTGAATGTCATTGTATCGTCACACAAACCTCACAGAATTAAACTACAGTATGCTACTATAATAGCAGCTAGGATTCTCATCAGAGGAAAAACAAATTTAAGATTTACCTTTCTAGTTTCGTTACATTTCTGTATGCATCGGCAATACCAATTGAGTATAGCTCAAAATATATAGTATCTGTCAACCGACATTATCTTCGGCTCTCCGCAAGCATCGTGCGTTCAAAAGAATAACATCGGAAACGTACATATCAGTTCTAACAGGAAGATCAGCAAATCATTAATTCTTTACAAATCAAAAGTTATGGTATTGTCTCATCTTCACAAAGTGATGGAGGCAAATTGGTCTCCAGTGAACTCGACAAAGTCAAAGTAAGTGGCACTTTTACAATTGATCAAAAGTCGTATCAAAATACATGTTTTGACAATTATCCGCGCATTTGTTATGTTTAGTCTAACCTCACTTGAGAAAGAAGAGCAATTATATCAAGCACGTTTAAGTGCTATCGCAAATGCCAAAGCACCAGACCCCATCGGATTGAATACATTAAAAGCTGCAGGTTCAACGAGCAAGAAATCTAATACTAATAGATAACAATGGACCTGAAATAAAGTAAACTTATGAAACGTTTGTTCTTTTCATTAAAATTTTTCCATTACTCACGGGGCTCCTACTTAAATTCGTTGCATAATTGTTTGAGCATTGCAATCATTTCGTCAACTAGTATTTCTCCTTTCACTTCATTGTCTCTGGTCCTAATATTGACAGAGCCATTCTTAAGCTCTTCTGCCCCAACGACAAGTTGGAAATTGTATTGATCTACTTGAGCATTCCTTACTTTCTTCTGGAATGTGTCTTTGGATAAATCGACATCCGCAAAGAATCCAGCGTCATGAAGTTTGTCTTTAACAGATTGACAATACTCATTGAATTCAGCATGAACTGGGATAACCATAGCCTGACGAGGGCTTATCCAAAGTGGCCACTTTCCTCCCCAGTGCTCGCACAAGACGGCAAACATACGCTCGACACTTCCCAACATGGCACGATGAACCATTACAGGACGCTCGAATTCTTTTCCTTTCTCATTGGATGAAGTGGAGTAGTGTAAATCGAATCGGATAGGAAGTTGGAAATCTAATTGCACTGTAGCGCATTGATGTATGCGTTCCATAGCGTCCATAACTTTAATATCAATCTTGGGGCCGTAGAAGGCACCGTCGCCTGGATTAATTGTCCATGCTCCCTTACCAGCAAATGTATCCATTGCGTTAGCCAATGCAGTCTCAGCTCGATTCCATAGCTCGACATCACCAAGAGCCTTCTTTGGGCGCGTTGACAGTTCGAGACGATAAGTCATCCCAAATATCGTATACACATCCTTCATGAAGTTGAGTGCACCCAGAACTTCTGATTCAATCTGATCCTCACGACAGTATATGTGTGCATCATCTTGCTGAAAACGTCGGACACGCGTGAGACCCGATAGGGCACCACTGAGTTCGTTACGATGCAAAACTCCAAAGTCTGCTAGACGCAAGGGGAGATCCCGATACGATCGGATCGAGTTGGCGAACATGAGACAATGACCAGGACAGTTCATAGGCTTCATCGCCCACTCTTGACCTTCTACATTAAAACAGAACATGGCGTCCTTGTAATGTTGAGCGTGCCCCGACTTATGCCAAAGATCTAAGTTGTAAATGTTGGGAGTGATGATTTCTTGGTATCCTCGCTTCCAATATTGATCACGGATGAATGATATGAGTTTATTATATATTCTAGCACCGTGGGGTAACCAAAACGCAGAACCTGGACTCAAATCGTGAAACATGACCAACTGCTGTTTTTGCGCAATAAGACGGTGATCACGTTCCTTGGCCTAGATCATAAATTCAAGTGAGAAAGGAGGTAAGAATTTTCGACAACACAAACGAAGTACGCATAGACGACAATCACAAAGAGGCTTGGATCAAATATGAACAATTACTTTTTCATCAAAAAATCAGATAATGAGATTCCCTGATCGTAAGATATCTTCCTCATGGCCTTTTTCGGAGCGAACTTAATTGCAATGTTTCAATGTGACATCATAGACATGCAAAGTGACATTACCTTTTGTTGGTTTTCCTCCCACACTTTCAGCATCTTCTTATCGGGAAAACTGATACCGTACATTCTCTGAAGAGAATCGTTGTCCGTGTTTCCAAGCCAGTTAGTAGCACTATGGCGGGTACATGCAAATGCCTTAACCTTCGATGTATTCACAACATGAGGACCACGACACAGATCAATCAAATCTCCGCATCTGTAAACAGTTGTACGAGTACCGTCAGGAACTTTGGTACTGATAATTTGCTCTTTGAAAGGGTTTCCAGCGAATAATTCAAGAGCCTCATCCTTGGTAACAACTAGACGTTGAAATGGTTGTTTCGCCTTGCTTATTTTGGATACCTCCTCTTCCAAAGGTTTATCTACCGATAAAAGAAAGATGACGAGAATCATCCATTGACGGCATAGAAAGATTTAGGAGTATCAAATTAAACTTACAGTCGTCTTCCTTAAAAGCATCGTTGGTACCCATATAGGAGTCATAGTAAAAACCACCCTTAAGAGGTGGACCTATTGTGAGCCTACAACCGTACAAATGTTCCAAAGCTTCTCCAAGCATATGTGCACTCGAATGCCAAAAGACGGTCTTCGCATCTGCATCACTTTCAAACTTAAGAAATTCTATCTTCGCAACGTTTCCAATCAATGGACGAGCCATGTCCCATAACACAGGCTTTATACTAGATACTTCACCTTCCCCGCTCTTGGGACTTGAACCTTCGGAGTCCTCTGTAATGAGTAAATCTTCGCCCGTCATTCCATCCTCTGCAAGATCATAATCTGAAACGTAACTCGCGTAGGTTACTCTGGCTACAACGGAGTTATCTGCTAGACCTTGGCTGATCGTTACAGCAACGTCATAGGGACTAGTTCTCCATGCAAGAAAGGGTTGTTTTTGTAGATTTTCCTCGGTTCCACTCTTTTTGTAATGATTCAGCACTGTTCCATCGGGTAAGGTAACAAAGATTCCAACAGGTGACTTCTGAGACAGCTCCTCGTTCCTCCGGATCAAGATTTTTTCGTACGTTGTTTGACGCGTGTTGATCCAAGTAGGATTCGCAGTACGACCTATAAACGACTCTCCGCCAATATAGTTATCAGTCTCCATAAGTGGGCCCGAACTGGCCTTTGCTCGCCGGCCTTGCATCCCTTCTTTATTGGCTATTGTAGAAGAAGAGTGGGATGGATTGGCATCTGAGTCGACCAGGACCGTTGAGGGTGAGATGGGAGGAGGCTGAGTAATACCTGGTGCATCCAAGACAGCGAATTTGGATGTCTTTTGAAGCGAAATTCCCGAATTAGATCCGGTTTCAGACTGTGCCTTTTTACCCATGGCTTGTCTGAAATTAAATTATTTTCTTTGCTAGATTAGATTGGTAGTGATATCAGGGAGACAAAAGAAGAGGACTCAGAGGTCCATTGTCGCACATCAATGCTTGCTGATTTCGGTGCTCTCATCCACACAAACCATCTCTATCTGTAGGACCGATGCATAGATGCTCTAGTAGACAGTACATAGACTGTACATTATTAGTACATAGGACCTACATACTGTAGTAGATCCCTGATGCCTGCGATGTTATTTACATACTGTACATAGTAATACAGACAACCCTAACTGTACTCATTGTAAGTTCCTTTTCCCTGTCTTTTTATCGTTCCTTCGTTCCTTCATTACGGTATCTCTTTTTTGATTTTTTGCCTACGTAGGTGTAACGTCTCCATTCGTTTCTCTTGTGATTTGTATTCCAAGATACGAGACAGAATGAATGGAATCAACAGAACAATCTTCTATCTGCATATGTATTCGATAAGGCCGAGGACACAAATCGGATCGCACCAACTGAGGCTTTGATACAAGTCGATGGGCAAAGTATGGTTTGGAAATACTTTTGCAAGTTTGCTTCCACTGCCTACCAGTTGTATAGAGCGTGTGCTCTATGTCGACAGGTAGCGCGGACGGGCCCAATCCTGGGCAAACAATAAAAGTTTCCGTATATGTCTCTGATTCGTACAATCGTACTTTTTTAAGATGGCCACAACTGTCGATAAAGGTGCCCCTGAGTTAACAGTATACTCCTATAAGCTTTTGTGGTAGATTTTCTGGAATCGGTTGACAGCGATACTGGTAATATATACTTGATTATCATTTGTGGCCATTAAGCTTTCCAGCTCTGCAACTTTTTGAGGTGTTTTCTTATTTTCGAAGTATACCCATTGTCCGAATCTGAGACATATACGGAAACTTTTATTGTTTGCCCAGGATTGGGCCCGTCCGCGCTATCTGTTGACATAGAGCACACTCTCTATACAACTGGTAGGCAGTGGAAGTAAACTTGCAAAAGTATTTCCAAACCATACTTTGCCCATCGACTTATTTCAATTTTTTCTGGGAATATATTCTATCTCGTTTATCCTGCAAATTGAATCTCCCTCTACGTTCACTCCTCGTGTATCAATCTTCACCCATTGCCCTGAATGAAATTTGAAAAAGGCCAAAGCAAACGAAAGAAAAACGAGACGCTTCGAGGAACAGCATACATAAATACATTTACAAAAAAGGATATCAATACCCAGCCGAAGAAATCTGACAATTAGGGCATTCGCTTATGCTCAACTGTACTCGTAGTTCATAAAAAACACATTCCAGTACTAACGGCATTTTGTATGGTATGGCGGGATTATATATTTCCAAAGTAAGTATTATGATAAGCATTTACGCAATTACGCTTCAAGAGTTCGATTCTGTATGACACTCACTTTTTAGTCACTGTAATGCAAAACCGTATTGACACTGCTTTGTCACTGAAATGCAAAAATAAATCAGATACGTCTCATCTTATAAAAAGCTTTTCAGATATTTACCGATCAACTTGTGTGTTGCCCGTATTTTATAGTTATATTCGGTCATCATTTTTCACGGAGCCAACACCGTCAAATCATCCTCAACACCTCAATATGATAAAATGTTCAGCCTTTGACCTCAGTGAACATATCTATTCATTCAACGCAGATGATGTTGAGGAGGATGTGATTAGAGAAGAAGTCCTAAGTTAGTCTTATCAACCGAATATCACCCGACGACACCAACAAACTGTCATCATTCGTTACATCCAATGCGTACATGTCGGACAGTGAGTTTGTAAGTAGCTTAGGACGTGAACTCGAACGTGACGTATCGTTTCCCATAATGTCTCAAGGAGATGTGAAGAGCTCTTCAAAAATCATCTTCAGAAGCAAGGGACGTCCATTCGTCATATCAAGCCAGTAATTATGGCGATTTCAATTTCCAAAATTCCACTGTACTGTCACTACCTCTTAACGCTGACTCTACGAATTCGATGAAATTTAGAGAAACATCATCCAAATCAAAAACCCAACATCTTCATGCATCATCAAATATCCAGTGGGGATTGATATGGACATAGACATGGAAATCGCAAGAAAATTGAGTAATCTTCATCCATTCATAAACCAATATGTCATTCAAATATCACATAATTGATGATGCATGAAGATGTTGGTTTTTTGATTCGGATGATGTCTCTCTAAATTTCATCGAATTCGTAGAGTCATCGTTAAGAGGTAGTGATGGTAAAATGGAAGATTGGAACATAAAATCGCCACGATTATTGACTTCGAAGATGTCCTCAAATTCTAGAAGGCCCATGAAGCATTGTAATGATCACTGTAGTAATAGAATTCGTATATGACATATTAACGTCTCTTGTTTCTGTCATATCTCCTTGAGAAACAATGTTAAACGATAAGTCACAGTCGAACTAACCATTCTCTTGATGGCTTCATTTGATGCGAAAATAAATAAATAATCAATTCACGATATCAGAATGTATTAAAGTGTCATGCTTCCGATAGAAATAAGGGTTCCAGGCACTTCGCTGGAATCCGATACCCGCTAGACACTGGAGCGATTATCACCCAAAACTCATTTTACTGTTTGCCTTACTGTAGGCCTTAGATTGAATGTTTGATTTTTTAAAGGACGTCCGACCACGTCTCTGGTTGTATGAATGCGTTTCGTCACAGGGTCATCCATCACGTTGCCTTCATGATCATTTGCGTAGTCAATTGACGAATATTGCATAACGCGATCAGAAAGCTTGGCAGAGGAGGTGACAGTTATGTTGACTATATCAACTTCTTCCTATATGCGTTTAGGTGACTAACCCTTTCGGGATTCCTGCGGACTATTTTCCTCCTTCTTAGATAATTCTAGATTGTCTGAGAAGCCATTCATTCATGTATAGGGTTCATACTGATTTAAAATTAATTGCGTAACTCACTTCCACCTCGATGCTTAACTCCTCTACAAGTACATCGCATTTATTAAAAATGCAAGTACATACTAGCTTGATACAGGAATTACTACTAACGATTATTAATATGAGGTTTGATTCCAGTCGACAAGTTATCATGTAGCATTAAATGATTCCTTGATTCATCATTGCGTTGGCCACTCTTAAGAATCCGAGAATGTTAGCACCGGCGAATAGATCTCCACGCGAGTTGAACTCTTGAGCTGCAGCTTTCACATCACTATGAATTCGAGCGACTTCCTCCGCAAAGCGCTTTTCGTCCATATCTGGAAAAGAAGAATCGAATGCTACAGGCGCGCGATTAGATATGACCGAGCTCTGCTGAATAGCAGGCCCAGTGGAAGTCATAATTTGAGGACCATACATTAATCCCCTCTTTTTCAATACTTTCCGTGCCTCGGGTGTCACAGTAGAAAATGCACCTTCAATTATACCCGAGCACCCCTTATCGGCCAATGCGTTGACCAACGATTCCGTCAGGTCGTTCATAGATGCACAGGGAAAGCACAAATCACAAGGAATATCTACAATACGTTGGGGATCATTAAACTTGGCAGTAGTGCTTGCAATAATGTATCTTCCCAAGAGTGCACCACGTTCACTCTTAATCTTGGCTAGGGTACGAAGTTTGGCTTCGTCAATACCGTCCGGTTCATAGATATGGCCTGATGCATCAGAGAGAGTTAATGGAATAGCACCAAAATGTAACAAAGTAGAGGCGACCGATTGAGCGATTTTTCCAGAACCCAAAATTATGCACCGCTTATTTGCAAGGGAGTCATTCCTATCTTTCAGCATTTCGTTTGCAAAGTGTACCACACCTTTACCCAATGCCTTGTCACAAGGATTCATAGAAGTTAGAACGAATGCATATTGCGAAAATTCGTCAGCGAAGAATGTGCACCTACCGTTGAATCTTCGGTGGACAGAAAAGGACGACCAGCCCAGCTAGCTAAAGGCTGAATTCTCTTATATTGTCCAAACATAAAACCCATTTCTTTCTCACCTACTCCTCTTCCGTATGTTGGCAAATCAACATCTGGTCCAATGTATTTTACTAGTTCTGTCATGAAGCTTTGACAGAAACGTTGCATTTCTGCTTCACTTTTATCTTGAGGATTGATATCCGCTCCTCCTACCGCAGCTCCAATAGAGTATCCAGTTAATCCATTGGAGAAAACAGTGTCAAAGCCTAAACTTTTCATCACAGAAGATGAAAGACCAGGTGACAAGTGTAAGGAACCTTGATACGGTCCTAATGCATTGGAGTATTGAATACGATATCCTCGATTCATTCTCGTAACTCCTGTGTCATCAATCCAAGGTACACGAAATTGAATGAAGCGTTCGGGTTCCATCATTTGTTTGGCACAAAATGCATACTTTGGATTTCGTTCAAAGATAGGTGCCAAGCAAAGCATAACAGATTGAACCGTATCGATAAATTGCTCTTCATGAGCATCTCGACGCTGTGCCTCTTGAACTAGTAGATTCGCAGCCTCGATACCCGTTTTAAATCTTACATCCCCCTGTCTACGGAAGAGAGGCTTGTTTTTCCATGACTTTGATAGTTGCATGAACCCATGGACACCACCTTCACGATTGACCAAGGTTTTCTTCTGACTTTCAGAAGAAGCTGTTGCAGTAGATGTGGAAAAAGACGAAGCGTAAATGGTACTATTGATAGGGTAGCAACTACTGCGAGTTCGATAGATTCCACATCTTGATATCAAGTAAGAGGGAAGCTGTATCTTCATTTCAGGTAACTTGGAAAATAGTTGGATCAGTTGTATATGAACAAATTATATACGCAGTTATCGAGAAAAGATTGATGCTTGATGGATCCAAGAAGGATTGAACGAACACCAACTTCTACACTTCTACCATGAAATTCTTCTGCTTGATGCTGGGACATACAGAGTGTATGTACTGTATGTACTGTTTTCACGTACATATACAGTACTGTACGTAGAATGTTACGTGTTGGTGATGCACGAAACATTCTGTCGGTGCTCGGGCATACGTACCGTCTAATTATAATATTGTTGATCTGATGATCACTACAAACGCTATCATCATTATGTCTTTCACCTAGAGTCGATAAAGATTTGACAAATAGCCAGACAGTCATATTTACTGTTATTCTGGTAAGTAAGGGTAGGCACGAAGAGGAACTTACATTGAAGTTTCAAACATGTATTACCACATTGACGAGGCCATAACCTTGAGATAATTCCTCAGCCAACCTACATAAAGAGACAGAAAATAATTTGGTTCGATCGGATGCTTTGCTAACACATACATAACGCAGGCTTTTTATTTCAAGCGGACGTGGCTACATACAAAACTGTACTTACTGTAGCCAGCAGCTGCTCGAGTAAATACCGTACTGTAAAGAGACACCTCTGTCCGGTAAACGACAGGTCAGTCTGTCGTGCATTGTTTGAGTTGTACATCCCAGAGCTACATACAGTACTACTACGGACAGTAATAAGTCATACGAAATAGCATTGTCGTATTATGTAGACCGTTTGAACTTGAACGTCCGCCCCCTACTGTACCTCCCTCTCCTCATTACACATATATTTTGTGTCGAGGCGAACCTCCATTGAGTTTCACATTCCTTCTGTAGCCAGTCCCCGGTGCGACTTGGGAATGAAAGAGATCTTCATTCCCCTATGATCTCCATTAACGAAAGTTACAAGAAATACTGCATTTGTGCCTTATCCTTGACGTTAGCAACCCATGATTGCGGCTCCACCTCCACCACCATCGGCGGCACCGACCTCGGCTTTCAAGAAGCTTGTTTCATCTTCATCACTCAACAACAAGAATCATGGAGATGCGGATGAAAATCTTCCTTCATCGACAGGCCCAGCTATGATGCAAATGATATCCGACCCGACCAATGGAGCTGCATTGAGGTTTGAAGATTTAACGATTGATGATGATCTAACACTTTTGGAAAGAGTTGTACGATATGTACGCAGTGGAATTGCTTTACAAAGATTAGTACATGTTAAAGTTCTCGCTGAAACAGCTCGTTTGATTGGGTACGTACATGCCATATATATCCTCACAAACATTGATTCCATGTTCTTCATTATTCTTTGATTTTGACATGCAATGAAAAAAAATAAACATAGGTCTGAATCGACATTACGAGAGTTAATACCGTTACTTCCACCATTGGTTTCAGATTCGGAGGCTATTATTCGATCTAATCTTGCAACGCAATTGGTATTTCTTAGTCTAACAATTATGTTTACCGATGATTCTCATTTTATGACTTCTGTATCAAAAGCAAACCCAGATAACACATCATCAATTACTGCGGAAACGAATTTCTCTACAACATTAGCCTTATCTTCCATACTATTTCTTCCTACATCCAAAAGAACTTACAATGATGTGGGATATAAAATGGTTACAACCAATATTGTAACTTACTTGACTACACTCTTGAGTGATGCAGATATGGATGTTCGTAAAGCTGCTAGTGAAAGTCTTGTTTTACTTTCTCTCCATATTCGAAGTGATGATATCGTTCGATTTATCTTACCTGTGCCCTTTCGATGTTTGCAACAAAATGCCCTAGCTAACCATAGTACTTCCTTGAATCAACAGGGGACTATCGATTCATTGACAAAAAATGAGGATATTAAAATTACCTGCATCAATTTCATGGCAGACTTGGCATCCCTGCCATCCTTTACCACCTCTCCATACACGACAGATCAATGTTTATCTCCTTTCATCGTGGCAAAATTTATAACACCTGCAGTTTTATCCTTATCCAATCCCTCTACTTCGGGTAATCATCAAGGATCTCATTCAGAATCCTCATCCTTCCGTATACGTCGAGCTATCGTCCAAGCGATTCCACGACTTGTATCTGGAACGGCAGCAGATGATGTCAATCGTTTCTTAATACCAGCCTTTATACGTTTTAGTGAGGATGATATGTACCGTGTTCGTAAAAGTGTTGGAGAATGTCTTGTAGATATGTCTCGATCTTTTATGCTCTTGGCTGAATCGTTTCATACTATGACGACAACGACAGAAGCAACCAAAGGTGCGAGTCATGATAAGAATTCATCAGTCTTTGCTTCGCCCAAGAGTCGTGGTATTCCTTTAAAATCAGACACATCCCCGGATAATGAAGTGAATGAGTTTTCTAACATGACAAGGGATGAATTCCGTACCGCTATCATGGAAATTCGACGGAAACTCTTAGTCGGAATGTGTAGTCGACTATTGAAAGATAGTAATAAATTTGTTCGACATGGTATGATGCAATTTCTTGGTCCATTCCTTGCCTCATTTTATCCTTTGGATGGAAGTGAAGGGACTAAAGGAGATGCCGATGGAATCATTCAGATATTTGACAATCCTTGGTTTAACATGGATAATGTATCCGACGGAATGAACTCCAGTAATATATCCGCGAGTTGGGGAGGGGTACATAGCGGGTGCCTTGGACCGCAATTTTTTCCTCACTTTAATGGTATGGTCAACCGGTTGAACAGTACCACATCGCTTACACCAACAATCGTGATGAATCCCTCTATGCATGCAACTATAAACTGCGGAGTTGGGAATAATACAGACAGGAGCATTCTTCAAAAGTCGTCCTTGATATCTGATCCGAATTTAAGCAAAGGATACTATGATAGCGAAGAATATTTCAGTTCCAAGATTCCCTCATTTATCGAGCGATTTTATGCTGACGCGCAAGCTTTGAGTAAAATCTTGCAGCATCGTGATATGAATCCACCCTCTTCCTTGGATGTTTCGGCAATATCTGAAAAACTTATTCCACACTTTGTTGAATTAGCCACTATCCGAACTGGAGATGAGAATATTGATGCCGAAATGCGAGTTTATTGTGCATACAGCTTTCCAGCTGTCGTCCTATTGATGGGTCGCGATACCTGGAACTCCTCACTTAAAAAATGTTTTCTTGCGTTAATCACAGGATCTCCATCGTTGAATGAAATCAAATTGACAATACCTCCATTACAGGGTAACGTAATTCCACCACCCGTTAAGCGCTGTCTAGCAGCGTCATTTCACACGGTGTGTCAAATTTTAGGCTCACAGGTTGTCTCAAAATCGTTGATTTCCGATGTCGATACTCGAGAAACTGAAGTTGACCTCTTAAATTTGTTTGAGCATTACTTCTTGAAAGATCCTGATGAAACCACTACCCTAAATGTGATTCGCAATCTTCCATCACTCCTCTCTCTTCTGAGCCCCAACAGGCGGATAAAGTTCTTACCTGTTCTCTATGAATTTGTTACTGGTGACTCTATGCTGGGTGTTTTGTCAAAAAAGCGAAGCGCGACGAATGCAGCACAATTGAACTGGAGGCAGCGTGACATGATTGCCCAGATCCTACCGAATCTTATAATACTGTATCGTCCTCATCAAGTGAGGCAATATTTTTGGCCAATTGTGAAGCTGCTTATGAGTGACCCCGTCAGCATCGTCCGCGAGCACGTTGAATGGACTATTCCTATTCTACTCCGTGTTTATGAACCCAACAATTGTAACGCCACACATGAAGAAGAAATCGATCTCCATGTCGCAGCGAAAAAAGATCACGATTTTACCAAGTTGAGCGCAGAGGCTTGTAGTGAAGTTCTTTCTTTCCTATCGACTTATCTTCTGCATCACACAAAGTCTAGTAAAAGCACTGCTCATCCTAGCTCATCCTTTAGCAAACGACAAAGTTATTGTCGTATAGTCTCGTCGGTCGCACTTTTGATTCGATTACGCAAATCAGATAAGCGTAAGACGATGGTGGTTCGTAAAGGAAAATCAGTGGTTCATCCATTCTACAGTCTAAACTCCGATGAAGCGAGACATCTAACGCACGTCCTACAACATTATCTCCTCCCTTCATGTATCGCCATGAAAGAGGACAAAGTTGCTAATGTTCGCCAGGCTTTGTTAAAGTGTCTACGATTAATGCCACCGGATATTCGTGAACAAGCAGAGACGAAAGTGATTTTACGCTTACTGGAAGAAGAAGTCAACACCTGGGATGGTGACGGCTTTCTATATCAAGGAGCTACGAAAGCTGCATCTAGTTCTGCCAAGAATAGTAACTTCATTTAGTTTCATAGTTATCGTCAATATAATATACAATATTTTTGAGGAGTTGGATCATCTAAGAGAGAAAAAGGATTTAAGGACTTATATTATAACCTAACCAATTTACACCAGCTTTTCTACATTCATCTTCCATCATAGCTAAGGATCGTAATTCCTTCAACTGATCTTTACTTTGTTGCAATTCTAATGCAAATTTTCTTCGCTTCTTTTCCCAGTCTTCCTGTGTGGTACGATATAATAACTCATCCATCGTATCCCCAACAATCTTTTGGAAATTATGTGCAGGACCTGTACCAAACGAAGCAACTCTTTCTCCATTACGAAAAATTTGTATAAAGGGAAAACGAGTTACACCCAATATTTGACATAGTTTCGGATTTTCAGTTACTTCAACATTCGCAAAAGCAATACCCTTATTATTTTCAAGTGAATATTTTGCTTTATACGTTTTTCATGGATGATATAAAAAGGGAAGATATATAAAATATGTACATGGAAATAATAAATATTGTAGAATATACCCTAAAAACGGAAAAACGTACCTGCCATTTTCTTATATTTCAAAATAGTTCGACTACAGATTTTACAATAATGAGCATGAAATTTAACAATCAAGAGTTGATCTTGGTGCTGCTGCTGCTGCTGTTGTTGTTGTTGTTCTTGTTGATGATGCTGTTGTTGTTGCTGTCCCAATGATGATGAACCATCAATAAACTGAACAAAGTCATGTACAGAATGTATCGTTTTCACGTATCCAGAGGATTCTAACGAAGGTACAGAGTTGGTCCATGCCGGAACAACGAGTGACATGGATAAGTCCTCCTCTATTTCTTGATTTATCGCAGTTCTAGTCATGACATTTTCCGTAAACGTTTCATTTGTAGGATACGACATTCTTTGTCTTGTTGAGATTGTGGCAAATGTATTGCGTTGGCGGAATGTTGGAACAAGAAAGGATGTTCCACATATCAACGATTGGAATAGGATAATAATTCGTGTAATCATTCTTTGATGAAACCAAAACAAGACGAGGAAGTATGATATCTATCTATCGATTACGTCGTCTTGAATATTACAACACCATAGTTGGTGCATTCATATCTTCGAAGTGGGCTCGCAGAGGTGTGACGAAGACGAAAAATTCTGTGCACGTGTGTTGCTTTGAGCTACTGGCAAACTTGTCGATATAGGGTTTTAAAAACCATACGTGCGTACTACAGTACAGCGGCGCCAAGAACAGTGACGTGCTGAAACGCTGAACGCTGTGAGCTGTGAGCCGGTGAGCCGTATGTACATCGCTCAAGTGCCACCACAGTTTCGGACTTCGAAAATGTCTTGAAAACGTTTTGAATACACAGTTTCCAGGGATCATATACATGCATATGTTTTAAAGATGTGTGAATGTTCTCAAATACCTTCAAGAAGTGGTCGAAGAACGCTCCCAAGTTGCTTGACAGGCCGGTTGATACGATTGTGTTGTTCCATACTTCTTTTGGTTAGTGTAATAAACAACAAGTCTAGTCTATTCGTTTATGCTCATCCTACTATCGCAGGATCTCCTACACCACAAGTGGCTATGTCACAACAAAAGAATACTATACACGCAATAGAATCGAATAAACTAACAACACCCAAGAAATTACATCCATCATCCATGTTTATACTTCGTCGTAAAAATCAACACAAACCGATAACAGCAGTACAGCCCCAGAATCATCAGTCACAAACTGTATTCACTGCTGTACAACAGAATGATCATGTATCCATAAATGACAATATTTCTAACTTCAAACTTGATTTACTCCATCGAATTCAAATTGCTTCCTACTTTGCACTTTGGTATGCACTCAATGTCATTTTCAATAGTACGTATAGACAGAACTACACACATTCACACGCAAGAATTCAATTTTAGAACTTAAACCTAGAATTTTAACTCAATTGTAATTTTGTTTTCATATGTTCCCATTTTTCCTTCATTCCATGGTAACTAGTTGTCAATAAACGAGTTTTAAATGTATTACCTGCACCCTTAATGGTGGGTACACTGCAATTTGGTATTGGGGGTATATACGCTGCTTTACTTTGGCTATTTCATTTACGTCCTTTCCCTAGAATACGCAATCCGACTGTACAAAAGGCAATATGGAATGTTGGGTTGTATCATTCGTCGGGACAATTATTGTCTATGATTTCTTTAGGTGCTGGACCCGTATCCTTTACACATATTGTAAAGGCATTAGAACCATTCTTTTCGGCTATTGTTTCAGCTATCCTATCGCAGAAATGGATGCCGTGGCAAGTATATGCAACACTGATACCCGTCGTGGGAGGCGTAGGATATGCTTGTTTGAATGAACGTTCCTTTTCTTGGTTAGCATTTTGGACCGCCATGGGTAGTAATTTAGCCTTTGCTCTACGAGCTGTAGTATCTAAAACACTTATGACAGGTCCAATGATTCCAGCATCGAAAACTACAACAACAACTGTTGGGAATGTCATCCAACCGAATCCAGAGATAGATAGCCATATAAGTTCAGTTAATTTATTTGCTCTTGTTACATGGGCAGCTTTCTTTATCTCAATACCCATAGCTCTTATCGGTGAAGGTTCGTCCATTATTCCCTTATGGAAAGAGGCTGTACTACTACAACAACAATTATTGGTCAAAGAAGATCCATCCATAACACCCTCGATAGTACTTCGCGATGCTAAGATGAATCTCATTCGAGCCGTTTTATCCTCTGGTTTATTTCATTATCTCAACAATGAGGTTATGTATATGGCATTAGATAATGTCCATCCCGTGACATTAGCGGTCGGAAATACAATGAAGCGAGTTTTTATAATGGTTGCATCAGTTCTTGTGTTTCGTAATCCCGTCTCTTTACAAGCAGCGATCGGATCGATTGTGGGAATCTTTGGTGTATTGTTGTACAGTTTAACAAAACAGCATTATGAAAAACTAGAGTCTCTGAAGAGAAATGTAAAAAAATAGAGTTACCATTTATATTTTATTCTGACTACATTGATGAAAGTAGTATATAATGTCGTGTTGAAAGATGAGGGCATTTGAAAATACGACATTCTTTTTCTTCTTCATCTAGCTGCATATCTTCTTCTATTACTACTACTTTCACACAAAAATATCAAGAGCTAGAATTGTATTTTATATTTATATTGATTAAAGTAACATATCATTAGTGTTGAAACAAGAAGACATTTGGAGATATTCTTCATCTTCTTCATCTAGATGTATTTCTTCTTCTTTCATATGTTGCTTTTCCAGATCCTTGTGGTACAAGTTGTTTGCAGCTTCACCGTGTCTCCGATATTCCCCCTCTAGCTGATATTTAAAATCATTCCCTGTACTGTCCATGAAACTAGCCTCATTCAATCGCCTCAGTTCCATAAAAAGGTCATAAAAAGCGTATCTTGCGCTCTCCCATAATTCTTGATAATCGATATCATAAATAGAGATATTTATAGTTTCCTTTGAATTTTCCGATGATGGGTTGATGACAACAGTCTTTAAATAATCCATGTATTCATGTCGTAGCATACTATCTATGACTTGATCTGAAACACAGGATGAAGCATCAAATAGCTGAAGAGCAAAATTTTTCATTCCCGGTACTAATACGTTTGCATTTTTCTTTTCCCAATCGTCTATGCACTTATACTTGGGTTGGAATCGTTCCTTATTTTCCAAATAATTTTTTGATGTAGAAGTATCCAACACAACACTTTGGACCCTATCTACCGATGATGAATCTTGAGGTAAGGCTATTTCCATTTTTTCTTGTTCCTTTTCCATGATGAAATCTTTTTCCATGGCGGAGGATGACATCTCCACGACATCGGTTGATATATTTTGTTGAATCACTACCTCTTCCTGTTTTTTATCCATCATCAAACATTCCTCCCTTTGTTTCTTCTCATCACTTTTACGTTTCCATTCCTTAATTAAAGGATGATCCACAACACGATAAAATAACATATATGCTTCAGCACTATCTACTTCTTCCTTCGTGACCTTGATGACTTTTGTATCATCCATTCGATACCATTCATTCTTATTCATATGACGAACGTAGGCAATATAATGTCCTGAATGACAATTTTTACCAATATGTACAATAATAGCAAACAAACGACAAAAGGTTTGTTTTTGTGTATTGGATGGAGTTAGGTAGGGTCGTACATCCAATACTTGTTCAAATCGTATAAAACCTTCAATTTTCCCTGAACCCGTTATACCATTTAGATGATTGGATGTTGTATGTTGATTATTATTATTGTTGTTGTTATCATGAGAAGGTTGAGAGTACCCATGGATGATAGATGATGATATCGATTTATGATTATTGTTGTTGTATGAGGAGGAGGATGAACCACCATTGTTGTTATTATTGTTATTGTTATTATTCATAGATCCATTTCTTCCTTGTGATACAGAAGATTGGATGATACCATTTTTACCCGTACCATATCGAAATCGTTTTAAATGTAAAGTCAGTATCGGTGGTATGGATGCTAATTTAGATTGTTTCGTGGCTTGACCGGATACACCACATGTTTCACATGTATATCCTGAATCTAAACTTTCTATATCAATAAACTTTTGTAAAGAAGAGGTAACATCTCCCAAGAGTCTATGATGTGGTTGATGATGATGAATCGATTTGTGAGATCCTTTTAAAATAGAAACGGTAGGTATCTTTTTCATAGGTGGTGGAAATGTAACTTCTAAACCTAAATCTTCCATAGGATCAAAAGTACGGTTAACAGCATGACATGAGGAGCATGTCACAGTGGATTCTATAGTACCTCGAAACAATCGGAAAGGATATTCCTGATTATTCTTCTCCTTGTCATCGATATGGTGGGTACTGGTATGGTCTGACGTTTCAGATTCCATCTTACGTTTTTTGATGTTGTTGATGATATCTTCCTGATGATACTGTTCTGTTTCACTTTCCTGATAATCCTTTGATACAGATTCATTATGTATCATCTTAGACCGACTGGATATACAACTTGATTGCATAGCATCAATAAGTAATCGAAGGAATTCATGACTATCTTCTTGGAGTCCGATACGGAACCAAGGTGCGACATGTGTCATGAACCCTTTCACAAAAGTAAGTGGTGATACCGCTTCTAGTGTAGGAGAAGGTGTTGTGTCTACAGAACTGCTTGCGTTGTTGTTGTTGTTGTTATTGGATGAATTGGCGTTGGATGGAGTATACACCCGACACAGATGATTTTCCAATTCACATAAAATACAAAAGGGTATACCTGTTGTTGTTGTTGATGATGATGATGATGATGATGATGATGATACTTCTACCCCATCCGATGTGGATTCTACAAATTGGATGGTTTTATTACGACTCGGGCATGTCTGTGAATGAGTTTCACATTCCATGGCAATATACAATTCAGGTGAATGTGCCAAGGCTTGTAATACAGCACTAATGTAACAAGTATTTCCAAGATTTATCAATCCTGCACCAACGTCTCGCATTACTGTTGCTGCTGATGATGATGATGGTGGTTGTTGTAGCATTTATTTCTGTAAAAAGAGATATATTGTAATAAAAATTTCAGTTCATTCGAGACTGAGAATAAGAAAACACTGAAGATTTTTTTATTGGGAGGCAAAAAAAAGACATTGTACGTAGATGGAATGACGACAAAACCTACAGTCTATGGTAGGAAGTAGGACTACGTGACTACCTACAAAACACATCACAGATAAAGAACGGATCGTGCTTCACTGGAACTAAGCTGGCAGCTCTGCGGGCTCTGGGAGCGATTCTGTGCGATTTTGGGTACTACATATGTACTATACTGTAGTAGCATCTCCGCTCTCTGGTACAAAGCTACGACGATTGTACTTCGCCTGTACCTAGCTACTGTAGCTAGTATTTAGCAGCATTTTTTTGACACGCAGCAGGTGCTCTCAGTGCTCAGTAGGACAGTACCGACATTGCGGAATCTGAAGAAACCAAGGGAATGTTATTACTGCTTACGATAAATCATAGGCAAGGTCAAGTGTTTAAAAAAAACATAGTATGCCTTGTTGAACTAGCATTGACAAAAGAACGAGTGTAATCAGTCAGTAGTAACTCATTCAACAAGAGAGAGGGGAGGGGCTTACGGGTCATTCAACTTTTCCCAATCCGAACGATAATTTATCCATTGTGTTTTTTTTTT
>Ga0169931_10005683_pt1 | contig 18944 bp, 14 predicted proteins | sample Kivu_15m_20L_FD_129675 | JGI IMG/M metagenome (GOLD analysis project Ga0169931, IMG submission 129675) | Freshwater microbial communities from Lake Kivu, Western Province, Rwanda to study Microbial Dark Matter (Phase II) - Kivu_15m_20L... | ecosystem: Environmental > Aquatic > Freshwater > Lake... | reverse complement strand
TTGAAATTGCCCGGAGTCATATCAAACATCTCGCCGCGGTCCTGCAAACAAAAACCAAGTCCATCCGGGCAGAGCCCCGATCCAAACCCGCGGTAGTTGCTCTGAATCAGCGAAACCATATTTCGATCCTGGTCGGCAACGGTAAGGTAGATCGTGTCACCATCTTCCAAGGCAGGATTTCCAGCCTGAACCCGCTGCGCCGCCCGGCGTCCGATCAGTTTGCTTCGCTGCTTCAGGTACTCGTCCGAAATCAGCTCGGCGGTTGGCAGCTTGTGAAACTCTGGGTCAGCGTAAAACTTCGCCCGGTCCTCGAAAACTAACTTCTTTGCTTCGATAAACCAGTGCAGGTGGCTGGGGCTGCCGAATCCGGCTGATTTAAGGTCGAACTCGCGCAGCATCCCCAGCATCTGCAAAGCAGCAATCCCTTGGCCGTTAGGGGGCAATTCCCAAACTTGAAATCCGCGATAGTCGACCGAGACCGGGTCGACCCACTCCGAACTATGATTCGCCAAGTCCTCGTAAGTGATGTAACCGCCCACTCGCTCCATAAAGCCGGCGATCGTTTTGGCTGTCTCGCCTCGATAGAACTCATCACGACCATTGCGAGCGATTTTCTCCAGCGTCCCCGCGAGCGCGGGATTGCGGAACAGTTCGCCCTTGCGGGGCGCTTTGCCGCCCGGCAGGAAGGTCTCGGCAAATCCCGGGTAACGAGCCAACCCCTCGCTCCGGTTCCAGTAGTAGGCGATCAATTCCGAGACCGGGAATCCATCGCGGGCGTAATCAATTGCTGGCTTGAGCACACGGTCCATCGGCAGCTTGCCAAACCGCCCGTGCATTTCAAACCACCCGTCAACGCAGCCCGGCACAGAGACAGGTAGCGGACCGAGCGAGGGAATCAGCTCGCGATTCTGCTTAGCCAGTTCCGCTTTCATTTGCTCAAACGAGAGCGACTTCGGCGACCGCCCACTCGCATTTAGTCCGTAGAGTTTTTGCTCCTTCTGAATCCAGACAATCGCAAACAGGTCGCCGCCGATCCCGTTACCTGTCGGCTCCATCAGACCCAGCGTGGCATTTGCCGCGATCGCCGCATCAATGGCATTCCCGCCACTGCGCATCACATCGAGCGCAACTTGCGTGGCCAGCGGCTGGCTGGTCGCCGCCATGCAATTGCGAGCGATCACCTCAGAGCGGGTGGCAAAACCCAAGCCAGTAATCCGGTCTTGAGCCAAAAGGGATGTGGCTCCAACCAGCAAGCAGCAAAGAGCGAGGAGAAAACGCCTCATGATTCAGCTCTCCCAAAACACGCGACTGAAAAGCGTGATCTTACAAGAGCCACATCGGTCCCGCGTGGTCGCCGTGCGATTTTCGCGGAAGGAGCCCTATTTTTCGGGGCGAATCCAGACCTCCGCCTCGCCCCGCATCAATTCGGCGAGTCGCAAATACTCACTTTCCATCAGGTCCCGCCGCACCAACTCGCGCACATCACCCAGTTGCCGCTTGCCGGGCCGAACCTCAAGGCACTTCACCAAATGGACTCCATATCGTGTGGCAAATGGCGGAGCCAATTCCCCTTCGCTCAACTTAAACGTGGGCTGATTAAAATCCTCGGGCATCGGCTCGCGCCGCCGAATCCAACCCAAGTCCCCCCCAAGCTCGCGACTGGCAGCGATGGAGTGCTCCCGGACCGCAGCCTCCCAAGTCAGTTCGCCCCGCTGCAGTTGCTGGCGAATCTTCTCGGCCAGCTGCATCGCCTGATCGCGGTCTCGCTCCGCCGTCACGGCAAACAAGATTTGCGCCACATGCAGTTCGGTGCCATCAAAATCGCGAGGACTCGCACGAAACCGCTCGGCAAGCTTCTCCTCCGTCAGCGTCGCATCCAGATACTTCTTCCAAGCCAGTTCCCAACCGAACTCCGCTTGCAGCTCAGCCAACGATAACTGCTGCTCCGCCAAATAGTCCGTGAGCTTCTTCTCGACCCGGGCCAGCTCCGACCGGCGTTCGTCGATCCGCCAATCAATTTCGGCTTCGGTCGCCGCAAATCCGTTGTTCGCCAGCCAGAGGTAAACCAGTTCGCGCCGCACCAAGTGTTCAACGGCCGCCCGCCGCAGCGGCGATTGCAGTTCGGTCTCGAGCGGCCAGCCGGGGACCGTCGCTCGCAGGTAAGCTTCGACCCGCGGATCGCGAATCTCTTTCACGCCGACCCGAGCTACCGCTTCTGCGCTATCCGGCTTTGGATCGCTCTGGGACCAAGCAGACTTGGCGGCAAGACAGAGTGCCACGACCAGCGCGAGCTTGAAAAGACTCACCAAACGATATTGGGTAAGGAATGTCCGCAAGTCGCCGCTCTGTTTGCTCACGGCAGCTTGATTCCTTTCAGCTCAAACGGAATCTCGACTTTGACAATCGCGGCTGGCGTGCGGTAGATCAGCTTGGCATCCGCGGGATACTCTGGAAAGAGGAACATTACTCCCAGCCGAGTGTTTTCCTGTTGATAGGTTTCCGAGCCGATCGCGTCAATTCTGCGGCCGTCCTTCGTCTCAAGGTAACACTCGTTTTGATAAGCCCAACTTTGGTGCGATTCGAGCGCGTTGTTTTCCTCGGAGAAGCTCAGTCCGATCCTCGCGCCAAACAGATCATCCAGCTTCAGCATCCCGTCATAAGTCACTGTTGCCCCGCCTTTGGTTTGTTTGGTGTCGGGAGGCACCTGGCCAATTCCAGGAAACTGAAAACTCTCGATTCGCCCGGGCAGCACGGCCACCGCGACTCCGGATAACGACTTAATCTCCTCAACCTGTCGGCTTACGAGCGGTTGAGTCAAGGAGTATTCGAGTTCCGGAAACTCCGGTTGCACCATGCCGTAATAGACATCGGCGCCTTGCTCATCGGTCCAGACTTGATCGAACTGGTCGACGACTTTGAGCGATGCACGCGGGATGTCGATTGAAATCGGCCGGAGTCGCGGCTCCCAGCGAATCGTTATCCCATAGGTCGTCCGGTCGAAGGAGGGTTGGGCGAGAACTCGGCTGGAGTCAACTCGATTTAGCTCTACACACAGAACATTGGCATTATCAAATACTGGCGTGACGCCCTTGTTGTTGGGGTCCAGCGGCGCTTCGTGAAAACCAATTGCAAACTTCTCGCTGCTGTACGGGTCGACGACTAAGTCGTATTCCTTCTGCAATCGCCGGATCACATCCCAGAATTCCAAGGGCTTACCATCCCAAGCAATCTTCTGTTCCATTTTGCTTTCGGTCACCGGCTCAGCCGTAACTTTGTTGCCGCAATGTTTTTGGATTTGAAGAAGGGCATCCGCCAACGACAGTTCCCCTTCGAGTTGCAGCTTGCTCGGATTAGTCACCGCGATGATCGCCTGCTTTTCTAACTCGCTCCGGATTCGCAACAGCCGCTGCTGAAGGTCTCCCGTTTGCGAATCGACGATCGGCGAAAGGTGGTCCAGCACTGGCAAGCCCCAGGCGATCAATCTTTTTTCGGCCGCATCTCGTTCGGGAATGCTCTGAGCGTTGAGTTGCTGCTCGAGCCGAAAGACCGCTTCGCTTAACTCCAGCGGATCGCTGGGTGCGGTTTCCTGTGCCACACTTAAGCAGGGCAGGCAAAGAAGAGAGATAAGAAGACAAATCAGCGAACGGCAATGAGACCGCATCGGAACCTCAGCTATCAGAACGCATACCCGGGCCTCTGCACTCGGTCAGGCTGTAGCGACTGGGCCGGTTGCAGCGACATCATCTCGATTGATTATCGCGACTTCCCTGCTGCGATTCCAGCGTCCGACACGCATCGCGCTGCGTGTTCTACGTTTTTATTGCTATCTCTCCACTTCGCTCTCCCAGTTTCATTTTTCCCATGAAAACCTTTTTGCAGCTGCTACCTGCCGTTAGCCTTGGCCTGATCGCCCTGACTCAGGCGGCGACCGCACAGCAGGCTCTGCACACCATGCAGACGGTGAAACTGGAACGGGGTGCGAAGCAATACATCGGGGCTCTGTTGGCGGAGGACGCGGATAATTACGTCCTGCTGCAACGCGACGGCCGGATGAAAGTCGTCTCTCGGTCAGGCAGTTCCCACCCGACTCCCCTGCTGGACAGTTTTGCTCCGTTTACCGCCCAAACCATGCAGGAAGCGCTGAAAGCCGAATTCGGCAAAGAGTACGAAGTCTCGCAAACGGAGCACTACCTCGTCGTCCACCCGGTCGGTAAAGCCAAGCAATGCGCTGACCCGTTCGAGGAACAGTACATCAACGCACGGCAGTATTTTGAAATTCGCGGCGTGCCAACGCGCAATCCCGACTTCCCATTGGTCGCGGTCGTCCTCAACACCCGCGGCGAGTTCGATCGGTTTCTGGAGAACTACCAACCGGAAAACGCGCACGACCAAGTCCTCGGTTACTACTCACCACGAAGCAACCGGACGATTACTTACGACCAGTCTCGTGGCCGCTCCGGCGAACGGAACAACATGGAAACGTTAATCCATGAAGCGACGCACCAGATTGCGTTCAACACGGGAATCCATAGCCGCTTCAGCCCCATGCCTCGCTGGTTCACTGAGGGACTCGCGACCATGTTTGAAGCGCCCGGCGTGCACTCCTCGGTCACCCACCCCAATCTGCAGCAGCGGTTCAATAAGAAATGGCTCAGCTACATCCGCAGCAAGGCTCGCCCCGGAGAATCCACTGGCGTTTTGGCTGACCTGATTTCCAGCGACGAACTTTTTCGCAGCAATCCCGAGAAGGCCTATGGTTATGCTTGGGCTCTGACTTTTTATCTGGCCGAAACGCAACCGGAAAAGTACGCGCAGTATGTGCGGCGAGTCAGCCAGCGCACCCACTTCCGAGACTACTCTTCGCAAGCAAGGATCGAAGACTTCGCCAGAGTCTTTGGAAATGACTTCACCGATCTCGAAGCGCGAGTCAGCCGCTTTCTCGTCGAATGAGACCTCTCTGCCGAAAAACGAGGCGCCGCAAAATCAACCGCCTCGCTCAGTTTTTATGCCGATGAGCGAACTCAACTTTGCTCGGTCAACTGATTCTTGACCGCCCAAACGGCGGCTTGAGTGCGGTCGGTGACATCCAGCTTTCGCAAGATATTCTGAACGTGTTCCTTGGCCGTCTCAACGCTGATGCCCAGCGCTCGCCCAATCTCACGGTTGCTCAGGCCAATTGCCACGTGCTGCAGCACTTGCCACTCACGCTGAGTCAGCGGAATGCTGTTGCTGACATTCTGCCTCGGCCGCCGCAACTTAGACTTTGTTTCCAGCATCAAGCTTTCAGAACTAGGCGTTTCGCCCTTGGCTGCCCGCTCAATCGCGTCGAAAAGCTGAGGAATAGGGCTGGTTTTGGAGACGAAATCAAACACGCCGAGCGACAAGCTTTTGGCAATGCTCAATTGGTCTGAATGACCTGAGTAAACGATCAACCGCTTCATCCAGGGTTCTTGGCGATGTGGTTCCAACAGCGAGAGAAGGCTCTCTTCACCGAACCGCGTTTCGCAGACCAATAATTCACCGGCCTTTAAATCGAGTGCCTTCTCAAGGAACTCCTTGGAGGTCTTGCGGACGGTAAATGCTCCCGTCCAGCCCGAACGCTCGGCAGCGGCGACCAATCCTTCCAAAACTACAGGCTGGTCATCCAGCAGATAAATGCGAATTTTCATCGAATCGTCTGTCCATGTTTTTCTGAGGGACGCAATCGCTCGATGCGCCCTCGCTTTCCGCGTTTGTGTGGTTAGAAACAGAGCATCCCGCTGGTAAAAAATCTATTTTGCCGGCCCCCTATTGGTTCCGTACGTACAGACCTTCCCACGTGCTCGGTTTCTTTTTAGCGGTCACAAATCTCGGTCGACTTAGCGTCCACAAACATCGACGCAAAGGACCGACAAAATTCGTCTCCGGACCCGCAGTTACGCCTTGCCTCCGACAGACGATTGAGGCAAGTCAGTCCGAATCCCCCGAGTTGCGTGAACTTTCAAGTCACGCCTGATACGGTCAGCGCTGAAAGTTCGCGGCCTCGAGGCCTTGTCCCATTTCAGAGTCACTTCCGAAGTGGCTAATCAACCAAGAGACGATTGCTCGCGTTGGGCTAGACATTCAGTTTCAACTCGAGAACGAATCGGCCGTTTCCAGCCGTCGCTCCGCAAGCCGCTGAAAGTGGCTCATCATCGCGAACGGAGTCACTTAAACCAGCTTCCGAATATGACGAGAAAAGCCGGTGCGGAAGGAGCAAAACTCTCACCCTTGAAACCCAGTTTGGCTCGGCGATGAAAATGCAGGTTGTACGACTTGTAACGGTCGTAAGCCCGAACAACACGCCTCTTGCCAGCCGACTGAGCGGTATCAGTGTGTAAGGTTTGCCACATCCTTGAGAGTGACCTACATAGTTTACATCAAACGGTTGATTTTTGGAAACATGGCCTTTCGCCAGCCAAGCAAAAAAATGAAGCGCAAACCAGTCACCTCAATCTTGCTCGTAGACGACGATCGCCACCTCCTCGATTCGATGGGGAGTTGGCTATCCGAACAAGGGTTTCAAGTCGCCACGGCGACCAACTCAGCCCGGGCGGTTGAGCTGCTCTCTGCCCACCCCTTCACACTCGCACTGGTCGATATTCGGCTGGGAAATGAGGATGGTTTCGCGCTGCTCCAGCAGTGCCGGCAACGTTTTCCGCAGACCAACGTCGTGATGATGACAGGCTATGCCAGCCCGGACACGGGTATTGAGGCCCTCCGGGCCGGAGCCTTCGACCTGCTTACCAAGCCTCTGATTGACGAGGAATTGCTGCTGGCTATCAATCGAGCCATCACCCAACAGCAGGTTCTCAATGAAAACCAAAATCTCAAAAGCCAACTCGACAACCAGTTCGGGCTGGAAAACGTGATCGGCAAAGACGCGCGAATGAAACGCGTATTTGAAATGGTCGAGGCGGTCGCTCCAACCCGCTCGACAATTCTGATCACCGGTCAAAGCGGAACGGGCAAGTCCTTGCTGGCCCGTGCCATTCACCGCCGCTCGGACCGGAGGAACGGCCCATTCATCGAGGTAGCCTGCGGCGCACTCCCTGAAAACCTTCTCGAAAGCGAACTCTTCGGCCACGTTGCTGGCTCGTTCACTGGGGCAACCGGAAACAAAGAAGGCAAATTCAAACTGGCCGACGGCGGAACCCTGTTCCTTGACGAAATTGGCACCGCTTCACCCAGCCTGCAGGTCAAGCTGCTGCGAGTGCTCCAAGAATTCGAGTTTGAGCAGGTCGGCGGTACCAAAACGATCAAGGTCAACACGCGAGTCATTCTCGCAACCAACGAAGACTTGAGCCAAGCCGTAAGCGAAGGCCGATTCCGCCAAGACCTCTACTACCGAATCAACGTCATCAACCTGACCCTGCCAGGCTTGAAAGATCGAACTGGCGATATTCCTTCGCTAGCCGAGCACTTCCTGCGGCAGAATTGCAAAGAGACCGGTCGCCACTTGGAAGGCTTCGAACCCGCCGCACTCGATGCCTTGCAGCAGTACCCCTGGCCGGGAAATATCCGCGAATTACAAAACGTGATCGAGCGAGCCGTTCTGCTCGGTCGCGGTCCGCGTGTCACTCTCGATGACTTGCCACCCCACCTCGTTCAAGCCAGTTCCCCCAGCCCGCTGATGTTTGCCAAAGCAAACGGCAAGCAAACACTCAAAGAGGCTCTGGAAGGTCCTGAACGTCAAATCATCCTACAAGTGCTCAAAGAAAATAACTGGAACCGCAACGCAACGGCGGACCAGCTGGGTGTCAATCGCACGACGCTCTACAAAAAAATGCGCCGGCTCGGGTTGGACCAGCCTCAAATCTGATTCCGCCTGAGGCGATTCAATCTCGGCCCGCAAGCTTAACCATCCGGAGCGTCGCCAGTACCTGCTCGACATTGAACGGCTTGCGGACCACCTTCAAGTCGTGCTGCTGAATCAATTCCTGCTGTTCACGACTGAAATCCAGAGCTGCTGTGACCAGTACGAAACTCGGCACTCGGGGCAGCTTTGAAACTTCCTGAAACAGGTGGAAGCCGCTCAAGCCGGGCATCTTGACGTCGGACAGCACCACATCAAATGGCATCCGCCGCAGCAATTCAAGCGCCTCAAATCCGTTCGCAGCCAAAGCCACCGCCGCATTCTGAGCAGTCAGAAGCCTTTGCAAAACCAAGCGAATATCTTCTTCATCGTCAACGACGAGAATCGTGAGGCCTCGCAAATCCTCGGGATGGTTCGTACTGGAAACAGGTCGACCCCGCAATTCATCGCTGACCATCACCTGCGGAAACTCGACTCTGAATTCCGTGCCCGCTCCCAACTCGGACTTCAACTGTACTCGGGCTTGATGGTCTTTCAGAATGTTGCTGACGATCGAAAGGCCGATCCCGCTTCCCTTGTTGCCCAATCCCTTCGTGGTGAAAAAGGGTTCGAAAATCTTCTCTCTCTGCTCTTCTGGAATCCCACATCCATTATCCTTCACGACAAAACCTAGGGCCGCACTCGTTTGGAAAGTCTCGACTGTGACCGAGCGATTCAAACTGGACTCGGTGGCATCTTTGGCGTTCATCAACAAGTTCACCAAGACTTGCTGGACCCGGTTTCGGTGTCCCGCCACTTCGCCTGATATCGGCTGGCCAACCAGCGAGAGCGCGACTCCATCTTTGGCAAAAATCTCGCGGAGCATCGTCAACGTCTCCTCTACCAGCGTCTGCAGAGGAAAATGCGAGATGAATTCCTCGTCGCTTCGTGAGAAAGTCTTCAGTCCCCCAACGATTGTCGCAATCCGATTGATGCTTCGCTCGATTTTCTCAAAACCTTTGCGCAGCTCGCGGTCTTCAATTCCCAGCTCTTTCAGGCGCAGGTCGAGCACATAAATCTGGCCCGAGATGATCGACAATGGATTGTTGATTTCATGGCCCACTCCAGTCGCCAGTTGCCCAATCGATGCCAAACGGTCGTTGTGCAAGGTAAGCCTGACTTGTTTGTCCAGCTGATCCTGAATCAGCTTGGCATGAATCACTTCGCCAACCACTTCAAAGTAGGGCGCGAGCCGATTGTACAACTGGTCGTTGTACCCTGCGGATCGATTCGCAACGCCCGCCATCGCGATAAATCGACCGGAGTAATAAATCGGTATCCCCATGAAAGCTCGCAGGGGAGGGTGCCCTGGAGGCAAACCAGCCGCGGCAGGATGGTGAGCCGGATCGTTGGTCAACAGGGGACGCCCGGAGCGAATCACCGCACCAAATAGCGTGTCGAGATTCTTAAAGACCAACCCTTTGGGCGCGTTTTCATCGAAGAACTTCTTTGTCTCTTCGTTCCAAGAAATATCGGTCAACCAGTAGGTCTTCAAATACTTCCCGGATTCCCCCTCGAGGATCTCACCGATGAAGCCGTACCCGCTTTCGGTCAACAAAAGAATCTTGTCGAGCAGGTACTGAAAAAACTTGCTCTGCTCCGAGGCGTGCTCAATGTATCGCGCGCGGAGTTCAGAAATCTCCTCAGCCAAAACCTGCTGCAGCTTGTCGACCGTGATGTCGCGATGCGTGCCCACCACTCGAAGAGGTTTTCCCCCCTCGTCCCAGGCAACGACCCAAGCCTCACACCGCAGCCAAACTGGCTGGCCATTTGCATGCTGAAAATAAAGTTCGAGTCGGAATGGAATCTCGCCTTGCGACTCAATTAATGCTTTTAAGCTCTCGCCAACCGCCTGTTTGTCATCGGCATTCAGGAACTGCCACGATTGGCCAGGCTCGCCATACGGGTCAACGGGTAGCGGTTGCCCGAGAAGCTTCCAGAAACGGGGCGAGAGGTACTCGCGATTTTCCTTGAGGTTCCAAACCCAATAACTTTCGCAAACCCGGTCGAGCACAAACTCCAAGTCCGCATCGCTCCCCTGAGGAAAACGACCAGCTCGAGCAGATTGTGATTGAGGGCTCATCGACCGTACCTACTGGACCACGGCGGTTGCTTCATCCATTCGCCCGAGTCCGAAAAGTCCCAAGACCAATGGAGACGTTTCGAACGCCCGAGCATTTTCGGTCATAGTGTAACCGAAAAAAAAGCCCCCCGCCCCGTCTGGCATGCCGAGAGGCTTTGCGATGGGTGTGGTGCAGTTCAAGGTGGCGACGCGTTTCCAAGCCGGGGGGAAGTCTGATACCCCCTTGGATTGGCCGGCAAAAACGGAATATCTGGAATTCAGGCAACTCAACCGCGATTGGTCTGCAAATCCACACAACGATTGCCCCGTTGCCGTGGCGTAGACTCCAGCAGTCGCCGCATGAGTTGATTTCACTGTTGGTTTTCCAGGACTGCCAAGAATGTCTCTCGACCCGCTGTTCGATCAGACCAGTAATACTTTTTCCTCCGCGCGTGATGTCCCCGTGGTAAATCCTGTGGGTAAGCCAGACCCGCTGATGGTGGCCTCGATTCGAAGTCATGCCGGAGCTGGGTTCTTCTGCGAGCAATTGAACTGGCGGATGGAGTTATTCCCTCGACCGTGGAACATCTTGATCGCTGGCTGCGGAGCAGGTCATGAAGCGGTTGCGATTCAGCAACAACTGCGGGCTAATGTCGATGCGGTCGATGTCGAAGATTTTGTCGGCGCGGAACTGAAAGAAGACTCAGCCGTTCGCTTTCAGGTCGCAAGTGTTTGTGAGTTGCCGTTCGCCGACGGCTCGTTCAATGCCATCTTCTATCATCATGTGATTGAACACGTAGACCGGCCGGCAGAGAGCTTGAAGGAACTGCACCGCGTCCTACAGCCGGGAGGCTGGCTGTTCATTGGTACGCCCAACCGCCATCGCTTGGTGAGCTCGATCGGGGCTCATCAACAATCGGAATGGGAGGCGACTTGGTCGAACAAGTTGGGGGACAACTTGCGTGACTGGAAAGACCGCCTCACGGGCCGGTTCAGGAATGAACTGGGCGCCCATGCGGGCTTCAGTCGCTTGGAACTTGATCGCCTGCTTGAGCCGCACTTTGCTCAACGCGATTGGGTCACGGAAGATTACTTGCGCTTCAAGTATGGTGAGGGCCGGGCAAAGGGGCTGCTTCCCTTGGTGACTCATCCAGCAGTGAATTGGTTTGCTGCACCTGCGATTTATGTGTTTGCCAGGAAGTCCCAATAGGCAGCAAACTGCTCAGCCGAAGTTGAGTCGGCTTGTTGCTGCTGATATGAAATAGAGGAATGGTCTACGCGGAGGAGAACGCATTCTCCATACTCCTCAGCCGGGTCTTCGCGCCAGCCCCCGGTTCGGCTGCCCGAACACGCATCGCCAATTTGAACCGCACCACGCCAATCGCGTCCGTGGGGCCGACATCCTCATCGCCGCTCACCACGGGTACACGGCTCTTCGCCCCGACAGGGCGCTTTATCTTAGCGTAGGGTAAGCTCGGCTCTGCGAGCTCAACCCTACGGAACGAAAACAAATTTTAACACCAAGGTCGAACCGGCCGACGCCGCCCCGCGGCTCGGACGGTTCGACACGGAAGCTGAGAAAACCGTCAGCCGTTACTTGCCTCACTTAGCCGGGCCTCGCGCCAGCCCCCGGTTCGGCAGTTCGAACACGCATCGCCAACTTGAACTACAATCCGCCCATCGCAAAGTCTCTTCGCGTGCCACCCTGGGAGGTGCAACCCGCCCGTTCTTATACAATCAACAACACGCCTCCGCACTGTCGCCATTCATCTCCCCGCCAACAATACCCTTTTTGCAATGACCAACGCCGCCTTTCCCAAAGTCGTTGTCCTGACCGGAGCCGGTATCTCCGCCGAGTCAGGCCTGCCGACTTTCCGCGGCGCTGGCGGACTGTGGCAAGGTTATCGCGTCGAGGAGGTGGCTAATCCCAACGCCTTTCGAAACGAACCCGAACTAGTACACGCTTTCTACAACTGGCGTCGAAAGGCCCTGCAGGACCCTAAGGTTCAACCCAATCAGGCTCATCAAGCCCTCGTCGATTTGGAGCAAATCCTCGGCCCAGAAAACTTTTTCCTCGTCACACAAAATGTCGACGACCTTCACGAGCGAGCTGGCTCCAAACAGGTCCATCACATCCACGGCGAGCTGCTGAAGGTCCGCTGCACGGAAACTGGCGAGTCTTGGAGTTGGCGGGACGACCTGACTGTAAACACGCCTCATCCGACGCGGCCTGAACTCATCGGTAACCTCCGCCCCCACATCGTCTGGTTCGGCGAACAACCGCTGAAGCTACCCGAGGTCTATAGCCGGCTGCGAAATTGCGATCTTTTTCTGGCGATCGGAACCTCAGGACTCGTTTATCCGGCAGCCGGCTTTGTCGAGGCCACTCCGAAAACATGTCAACGATTCGAGCTCAATCTCGACGACACGCCAGTCTCCCCCGCCTTCCAACAACAATTGCGTGGACCAGCCAGCGACTTGGTTCCCGCATTCGTAGCCAAGCTCAAACAGCAGTGGGAAAACAGCGGCCTGATCCGCTAGCAGTTTTTTTTCGGATTCACTGCGGAATTTTACTCAACTGCTCTTGCTGCGGACTGGCCCAACTCCTAAACGTACCGCCGTCCAATCGCGGTGGGTGCGACAGCCCAAAACTCGCGGTTGCGACAAGACAATCCATGTTGAATGCTCAGCCGTCCGTGAGTTCGGGAAGCGGGAAACATCCCGGACTCACACCCCCCCTCCTGGGTTCGAGCTGTTTTTTTTGCTGTGGTGCAGGTTTCTGGGTCAACCGGCCTCAGCAATTGCTCACGGCTGAGCTAAAACTGGGCACTGTTGCGGCCCTGTTCGCAACAGTGCCCAGGGAATCACCCCCCGAGACCGGCCAGGCTGTAATTGCCTGGCCGGTCTTTTTTTTGCCTGCGGGTGGCTGCCCATTGCGAACGACAACCACGCGCGATTGGCTCGACTTGCGAAACGCCTCCTACGCCGCAGAAACCAGCCCCATTCGGAATTGTCTCCCGACCAAGCAGACAGCTAGAATACGTCGCATGCCGCAGGAGGATATTGCGGCAGTTCCTTCCAATCTCAAGAGCTATCCATGCACCGCTGGATTCACCTAGCCCTGCTGCTGACCTGCCTCCAACTTCCTTGTGCCGAACTTTCTGCGCAGGATTGGACTCGCAAGATGTTCAAGGAATACGAGCACGATTTCGGAACAGTCGTAAGAGGCTCAAACCCTGAGCACCGATTCGTGATTGAGAACGTCTTCAAGGAAGATATCCGGATTGAGTCAGTCAATTCCAGTTGCGGATGCACCAGCGTCTCACTGGAAAAGCGAACGCTGAAAACCTGGGAAAAAGCCGAACTCGTCGCCCACTTCAACACGGTTGGCTTTTCCGGTCAACGCCAAGCAACCGTGACCGTCCGATTTTCAGCTCCCTACACCGGCGAAGTTCAACTTCAGGTTAAGGGCAATATTCGGACCGACGTTCAAGTCGCCCCCGGCGACATCAACTTCGGCACGATAAATCCCAGCGGGAATACAAAGCAGACCGTCGAGGTCAGAAAATTCGGGAACGCGAATTGGCGAATTGTCGATGTCCGCAGCACATTCCCTCACATCGGTGTCTCGCTTTCTGAGACTCAACGCGATCAAAACCGCGTCAACTATCAGCTCTCCGCAACGCTCAAGCCAACCACTCCGCCCGGTCAAGTCCAAGGCGAACTCGTCGTTATCGCCACTGATGGGGCCCAAGAGCTAAAGCTGCCAATTCAGTTCAGCGGCAAAGTCGTCAGCTCGCTGCAACTCAGCCCGCCCGTACTCGACCTAGCCAACGTCAAGACAGGCGAAACCGTCACCCGCAAAGTGATCCTCAAGGCCGAGCAGCCCTTTCGAGTCAAAGACGTGACCTGCGAGAACACCGCTTTCTCGGTACAAGCCGACGGCGAGAGTCGCACCACGCACTTCCTCGAAGTCACTTACAAATGCCCCAATGAACCGGGGCGACAACAAACTGAATTGCACTTTGTCACAGACCTTGCCGAACAGTCGACAACGATCCTGCCGGCGATCGTCACCATTATTACTGCCGAAAAGTAGGCTGACGTTCGTTCAAGTTACGGCATCCTCTGCAGAGCCCTTCAGGCTATCAACTCCCCCATTTTAAAAGGGCACTCCCAGATGTCTCTCCTCCGCCGCGGATGGCTGATTCAATCGGTCGCAATTTTGCTGCTCACGCTCTCGACCGGGATCGCCGCAGCCCAACAGACATCAACTCAGAAACCAAATGCAGGCGATGAATCAGCGAAGATCGTCGAAACCCTCGAGCGACAAGCTGCTGCTTGGAACCGGGGCGACATTCTGGAGTTCATGGAAACCTATTGGAAGGACGACAGGCTGACCTTTTCCGGTAGCGGTCAAACCATGCGTGGATGGCAAGCGACCCTCGAGCGTTACCAAAAGAATTACCCTAAAGAAAAGATGGGGAAGTTGCACTTCGACGAGATCTCCTGCGAACTGCTCTCGCCTGACGCAGCCCTCGTTCTGGGTGACTGGCACCTCGACAATGCGGGCGAGAAGAAAGACGGCAATTTCTCGCTCGTCCTGCGAAAACTCGACGGCCGCTGGCTAATCATCCACGACCACTCGTCAACCAAAACCGACGAGAAATAGGCCCACAAAAAGCCGGGGCATCATTCCTCCCCGTAACGCCCAACCGAGACGCTCGAATCCTCCGCAAAACCATCCGCTCGGAGAAAGGGTAAGCTATATTTGGCTGGGCTGTCCGCAAGCCCGCAAGCTGCTCCGGGACAGGAAACTCTCTTCAAGCTCCAACGTTGCAAAGCGTCGCGTTAACTTGTTAGCCAACGAATCCACTTTTTCAAAATCGGGCCCCCTCAAAGCGATCGCAGGCGTTGGTTTCTGGATTGCGCTGCTCATCGCCCTCTTCGCTTGGACCAATCAGGGAGCCGGCGGTAACCAACAACGGTTCCGCAGCCTCTGGAACTTCGTCGCAGGCTCGCGCCAAAAAGTTGTCCTCAAGCTCACTCAACTCGAACTGATTCAAGTCGGCGACCAGATTTTTCTCCCCGGAACCAGCGGCTCGCCGGCAATCGGTCGTGTCACTCGCGTCGAAAGCCCAACCAGTCAAAACAAGGAACTGACGTACGCTGACTACGCCGAGGCCGAGTTTTATGGCTCCGCGCCCAGCATCATCGACGGAGCGTATCTAACCCTCCACCAAGGCCCCGACTCAATGGCTTGGGTTGTCGAGACAATGCTCTCGCCAAACATCCGATCCGAAATTCTCCAGCTACTCCGCACCGCGTTTGAAGAACATCAAACAGAGATCGTTCAAGAGCTGCAACCGCTGCTGCTTGAGTCGCTTCGCCGAAGCAGCGAAGTCCTTCGCGAAGACTTTCAAAAAGCCTTTGCCGCACGGTCAACCGAACTCCGCGCAATTTCCGACCGTTATGAAGAGGAATTCGTCCGCTCCAAACTGACTCCGCTCCTGAGAGAACAAGTCTGGCCGATTATTCAGCGAGAAGCCGAACCACTCGCCAACCAGATCGGCCAACAACTTTGGGACCAAGCCTCGCTCTGGCGGCTGACTTGGCGAATCCTTTACGATGCTTCCCCCCTGCCCGAGCGAGATCTGACCCGCAAGGAATTTCGTCGCTTCGTCGACAATCACGTGCTACCAACCCTAGAGTCACATCTCCCCGACTTCCTCGAATTACAGAAGCGAGTCATCACGGAGATCCTCGCGAACCAGGAATTCCGCGATACGATTCGCAGCGGCGCGGAACAAGTTGCCCTCGACCGGGAATTGCAAAGCCAATTGTTCGGCATCTTGAACGATGTGATCACCGACAACCCGCGCCTGAAACAAGTCTGGCGAGACGTCTGGTCAACTCCCGAAGCCCAAGCCGCTCTGAGCGACGCCAACAGTCGGCTCGAACCGACAATCACCGCAATCGGGGAGACCATGTTTGGCAATCCCCGCAAGCGAATCACGCCGGAATTCTCCCAGGTGCTTCGCAACAAGGTTTTGTTCAAAGACCAGCGCTGGCTTGTGCTCCACCTCCCGAAAGACGGCGATCAGAAGTCGAACTCTCGGGCACGTGACCTCAACGTCATCAACGGCGACCCGAACGCTCCCAATCCGTTTCACATTCCGGCAAGGAGTCGCCAGTGACCTCAGGGGAAACGCCTGCGATTCCGATTCGGCTGCAGCAACTCAGCGTCACCGCGGGACAAAAAACTCTGCTCGAGAAAGTCGACGCAGAATTTCCAGCCGCGCAGATTTCGCTGGTCGTCGGTCCCAGTGGTGTCGGCAAAAGCATTCTCCTGAAAATTATTGCTGGCCTCCTTTCCAAACACGTTGATGGAATTCGAATCAGCGGTCAAGTCTTTCTTGGCGATCAGCCAACCGCAGCGGGGAAAGCTGGTGTCGTGTTTCAGTCTTTCGCGCTGCTCGATGAGTTGAGCCCAGAAGAGAACGTCGATTTCGCTCGCGAGGCCGGGCATCGCCGTACTAGCGGACTCCCCGCCGCCAAGTGGCTGGAGGAACTCAACGTTCCCGCAGACGTCCCCACGTCGCGATTAAGCGGCGGACAACGACAGCGACTCGCGCTCGCGCGGACGCTCGCCAATGATCCGCCTGTCATGCTATATGACGAGCCCACCTCCGGGCTCGACCCGGCCACCGCCCGACGAGTGACCGACCTGATTCGCGAGACCCACACTCGCCATCACAAAACATCGATTGTCGTCACACACGACTATGTCTCGCTCCTTCCCATCGCCGATCGAGTCTTCCTATTTGACCCAACGCAGCGGCGGCTCTTGGAGATCCCTCGCGAGGAATGGAATCAACTCTCCTCACGACTTGAGAGCCTGACCGCTCTCAGCTCAACGAGCGCCGCGCCCGCAGTCAAAACGGCTCTCAAACCAGTCCCCAAAGCGGGCAAGCTGGCAGCGGCTTTCTTCGAGTACACCAGTGAGATCGTCCTTGGCGCTGTCGTCGCACTGCTCAGCCTGCTGCCGACCTGGCGCAGCTGGAAATGGGGACTACGATTCTGTTGGCATTTTCTCAAGCTGGTCGCCGGCCCTACGGCGCTCGCTTACCTTTTTATGGCGGGACTGATCAACGGTTTTGTAACCACTTACTTCACGTTTGAATTCTTTCCCTTTGCGCTGTACACCGAACCGCTGCTAATAGAAGAACTGCTCAAGGCGATCGGATTTGCGATTTACCGAATCTTCTGCCCGATTCTCGCCTGTATCTTAATCGCCGCGCGCTGCGGAGCCGCTGTAACAGCCGACATGGGCGGCCGACAATTCGGCAATCAAATCGAGGCGATGCTGACGCTGGGAGCCAGCCCTCGCAGCTACCTCCTCACACCAATCATGTGGGCGTTTCTGCTCGGAACACCGGTTTTGATTTACGTCTGCTTTTACGCTTCGACGCTCGCCAGCCTGCTCTCGTTTGCCTGGTCGCACCCAGAGCGAGGCCCTGACTTCTGGGAAAACTACTACTTCTTCAAACTCCGCCTGCTCGACCAATTCACCTTCTTCGGATTCGGCTGGATGATCTCCAAAGTCCTCGTCAGTGGGCTCGGGATAGGAGCCATTTCTTACTACCGAGGTCGCACTACGAAACTTTCTTCCAGCGATGTCTCGCAAAGCATTACCTCGACGATTCTCTGGGCTACGCTGTATGTGCTGGCCGTGCACTACTTTTTCGCCCTATTCGAATTCGAACATCTCCGGCCACCGACAGCAGAATAGCTTTCGCTGGGCGGGACGCTTACTGAAGCTCGCTGTAAATCTCGCGCACTTCTCGCTCCAGCCGCTCCAACGGGAACTTCATCGCGACATAATCGCGGGCTTGGATCGAGAGCTGACTCGCTCGCTCTTGTTCTTCAAGAAAAAACTTCGACCAGCGAGCGTACTCGTAACGAGCGCCCGGCCGGGCGACCCAAGCCGTCTGCTGGGGAAGTACCAAATCGCGGGTACCGTTGCCGTAAGCCGCGACCGAGGGCACGCCTTTAGCCAGAGCAAGCAGCAAGCCATCGGGCTGGTAAACCGTCAAATCAGCCTGCCAGAAAATATCGGCCGCAGCGACAATCTCGGGACCATCCGCCCGTTCACCAAGAAAGTGCGTGTTGGATTCGACTTCCGTCAGACTGAGGAATCGCTCCAATTTCGCTTGCTGGGGACCTCGCCCCAGGAGCAACAAATGCGGGTCGTCGCGGACGATCTTCAGTTGGTCAACTCCCCAAATCAGATCTTTGCAGTCAGTATCTGGACGAAACGCCGCCGCACCGACGACAAACTTGGTGTCCGCCGGCAAGCCGAATTGTTCGCGCAGCCTCGCTCGGGTGACCTCGCGAGACTCATGCGTTTCAAGCGGAGCCTTGTGCACCAATCTTTCACGCACGGCGAGGCGAGAACCCCGCGACACCGCTCGACTCGAACGCGTTAAGAGCCCGCCGAACTCAACATGCTCGAGCCTCGCCGACTCCGATTGGGATGATTCCGTCGGTGTCGCAAGTAGCTCGGCATCGTAAACCAATCGCCAATCGCACGGCGGGATCCGGCCTCCTCGCCAGTTCCAAGCACGTTGCTCGCTAAAACCAAAGACCGTCTCGAGTCTCCTCCCCGAGAAGTGCCGAGTCACCCGGTAAACCGACTCGGGGCAATCCCAGAAGTGCAGTACCGAAGGGCGCTCTGCCGAAAGTTCCTTGGCGAGTTGGGTCCAGCCACTCCACTCCCGCCGGCGAATTCCCAGCCAGCGCAGTACCGTCCCCGTGTACCGCACTTGCAGATCGGGGTTCGGATCGCCGTGCAGAATCGCCACGACGACTTTCCAGCCCGATGCAACCAGAATCTTGCACCAGTGTTCCAATTGCCCGGAGTTACCGAGCGGGAACAAAGTCGGAGTCACAAAATAAACAGTTCGGTTCAACGCGTTGCTCCCGACAAGTCACGGGGAGTCGAACCGA
>Ga0169931_10005681_pt1 | contig 18945 bp, 22 predicted proteins | sample Kivu_15m_20L_FD_129675 | JGI IMG/M metagenome (GOLD analysis project Ga0169931, IMG submission 129675) | Freshwater microbial communities from Lake Kivu, Western Province, Rwanda to study Microbial Dark Matter (Phase II) - Kivu_15m_20L... | ecosystem: Environmental > Aquatic > Freshwater > Lake... | reverse complement strand
TTGCAGCAGAATGCAAAGCACAAACGCAAGCAGCAAACCAATTCTAAAGAAAGACGACAAACCCACCACAACACTGGGTTCAACAGCTGTCGACAGCAATCGTCTCAGAGGTACCGGCGCAAGTCGCCTCACCGGAGTGAACCCAATTCCAGAGACAAAAGAAGATGAGAGCTCGATTGACGAAGATTTCGATGATGACTTGTAATTGCGCCAAAATTTTCGGTAACATTCTTTTAGTGAGGTCGACGAGGATGATAAAGTCACTAAGGAAAAGATTCTAAAAGCCGCAGAAGACAAAAAAGCTGTCAGAGAGTACGAACTACTGAAATAGAAGGGCGCCACGACCACCAATGAAAATAAATTTGATGATGAAGGCCTTTTTAACGAAAAAGATCAAAAACTGGAGGAGCTTTGGAAGCGGGTCAGGCTTTTCCTTAGCGATGAAGACGGACTCGGAAATAAAATTGAGCCAAAAAAAGGAATGCAGCCGACGAGGATAAAGTTCATGGAGGCCTGCCAAAGGTATGCTGACCCTAAATAGCCAACCGTCCTCCACTTTGACTCCGTTCTTCGAGCTTTCAACGCATCGTACTTGTTGCCCGCGCCTACTCCCGCCGAGTTTAAACAACTTTTTAGCGCGCTCGAAGTCTTTTACAACGTTGACCAACAGCTCATAATGTGGAACAAGATTCTCGACGCGATGACGCATCGTGAGACAACATGTTTCAAGGGGATCTTCGCTAAGATTAAGCCCAAAGTCAACCAGTTGGCTGAGAAGCAAGCCTAATTGGAAAGAGCCGCTCAAGAGGAAAGGGAGGCTGAAAAAAGAGCAGAAGAAGAGGCAAAACTTGCCGAGCTACAGCAGAAGCGGCTAGACGCAGCCCGCCGAAACGAGTAACGGTTTACCAAACCCAAAGTTGGAAACGGCAAGGAAGATCTAAAGCGCGTTGAAAAAGAAGAGGCGATCAGAATAGAGCAGGAGAAGGCTGAGTAAGCCAGGATTGCCCTCATCGAGAAAGAGATCGTGCGGAAAGAGGCCAGTGAGTTCAGCCACCGCCTGAACATCATCATCGGCAAATTCAAAGAGGCTGGCAGTCCTGAGAGCATCAGGAACCAGTTCCGCATGTACGACACCAGCGGCGATGGTAAGCTTGACTTGAAAGAGTTTACTAAAGCGATGCTAAAGTCAGGTATCAGAATCAACCCCGACGAAATCAGCAGTGTTTATAATATGATTGACGAAGATAATAACGGGACCATCTCGCTAAAGGAATTCTTCGATGTGATATCTGGCGATCGTAAACTTGACGTCGCTAGTCACATTGCAAAGAGGAGGTAAAAGCTCGGTCTTGACACTGGGATCAACCAAGATGACCTGAACGCACAGAAAAAGGTGAGTATGCAGCCGACATTTATGTCTGGTGAGACAAGATCTGCGGGATCTGTAAGCGGCCTCAGCTCTCTTATGAAAAAGTCAGAAGATAAAGAAGTAGAAGTGCCCAAGTTGGTCGACGACAGTGAACATTTGACCAATTTCTCGGAGATCAAAGACACCTTTTTGAGCAAGTGTTTCAGCTTTGAAGAGCTTTTGTAAATAATGGGCATGTCGAAGCCTGCAAGTGACACGAAAGTTTACTTCGCCGATTTCACTCGAGCTGTTGTTGCGTTTTTCGGCAGCTTCAAGTTTAGTAACTTCCAAATCCGAAGCGTGTTCCTCTAGAACTCAATTGGTAATGAAATGGGTGTCGACAGAGCTTACATACCTTTGAGAGACTTTAAAGATAGGTTCTATCCTGGCAGAAAATGGCAAGCCGACTTCACTGAAGTAGTTGCCTTTAGAACTCAATCTTTGAAAGAAAAGGAAGAGACTATAAATGATGACTAAAGCGAAGCTCCTTCAATGATGATTGACCAAATTATGGAAGGCAAAGCGATTGATGATATTCTAGCCGAACGCTAGGCTGCTGAACGCAAGAGTTTGGAAAACGAGGAGTAGGATCGCCGCTTGAAAACCCAATCAATCAAGGAAGATTTTGAAACCAAGTCGTAGTTATCGGAACAGATTGACAATATCATTTCAACCAAACACTCTGACCCGAAAGCCATGAAAAACTCCTCAGTATCTTAGTAATAAATGACTAACTCCTATTCAAAAAACTCTGTTCCTGAAAAGAAGATAAACCCAGACTACTACCGCCAAGCAGAAGTTAGCAAGAGGCAAATTCAAATCGGTGATCTAAAGAACTTCGACAAATCTGTTGAGGCAATTTTGCAAAAGTTCTGTTATGCTTTGATAGAAGAACTAAATACATCAGTTGGCGCTAAGGGTGCTAAGGCTCCTGAGCCTGAAACTTTCGTCGATAGGTATGGTAAGGAGTTCCCAGGCTTCATCACTTTCAATGAATTCAAGGAGATCTATCTTGCCCATGTGCACTACCCTGAACAATTGATCAAGAACACCCCTCAACCCTCAGATAACTTGTTAAGGGCATTATTCAATACTATCTGTTCAGACCAACGTAACAAGCTCAGCAGAGAACATTTCGGAGCACTACTCAGAACTAAGTAAACACCTTCATTCCTCACCAGGCTAGAAATGAAAGTGAAACGTGGCGCTGGTAGGCTACTTGGACTGTTGAAAGAAGAATGCCAAGATGCAGACATTCCCTTCGGATGCAACGGCTTCTTACCTTTATCTGTATTTTAGACGATTATGGCTGACTACGACTTGCCTATGCTTTCCTCCGACAAGGAAGATCTCAAAGATAAAAAGGTGCTCAGATACGATTCCAACAAGACAGAACTTGTTGAGTATAAACTCATTTTCAGTCGACTAACCACTGTCTAAAAGATCGACTTCAGAGATGTCTCAGATCTAGTCATTAAAGTTTAGACTAGATGGAGATAGTTCTTAGCCAAGAAATACGTTGAAAAGTTGAGGAGTGAAAGTCATTTGAAGCAAATTGGTGAGACTGTTAAGAATTTAGGCGGCAAAAAAGGATAGAAGAGTCCAACGAAGGAGACTCCGGCCAAAAATGCAGCTCCCGTAAAATCTGCCAAGCCAACTAAGGAAGAGCTTGAAAAGAAAAAGTTAAAAACCGCCTAGGAGTAGAGAAAAAACCGCAAAGATCAGTTCACAATTGAAAACAAAATTGCTAAAGTCATTAAACCTGTGAGAGATCCGAAAGCTGCTGAGCGAATCGCTCGCGAGAAAGCCGATGTGAGCGCATTCATTAAAGACAAGATTTTGGATGCGGTAATCACTAAAGCTTACTGCTACGGCGAAAGTCTTCAGGTTTGTAGAGAGATATAAACTAAGTACGAAAACAGACCAGTTACAAAGTACGTATATCCTCTGCTTATGCAATTCTAATTCCAAACAACAGGAGTCAGTGCTAAGTCTCTTTAGTCACTGAGTACTCTTGGTCAAGTTATGTACTTAAACTCTCAGAACCAACTTCAACAGTATGATATAACGACCGATAAGACGCTGGCCCCAGTTAGTCTAGGCACACGACCGCCCTTGAAACACTACAACATAATTGATATGGTGGTAGACCAGCGAAGTGGTCGGATTTACACAATCAACTCAAACTGGATTCTTGAGATTTGGAACATTGAACAAAATGCATCTTTCCCGTAGAAGCGAATCGCCGTCTGTACCAATGAGGGTGGCAAAGACTTTATCTCTCATTATTACGAGGAGACATTCAACGATGCTAAACCTCGCTTCCTGTGTCTGCAGGATTCTAACCAGCAAGTCCTTGTTGTAAACACTTCCTGTGTCGATGGTTCGATCGTTTTCATTGATCCAATCTCGTTTTCTGTTTTGAAGAAGATTCAGCTCAGATATTCGGACTACGAAATTCCGGCCAATACCCGAAAAAGTATCAAACATCTCAAAGAGGTTTTTGACGGGATAAAGTAGTAGCAAGGCAAAGATATCATTTCGATATTCCAAGGAATTGTCGGTGAAAACTAGGAGGTTAGCATAATGAAGCTAGTCGAGAGACTATGTCAAATTGACCCTAAATAAGAGCGCAATTAGCTAATCCAAACTTGCTAGGTACTAGACGAAAATGGTTCAGGCTCAATAACTCTTGACGAGTTTTTGAACTTCTTCGGCTCGGTTGACGAAGATGATGAATATCAAAATCAGCAAGAGGAACAAATGCTTTAGGATGAGATGTGGCCGCGTTGGGTGATCGATGAGGGTAAATTAGTTCCCGTTTAAAATTTACTTTCGAAAATGTTCACACAGCTCGAAAAGAACCATGGAATATAGCCTGAACAAGCTTTTGGCATTTATGATATATCGGATAGCGGACTGTGCTCTGAATCTGAATTCAAACGTACTATTCGGATCTTTTTTGGTGAAGTAGTGAAAGACGAAGACTTTGCCTTGATCCAAAGACTGACCCTAAAGTCATCAGATACGAAGATCTTGTACCGTGATTTCTGCAAATTCTTGAACAGGAGGTTTGTCCGCAGTTTTAAACTTGTTACTCAAAGCAACGATCTCGCTAATGATGAAGAGGGTGCGGGCAAGCACAAGACGGCGCTCGAAATCGAACTAGATAGACCTGCTACAAAAGAAGCGACTCTTAGTTATATCCTGAGGAAAGCCTCAGAGCTTTAAATTGACCTTCGCAGGGAATTTTTGATCCACGATTCACTCGAATTGAGTGTCATACCTCGCATTACTTTTTGGAGTATTCTCATCAACTTGCCTTTAGGCCTGAATCAAGAAGAGCTTGGTGAGATTTTCGACAACGACCTAAACTTCGACAATTACGGTAACGTTGATTACGTAAACATTATCAACAGCGACATTTTCGTGGCTTTAGAGCGAAAACGCATTCTTGCGAAAGCACTCAAGAGCAGTAAAGTCACAAAAATCGTTGCAGAGGACCGCACTGGGGACTTAAGTAGCGAAAGCGCAGCCTCTGACAACCGAAAAGTCGTTGTTGAAGAATTGATTTTCATCGATGATCTCGAAATCATCATCTATACCACTGTCAGACCCAAGACATCAACTGTGTTCATTACTACGATGCAGAAACCGCACAAAGCTCCCTCGACCAACTTTTCAGACATTTAAGTCATAAATCTGGCAAACGTTGACTCGAATGCGTTCGAATAGACACTTAACGATTCTAAAGCTTCGCAGGAAGAGGCAAAGAAAAAGGAACAAGAAGCTCTCAATTCATCTTACCAGCTGATCGCTAAGTTGAAGGGTCACAAAAATGACTTTGCGCCCAGCATTTGTTACATTCCTTAGTCAAACTGTTTGGTCAGTGCTGAAAAACATTTGCGAGGAAACAGAATGGCTGCAAATCCTAGCTCGCTTCCCAATGCTAAGGACCCCACTTCGAACCCAAATCCAAAAGTTTCAAACGCAGCAAACTCAAGCTACTAGCAATACAGCTAACGCCACAACGAAGGTAACATGAGTTGTGAGATTTTGATTTGGAACCTTCAAAGAGATATGATCGAACTTTTCAGTAAAAACGCTCCTTGGAACGTCCCTTGCCACAAGAAGTGGGTTGCACACGACGCTAGCATAATCGATATCTGCTATCTTACTAAAGCTCAACTTTTGGTCACAGCCGGCATGGACCAGACCATTAGATTCTGGGACCCTGTCAGTACTTCATGCGAACTAACAGACCCGCAAAACAACCCACATGCTCAGATGAAACCTGGCTACTACAAGCCTCTAAAACAAGAGCAAACAAAGTCTAATGCTACCTTCAAAGAGGTTAAAAGAATATACACAGGTAACGACATGAACTGCTACGTGCTTAGATCTCTGTGCATCAACAACATAATACTCAACGCCTCCCAACCCGGCGTAAAATCTCAAATTGAGTGGTTGGTTTGCTTAAAAAATCCTAGACAGAGCGGAATCAGCACCGAAATTATAAAGAAGAACCGTATCGGAATAATCACTGGTTACGGTATCGAAAGAGTTAAGATTGAGATTCCCGCCAAGCACCTTGACGACATAGTGCCTCCTCATGTTGTCAAGGAGTGTGAAGATTTGGTCGAGCAGCGCAGACGAAAAGTCGTTACTGCGTTTTAGAAGTAGCTCCCTATCAGTATTGAACGTATCTACAGTCAAACCTAGTTGCAAAAGTAGTACATGGACCAAATCCGTGCCCTGTTTATGCAGGCTATTTTGAATAGGAAGGACGAAAAATTCGTGAACCCTGTGCCACTTAGAGAAGTTTACAACGTGATCCTAAAACTGCCTGCACGCACAAAGTTCGAATCTTTCCTTGCCTCAAGCGGCTGCAGTGACAAACTTTCAGTTTCCGAAACATTCTTCTATCTGTAAAAGTTTATGCAAATCCACCCTCTAAGAACCACGCAAATTGAGTTCGAAAAGTCGATTGAGGAGTTTTACAACAAACATCAGAGACAGTTTTTGAAAGGTGTTAAAAAATGGCCCAAACCTTCGATTTAGAAGTTTGCCAACTACATCCGCAGTTACAACATTGACCTTTCATTCCTACAAGAGCCAGGCAAAATCGTGTCAAAGACAGTGAACGTTCAATTCTGCACTCGCGAACGACTCCAAGAGTACTTCTTGAAAATCAACAGCTCCACAGCGCCATTCCAGTTCCCCGACGACGACGTAGAATTAATTCTAAATGAGTTGGACCCTTACAGCACAGGCGCGATTTAAATCAGCAATATCTAGCGACTTTTCAAAGAGGAAATTGAACTTTACAAACAAATAAATCTGAAAAAGCCTTAAGAAATCATTGAGAAGATTAGGTCAGTTGCCTTTCCCAACAAAAAGATTGCTCTGCAGCAAAGTTTGGCAGCAGCAGATGAAGTCGGTGATGGGTACATCAACAAACTTCAATTTATTGAGGCAGTACTGCGCGCTGGAGTCACCGTTGATCGTGATAACCTTGAACTGCTATTTGACGTGATGGCCGAAAAGTTTGAGACTCAAAGTAAACTTGAAGAACAATAAGAGCCTACCGCTGAAGTCAAATACTTAAACTTACCCTTCTTCTTCTCAAAGTTGTTCACTGTGAGCGAGTTTAAGGACGTTTCAGAAGTTGATTAGACTTTGTCAGCGATTAAATCGGCACTGATCTACAAGGGTGTCGATTTTGGAATAATTTTTGCAGAGGCAAACGATGATCAGGAAAACCCAGCTTCAAAGGGCGCTGTAAAAGGAGGCAAAGTTGCCAGAAATGTGAAGACGGATGACACGATCGATCTAATGTGCCACTACACGAGGTTTGCACAGCAAATCGTTAAATCAGAGTTCTGTTCCCGAGTAGCACAACTTGATGCAGTTTCTGTGACCCCTGACAAGATTATGAGACTCGCTAATTACTTGTGTCTGAACTAAAAGAACTAGTCGATAATTTACCTCAACACTTGGCTTAATCACTTGAGGAGAATCAATACATCATTCTAGGTTCCAAACAAAGCTGTCCTGCCTGTAATTTGTAGCAAACTTCTTAACAACGAAAGCATCTTCCGCTCCTACGTAGAATCAATAGGACTTCTCAAGCAAAAGAGAGAAGAAGAGAAGTTCGTTGAACTCGCTGATCTTCGTCAAGTCTTTAAAAAGTTCGGTGTTAGCTATGTGAACTAAGGAATGCTTCTACAAGAGCTGACGAAAGGGGTAGCAGTTCATATTCAGGATCTGATTGCTCGGATGAAAGCTTGCGTCCGGTCACACTTCTCAGAGCAGGGGGCTGAAGACGAGCAAGTTACTGACGTAAGACAAGTACTTTCTTTAGCAGACCTCCGCAAAACTGACTATTTCGAGAGAATACAGAAAAAAATCCGTAAGAGTAAGAAGGATATCAAGATTTCTTTCATTTTGAAGAAGCTATAAGAGTTCGACGATGGAGAAACTGGCATGATTCACGCTTACAAACTTATTAATGTGCTCAAGTACAACTACCCCAACGTTTTTGACGAAAATACACTCATCGGACTGCAGTATGAACTTGAAACTCTCAGCTACGATCATATGGTTGACTACAACGAGTTCGTTAAGCTATTCCTGCAAGACAGTGCACTCAAGAAAACTAACGCAGTAAGTGAGATAAAACTGGACCTCAAGAAATCCTCCTACAACCTGACTGAGTATGAAGACTTGCTTGCCAGAATAAGTCAACATGTCAGGACTCAGGGCGTTCAGCTGATGCCAATCTTTGACATCTTCTGCAAAAAGTCAGGCGGTTTCATCACTTACTCAGACCTGAGAAAGATCATAGAATTAATCGATTTCCCGATAAAGGAAACTCAGTTTGATTTGCTGATCATGTATGCCGATGAAAACAACTAGAAAACAATCCATGCTTACGATCTGTGTGAGCAGATCGAAAACTCCGAAACTGTCTCACCCTAGTTCGACATTCAAAAGTGGATAATTGCTTCACGAGAGCTTTAAGGTCGTTATACCCTTCTTGAGAGAGTTTACGACAATCTACCAAAGCTTAAGGACTCAATCAGCGTTTATTAGAAAGACAGCCACGTTTTAACTGGGCTACAGTTTTAGGAGATTCTTCGAAGAGACATCCCTGAGATCTCTGAGCATGACCTCGATCTACTGACAGTCTACAGCATCAGAGGTAGCAAACGCGCACTTCAAAACGGCGAGTCTTCTACTTCGCCGATCAACATTCGATTGGACCTAATCCAGTTCAACTACTTCGAGAAGGCTCTGAACGAAGTTGTGAATGATATGAGAAAGGAGTAAAATCAGCAGCGGCTAAAAGAGTAGCAGCATTTGCTCAATGATTCCGTGCACGATAAGATTAAGCGCGAGATGAAAGACATCGAGGAGAAAAAATCTCAAGAGGCAAAGCTTATAAATGCCGACGCTCTTAAGCGTCAATCGTTCCTGATCAACAAAATCACTCAAATCTTTAGAGAGCAAGAGGCGACTTTCTATGATGCCTTTGTGAGTTGTTATGATCCAATGCTGCCCAACAACAAGATCCCGATAAAACTTTTCAAGGAACTTGTCGCTAAGTTGAATCTTCCCTTGACCGTTTAAGACTAACGCATTCTAAGGAGGATCGCTGATCCTGAGGGCATCGGCAAAGTCGATCTGCACAAATTTTGTCCAAAGTTTGAAACACACGACTTACGAAGTTTGCGACTAAACAAAACTCTTGACAAGGTAGCGACCGCGTTTTTCATTCAAAACTTCAATATGAAAAAGGCTTTTAGTCTGTTTGATGTCAATGGCGATGGCATGATCTCCAAAAAAGAGTTCAGAGACGGCATCGCCACTTTAGAGATTGGAATTAAGTATGACGAGATCAATGATTTGATGAAGCTCATGTCAAATGACACTGACAAGATCAGCTACGATGACTTCATCACAAAGATGGACATTAATATTAGACAACGAAAGAACACAGTTTCTGAAAACGTTTAAGATGCAGTATTCGAAAAAATCACAGACTGCATAATGCATTCTTCAGAGTCGCTATATGAAGCGCTTTCTGTCTACGAAATTCAAAATGAGGGCAAGATTCAGGCTAGAGATCTACCGCGAGCTTTTAAACGTTTGGGTCTACAGTCTATTGAAAGCCATCTACCAATGGTCCTCAAGGCTGGAGGTGTTCGATTGCAGGACGAAATAATTGAAATCGTCGATTTCACTAACAAATTCATGGAAGTTATCTAAACAAGATCAAAGAAGCTCCAAATGAGTAAAGTTCACATCATGAACAAGGTGTACAGTGTTCTCAGAACCGCTAATACTTCCCTGTTTGACTTCTTTGTGTAACTCGACACAACTAACAATGGGAAGGTCAGTGAAGTTGAGCTAAAGACAGGAATTCATAAAATGGGTCTCACTCTTAGCGAAAAGGAATTCAGTGTGCTTTGGAATAGCTTTGCCTAACCAGAAAAGAAAGTCCAGATGTAAGAGACCGAAGATAAGAAGCTAACAAAGGATAATCTGCGTCCTAAAGAAATTGAAATCACCTACTTCGATTTGATAGATGGCTTCGTGAAGAGTGGATGCATCAAGTTTAGCCAAACCTCAGACCGTTCCGAGATTCTTATCGCAAAATATCGCCAGTAGTTGAAGCGACTAAACGTGTCCGTTGAAAAGGCCTACAAAGCATATGACCCTAAAGATGTGCGGTTTGTGTTTAAGAACGATTTTATCGACACCAGTCTCGCGCTCGGTCTTGAATTCTCACAGGATGAGCTCGTCAAGATTTTCGAAACTTTCTGTCGATAGGGAACCGACTAGGCGCAGAGTCGATTCACCTTCAAGCAACTGCATGACACGTTGTTGATCTAAAGAGACTCCTCGTGGATTTTCCAGGCCTATATAAAAATTCACGCTCTAGTTTTACAGTAAGGTCTTACTTACAAACGTCTCTTCTTGCAGTGGAAGGAGAAGGGCTCCAAGACCACTTCTGGCAAACTTACTGCCCCTGAAATATCTTCCGGCCTCAAAAAACTAAAAGCTGGGTTGACATAAGATGAAATCGACAAGTTGGTCGCTTAACTGAAGTACGACAGCAAAGACTAAGCAATTAGTGACAGGGACTTCGAAGAAATAGTGATTAAGGGTGCCTAGAAACTTGAACAGGAGCAGTCCTATGAACGAATGATTCTAATAGATTGGATCGGATAATTCAATGCTTAAATTGAACGGAACTACATACCAATAGAAAGTCTCTTCGCTGACTACGACAGTTAATAAGAGGGCGGTCTGACTCAAGAAGATTTCTCTTAGATGAATGAAGCTTCGGGTGTGTGTATGAGCAAAAAGGATTTGAACAGAATCTTCAATCTAATCGACAGAAACAAGAATGGTAAAGTCCGACTCGAAGAAATCAAAACAATAATCCAGCTAACCCTGATCCCAGATGAGGAAAAGGGAAATTCAGATGATGCTAACGCTGATGACGCAGATATTGCCAACCTTAAGGGCGACGCACTGATGTTCAGACTTAAAGTCAACGATCTCTACGAAGAACTTAAAAACAGAATTGAGACGAAGAACGTGACAATTGAACAAATTCTGTTTACAGAGTTGCAGTACTTACCTAATTCGCTTGCTGTGATAGCTGGAATCCGCCAAATGTTTGAAAAGCTGTAAATAATTATCTCAAACGCTGACGCCGACTGCATCATCAAAGATGTTAGGAAGGCAAACTCAGGAAAGTTTGAATGTACAAACAAGGATGTGATTGATTATCTTACAAAGCGGAGAATAAATGTTGCGTTCTAGGAAAAGGGCTTCGTCGACCCACTATTAGCGGCAAGTGTGTCTGCTCTGACCAGAGTTAGGGAGCACTATGAGCTTACGCCAGAGAGACTGTTCAAATTGTTAGATGCAGACATGAAGGGTTCAGTAACAAAGGAATAGTTCATTTTGAGTATGCAAGGGATGAACCTAGGAATAGCTGTCGAAGACATTATGGAGCTTTTCAATTACATCGACGACAAGAACGTCAACCGAGTTACTCTTACTTAGTTTGTAAATGCAATCAACTTCATCACTTAGAAGATGGGTGGCTCCAGCTAGCTCGAACTGTCCTTAAGCAGAGGAAGATAGGCATCCAAAGGGGTTTCAAACACGCAGCAAGTTTTTGCTGTTATGAATCAAATTTGCGAAAGTATCGAAAGAAGAAGGCTTAGCATCATCCAGCTCAATGCGGCAGTCGATATCAACAAGACCGGATTCCTCTCAAGACAAGAGTTCGTCAACATCTTGCACAATCTCGCTGAAAACATTTCTCTCGAGAGCTTGCGTATCGTTTGCACATTCTTCGATGACCGAAATACTGGCAAAATTAGCGTATTCGAATTCATCCGTGTTGTGCAGGAAATCTTAAACCAGTAAATCGGTGGAGGCGTATATGCTTTTATGCAGGTTCAACCGATCATTCATCGAATAATAAATCAGCTCTCGGTTGACTGTGACAAGTTCTTTGATGAAGTGGCAGACAAAAACCAACAATGGATAGAATCTGAACTAAAGACCAATTCAAGCTTAAATCCTAGCCTTAGATAAATTGGTCTAAACAAATCGATTTTCCTCAGCAGTTTGTCTAATTACGGCGTTGCATTGGAGGAAAAGGAGAAAGCTCTGATCTCAAGAGTTTTTAGCATGAGCAAGCAAAAACAGGAACAGTCAAACGATTCAAGCAAAAGCAACTACAAGAGTGACAACTAGTTCTTAGACTACGTTAAGATAGATTCAGTTTTTGAAGGTGTTCAGCAATAGTTGTATGCGCAAGGTAAGAGGAAACCAAATTTTGTAACCCTTGTTTAGAATCTCAGTATACAGTAGAATGGGAGCGAAGAGTCTTTAAAAAGATTGGAGAGTATTTGATGCAGAAAAACATCACAATCCATTAGTGCTTCAGCATGATTGACACGGATGACTCAAAAACGATTTCGATCTCAGAGCTTCAAAACGCAATCATTAGGTTTGACCTTGGTCTTACAGACAAGCAAGTAAAAGTTTTCTTAAAACGACTCGACCCAAAAAACACATTCTACATAACACAGTAGGAGTTCATTCAGCGATTCTGGTCAGCCTACACCTATGATGATGTTATTTTTGAAGAAGAAGTCTAACAAGACAAAAACTCACTCTCTACTGTCTCAATGCCTCATGTTGAGGTGATGTCAAGCCATAACATTGTAGCAGCCAATCTGAAGATCAAGTCACAGCTTGACTAAAAAGTGCAGTCGTACCGCATGTTTAAAGCTGTCCAGAAACGAATGATTGAAACTTTAGACGTGCAACGGGCATTCCTAGTCCTCGACACGAATGGATTCGGCTTTTTGACACTGAGAGACCTTCAAATTAACCTTAGCAAACACTTCAACTTGAGTTTGAAGGCTTTGGAAGTGCGATCATTGTTTTAAGAGATTGACTCTGACGAGAACGGCATCGTTAAGTTCGGAGAGCTAGAGGCATTCTATCAGACTGACTACAAAGACAAAGTTAAAGCGCTACACTCGGAGCGACAGCAAATCAAGGCCCAAAATGAGATCTTCGACCATCTGATTAAAGTGCTTAAACAAAGAGGTCTTACTCTTCAACAAGTTTTTGATTAGATCGATAGCGACAAAAACAACTATATCGAAGTCGACGAGTTCCACGACATGCTTGAACGCATGGGGTTCACAATCACTCAAGAGCAAGTTTTTGAGCTTATGCGTCAGATGGATGAAAACTTCGATGGGCGAATTTCGTATGCGGAAATGCGGGAACACTTCGAAAAACTTGGTTTCAATCATCAAGAACTCGAAGGTGGCGCCATCGAAAATAGCCGTGGTGACCAATCTCAATCGCAGATAGTCAAAACTACCGAGCACAAATGGAGAGATAAAGCTCTTGAACTCATCATCCGAACTATCAAAGCTAAAATACCCAGCGCGCAGTACTAAGACTATTTCTAAGGTTATGACCAAGATCACGACGGTCATCTAACTCCTGCTCAGTTCAGATAAGCTTGTCTTGACTTCAAAGAGCCCCAACTCAAGCCTACTCAAATCGAACGAATTCTTCACATTATTCTTGAAGAAAAGAAACTAAGGCCTCTCATCTCAATCGATCGAATTTGCCGTCTGCTTACCAACTACAAATTTATATAACTTAACGATGGTACGCCAGGAAGCAGTCCAGTGCTAATTGACTAAGACCTTTTCGTTTATATTGTGGAACGATATGACGGAATATCGAGAATGATGGAGTTTGTGGGTAATTTGGAAGACAGGTCTACTTACCTTTAAAAGCACACTTCAGAAATCAATATGCGTGGCCTAAACATGCTTGCAAACTAAAAGCAAGTGCAAAGGCTAATAGAAAAAGGTCAAAAGCTGAATGATTTGTACCAGTCTACTCTTGTTCTTCTTGCTGGGGAAATCAACAGATTGATGAAAGAAGAGGCAGTGATGTGTGTACTAGATCCAACCAAAAATATTGACACAATCGTCTCAGATGAAAATGTCGGAGTATTATCATCCGTTAGTCTTCCAACAATTGAAAACTCTCAGTTCGATGTAGACTACTCTAGTCTGTCCATTCTACCTTGCGGAGCTTAAAAGTATTCAGGTGTATTAATGTCGACGAAAGAAAAGATCGAGATATTGCTCTACCCAGCTGAAAATCTTCAGTATGTTTCGCTTGATGGTAAAACTTACAAACGACACCTTGCAACCGAACTTCAGATTCACCGCTATCTAATGGGAGCTCGCTTTGAAGAAGATAATGAACTGCAAAACCCACTTGCATTCAATGAGGAGAAACTTGATATATTTGCCAATATTGGTAAGTTCGAAAAGAAAATCGGTTTGTCTGTCAACGAAAAAGAGGTTTATGTCGTCAACAAACAGATTAACGAAGACATTTGGATAAGTCTTGACGATTTTGTAATGAAAAATGGAGGAATATTGAACATCCCTCTCTTCTACCACACAGATGCCCCCCTCTTTATTGTCCGTCACTGGGCACAACTTCTACTGAAAATAATAGCGAAGGTGCATGATGTTTCTGTTGTTCTCCGCTGTCTTAGCACAAAGTAGCTCTACATCAGTCGTGATGGACAGAAGGTCAGACTAGGACATGTTAGAGGATGTGGAAAGATTAATAACCTTGGCTTCATAAAAGCATGTCCTGATATTTATCTCAATTTGGAAGACAATGATCGAGATGGAGGTGGTAACAAGAGCTCTACTATGTCTCCAAGTAAGGCTAAGGGTGCCGGTGGTTAATCGAGCAGAAAAACTAATGACACAGGCCAAAGAATGTTTAGCAATAAATCACTTGACAACCCCTTTGTTCCTCCAGAGGCGATTTTCTAAAAATTCTAAGACCAAACAGCGGCGATGGATGTTTGGAGTTTCGGAATGATAATGTACTGTATTTTGTTTGGAAAGAAACCGACCAGTTATTACCAGACATATAAATAATGGTTGCTCAAAGCTCACTAGATAGATATCGATTTGGGCAACCTTCCATTCACACCACCCTCTAAGTCAAACTTCATCTACGATCCATTCAGCATTAATTTCGAGAATCCATTTGATAACTTTGATGAAGACGAATTAGCGGATACTAACGTGAGTAATAAATTTGAGCTGGAAGCTTTGGAGGCATCTTTTAAGTAAAAGGACGGCACTATGAACTTTGACAACTTTATGAAGTGCATTGAGGACTTAAGTTACAGCGGAATGTTTACGAAGGAAAACAGTAAAAAGTTCAATATGCCAAAGATCGACGTTTCAAACCAGCAGGAATAAATGCCGAGATTTGCCGGCTAGTAAGACAAACAGCACAGTATAAGAGTCTAGTTTTTGAAAAACATGGCCAAATCTCAAGTTTTAGAAAGAAAGAACGAGCTTGGTCTAATTCTAGACTTGATTTCGTCTTGTCTAGATGTTGATCCAAAAAAACGTCCGACTATTCAAGGACTCCTTCATTCGCCTATTTTCAAACTAGACACACAGGAACGCACCAACGCCATCAGATTCAGTTAAAATGTGATTTTGTATAGAAGCCCATAGTCAAACGTTCAGATGGGCATTACTACTCCTTTGAGGTAGATTTGTACTGAAACACTAAAAGCATCTTTCAACATATTTGATCACACTGAGTCAATCCTCAAGCTGTTTGCAAGAGTTGAGGACTCAATTCAATTTTTTACTTCAATGCCAATCGATGAGCTAAATCAAGTATTGACAGAGAATGAAAAACGCAAAGGTGCAACAGCCTAGATGCTCAAAGCCCACGAAAAATAAGCTAGTCAAATAAGAGTCAGTCCGAATTCACCTCTTGCTGCACAAATCATCGAGGATCAAGTGGTTGATATGCTTCTTTTCTTGACTTTCAGATATGGCCGAAACTTTGCAGCATGGAAAACAAAGTAACTTCAAGAAATTGACTTCAAAGTAAAGATGGCGAGGAAAGAAGATGATCAAAATACTCGCGGTGGTCAATCGAGTGTCGCAGCTGGATCTCACGCTCAGACTAATAAGTCGAATGTTTCAAGTCAAATGGTTTCCCGACATGAGTAGGTCCGATAGTAAATGGAGAGACTTGAAAACCAAGTCCTTCATCGAATGACTCACTTACTTAAGACTATCGTTTACTAGATGCACAGCTTTAGCACCCCACTTGCTCCGTTTGTTGCTGACGTTATCAATTATGTTGTCAAGTTCTTCCTTGGGGAGGAACATACTTTCGGGTCGGACACGGTACTGTAAAAGACAACTCCTGGCGGTCAATAACAGCTAAAAAAGTTCCTAAAAGAAAAAAGTTTCTTTAGAAGAGAGAGTGAACTAGATTCAAACTTCAAGTCAGATCTCGCGGACAAACTTTGGCATTTAGAACAAAAGAATAAGTCTTTCCTCGATAAATCCAACTATTGGTGCCCAGAACTTTACCGTGAGTCGCTCAAGATTTATCGTGACGCTATTACTGAGTCAGGTTTGGGTCAAAGCTGCTACCCAGTTATCTGTGACTACATTTCGAGTATTTCAAACAGTTTTGAGCCAACCAAGATCTTTTCAAAGCAAATGAGTCATCTTTCAATGAGCTACCTGATCCCGATGAATCGAACTAGCGCTTACTACAACGAACTGATTCCAATATCAGATTCAATAGCCCGTCTTTACAATCCAGACCTAGAAAAAGCTGGTAAACGTTGTAGTCTAGCAATGATAAGGTCAGTGTTTTAGACTGGAAATTCAGACAAAATAAAAGCTTGTCTTGACATGCGTGTTCCGAAGCATCTTATTCACTTCGTCCAAGATTCTGATCCAGAAGTGAGAAAAGAGTGTCTTTACACATTCTTAGAGCTAAGCAAAGGTCTTCAAGACGACGATTTCGAAGTGATCGGCAAGCATGCTGCTAACCTAAAAAAAGAGTTTAGCAAGCAAGGCTACACCAAAACTGCGTTCGATCTACACAAGGCAATCAGTATGGCAAGTTAGCAGGAGGTCCTTGATGCACAAGACAAAATAGATAAGATCAACGCAGTCAACAAAAGGGGAGTCTAATCACGTCAACAAAAGCAACAGCAAGAAGTTCCTTTGAGTCAAACGGAGGCTCAGTGTAACTATATAAAGCGTACTATTGCTCTGATCGAGAAGAATGAAAACGAGAAGTACATTAACTTTGCACTCGACCTTCCAAACCTCAACTTTTTAGCTTCAAAACGGTTCTTGAAGGAAATGGCTGTTTGTTACGAGTCGCCGGTCTTTATTGCACCTTTTGTAAGACTGCTTAAAATGTCCACAGAGTTGCACAATAATAAGATGATAATTCTTGAGATTTTCAAAAACTTAGTCTGCGGAAACGAACGAGTTCTGATAGCTCTTAACAGCCCTGCTTGTGATACCTACATGTCTCTCCTAAAAATCCTTATGATGAACACTAAGCTGGCAAACGCTCGTCAAAGTGCTAGCTCAAGCCTTAGCACCCCAATGCGCCAGACGATTCAACTTCAGGACAAAGCAGTCGAGCTTTTCAATTACATGTTTGAACAGCGACGACCAACTATCATCCGTGACATCAGCTGCATCGGTGCCAGTTCAACACTTCTCAAAGAATAAGAGATGACGATCCCAGCCTACATCAATCTACCTGATATAATGGCCTTCTTTGATGATTTTTCACAAATTGAAGTAATAAAACCACAGCAAATCGATGTGTAGAAGTTCATTTCTCACATTAAAGATCTAAGATGTTGGATTAAGCACTTCTTTGTGTAAAGTGCAATCCCTGAGTTGACTAAGATCAAGGCCATGTAGAGAAGCATGAATCTTCTGATTCGCGTAGTAAAAGTTGTTTGGAGAGATTATTTCAAGGATGACACAGAAGACTAAGCCAAGCCAGAGGTAGCTGCTATGCGAAAGATTGACTATATGCTGCTGATTAGAACTTGTCTAAGCTTCTTCGATTGGCTCTGCATTAATGACAGGTTCGCATTCTTCTTCAACGAGGAGAGTGGCAGAACAAATCTTACCTTCATAGTTAATATGTGCAACATGGTTCTCAGTCAGTTCAGAAAGCCTCTCGCTAGCACCACGGACTCAATGTCAACAGCTATGCCACCGATGGAAGATCTTGCTTTTAACGATCGAGCAAACAAATCAGTTCAAGACAAACGCCGTTATGACATCTTCCCCTTCACAGACGTAGGTGCAATCCTCCAAAACATCTAGTACCAAGTTGTCCGCAAGAACGATCCCTTCCTAAACACACTGTTGTCCGAAGCTAACTTTGGCTTTGTATTTGGTGAATAGTTGCTCTTGGAGTACGATTTTATCAGACATTGCATCGACAACGCTGTCGAGAGTTTGGTTCTAATGGACTCTTATGTCAAGAAAAACGAAATCAGACTTAACACTTTCGAGTTCATTCTCCGCAGCTCTGAGTCAACACTAAAGGACCAGCTTTTGAAGAGCAACTTCTGCGAGCGAATCTTCCTTGATTACGTCAGAGACTTCCGAGAGTTCAACATCTAGTTCAGCAAAATTGACCTTGAGTTCCTCGCCTTCAGACGTTCGTTCCCGCTCCGTCTTGAAGCAATCAGTTTGATCAACACGTCTTTGATGCTGAAGAACTATGCACCACAAATCTACGCTGAGATGCTAATGTACTCTCGCCGACACCTCATGATTCGACAGGAGCTGGCCATTTTGTAGACCAACATGGTCGTAAAGAGCAAGGAGGCGACCTGTCTGCTGCTATTCGCTGTAATACTGGAAAGCAACGAGGCCGACCTAATCTACGTTATGGTCCAGGAAGGCGCTCACCGCGTGATCAGAACTCTCATGCAAGAGCAGCCGTCTCTTAATAAGAGGTTCCCAATCCTTAAGGAGTTTATAAACAGATTCTGAGCCAAGTTAGGCATTATACTAATTTCAATTTATAATTAAATATTTATCAGGGGTTTTGGGGTTTTGGGG
>Ga0169931_10005680_pt1 | contig 18946 bp, 13 predicted proteins | sample Kivu_15m_20L_FD_129675 | JGI IMG/M metagenome (GOLD analysis project Ga0169931, IMG submission 129675) | Freshwater microbial communities from Lake Kivu, Western Province, Rwanda to study Microbial Dark Matter (Phase II) - Kivu_15m_20L... | ecosystem: Environmental > Aquatic > Freshwater > Lake... | reverse complement strand
ATATATTATAACAAAATATTTTTTATATATATAATAGAAATCATTATTCATTTCATTTTTTGACTTCTTTCTTCTTTGTATCATCTGAAAGACCTTAAACGTCCATAATAATAGCAACACCTGCTAAAATCCATTTTCTTGGTTGATGTCTAGTTTTTAATTGAGCTGTAAACACATATGTAGCATTTCTTTCTTATGTCTTATAAGCAGGACATTGATATACTGTTTTATCTTATTTGCCTTCAGCAGGTAAAGGAAGAGCCTTGCAATAAACAACTGGAATAACTGAGAACATTTCTTTAGGTTTAGATTATTATACTATTCCACCAGCAACATCCCATCTGGCTCCTTCTAAAATAAATCCGTAGCAATATGCACCATCTTTTGGTATATTATCGATCTATTAAATACTTTTCTTAGTAATATCAGTTTGAATGTATAATTTATTTAATTAAACTCCAGCTGCTCCTCCTTTTTGATTTGCCGTGGCTGCTACAACTTGTTTAATTGCAGTCAAATATGATTGAGGATTAAAGAATCTAGAAACCATAATAACTTTTGGTAAATTTAATGGATCATCTCTAAAGGCATTAAGTTGTTAGACTCTTTGTAATAAATTAACAATCCATCCTTAAAGACCTCTTCTACTTGGATATGCTAAATTAGCCCAAACTGATGGGACTTTATTCAAAACTAATGCATCCATTGTTTGTTACATTTGTTATGAAATAGTTAAAAGACCCTTAAGACCTTGATCAATTTCATCGACAGATCTTGCCATTTCAGTTAATAAAATAGTCATATATTAAATTTACTGAATGAATACATTTTGATATGGTCCTTTTTGATCAGCATCCATTTTGTTTTTAATTTCATCTACTGAGAATATTAAGCTTTTGATATTTATATCTTAAAGGAAACGTTTTACCATTGCTTATATAATATCTTGAGTAGTTCTTCCTCCTCCGTCTCCTCCAGAGCCACTATCTTTAGGTGCTATTTATAACAAAGTATTGAATAGTAAATTACATTGGGTTGTTCTGAAACTAATTTATGAATTAGGATGAAGTCCATATGCCAATGGTGTTTCAGCTCCAAGTGTTTAAATATGTTATAGATATTTTTCATAGTTAGTTGGTAAAGGTACCTTGAATGATATATTTTTTCCATCAATATAAGGGAATAATTATTATTACTCAAAAATAGTTGAATTCATACTATTTTCGAGATAAGCTTTAGCTAATCTACGATCCCAATCGTCGACAATATGTCCTCCATACATTATTTAACCAAATATATAGATTAAATCTTCAAATGGAATTTTAGATGATCCACTTGCTGTTTACATATATCTATTTAAAACAAGATAACTATCTCTTAAGTCACCCATATTGAATGGATAACCCATGTTCCATCCAAGAGGTCCAAATCTTTTTCTTTATATAACAGTTGAATGGAAGAAACAAAGACCGAACAAAATACATTTAACTTTAGGATCTTTTTATTCGACTTATTATTTAGGGAAATATGTAAAAGCTCTTTTCATATTAGCTTTGATTCCTGAAGGAGGTTAGTTGGTCAATTTAATAGATCTATCTAAAATACCAATAGGAATTCCAGTAGAAGGTTATGCTGATAAAAGCAATCTAAAGTTAATATGAGACCCTCCAGTATCACCTGAGAATGAATCTAATATTTTTTATAATTATATAAGCCATCTAGGCATAAGATGAATATTTTGTAACATTACCCAATGACCTTATTTATTTCCTTATTAAATTCTTCTTTTAGAAACTTAGTCTTGACCTTGTCCAAGAGAAATACTGAAGAATGATTTTCCTGGTTAAATTCTATATCTATCTCTATCTCTTTTGATAATTTTTTATACTTATTTTACTGGATCTGAACCTGGAGACAATATGAAGAAGATAGGAATTTGAGGTTCAGAATCTCCAATAACTGAACCAAGGATATCTAAGAACGAAGATTTTGAATCCATATCAATATATTATTATCCTTTTGGTAAAACATCTCTGATAAAGCGAGCAAGAGCAACTGTTATACGATCAGGCCTTAAACATCTTAATACTAAGAGTTTTTTGAAAGGAGTTGTATCTAATTTTTTCCATTATAAAGGTAATTTTACATCTTCAGGTTGTAATTCATTATACCAATCTTTAAATCTTGTTGGAGCATCTTTTTCCATATTTTGTGCAAAACTCTTGAATTATTATAATTGTGATAATGCTTGAACCATATTCCATGATATATCAGGAAGCCAATCTAAAGTATTTTCTGCTCCAGGTCGAGGAATACCTTTTATCAAGAAGTCCATTTATTCAGCAGTATAATTTACATCGATAATTTTTTTATTCATTAATCTGAATGTGATCATAGATAAGAAGATAAGTTTATGTTTTTCAAATAATCCTCTTGAAACCCATTGATAAATTGTGAATCTGATATTTTATATCAATTTCAAAGTTCTTGTTTAATCTTTTTAAGCTGTTTTTTAAATGGCTTTGAAGAAAAATTTGATGAAACCTTCTAACGAATATTGATACATATGATCAATAATACATAGAGAAATACATAAGAAATAAAGCATAGCACCTTCTGCAGCAACAGGTCTATATATTTATCTTTGAGCATTAATATCAATTTAAGTTATTTTTGCAATTTATGATTGTTATCCAATTGAAATTGATGTTGCTTTAGTTTTTTAAAGATTATCAATAAGTTATTTATTATCTAAAATAGTAGATGGATCAGCTTATGAGAGTTGTTTTAATAAACTAGATTATAATTAATCTAAGATGACCTTAAACTCGTTTTGCTTTTTCACTAATTATTGTTTCTTAACTTAAAGCTCATTTTTTTATACGTTGACAACCATGGCCAATAATTGATCTTCAAGACCACTTTAAGTAACAATGAAATTAATAATTGTACATTGAGCTGCAATTTAAGGTCTAAAATGAGGATTAGATAATTTAGTCATAAGATATAACTTGAATTTAGGATCATAGTCAATAACTTATGCACCAATTTATAATGAATAGCTACCAGCTTTTTTTACGATAGCTCTTGAGAGAAGAGGATCTAGTGTAGCTTCAATTTATTCTTGAATACCTTCAAGCAATACTGCTCTTCCTTATGTAATATTCTTGGTTAACTATCTCATCCAATGTTTTTGATTGATGTTGATTGGAGAAAGATTATCACCTTGAGATCCACGAATCCAATTAGAGCCTTGTAATTGTGGATCAATAAGCAAAGGCCATCTTGAACATGAAGATATAATAGAAGCATTTTCAAAACTCATGTTATCAGAAGGTAAACCTTAATTTTTCCATCTAGCTTTTATAGCTTAAGAAGTTAATATTTTCAAAGGTTAAATTCCTTCAGTCATTGGTATAGCTTTGTCTTTTATATTAGGTAACCAATTATCTCTCCATAATTACAATCTTAATTTTGATGAAAAAGCTCCAATATATGAAACAAATTAACTAGCTAGAAGTACATCTCCAATAATACTTTTAATATTAGCTTGTAGGAAAACAACATTTTCACTCCAACGTTTATTTTATCCGGCTAAACCATTGACTAATTTTTCAGCAGCAGATAGTTTGTTTGCACATCTTTGAGCATCTTATTCGACCAGTCTTTTTTGATTTTAGGCAGCATTTAATTTTTATCTCAAATTGGTGACCATCTAATTTAATTTTCTGACCTCTTATTTAACTTTAGCTAATTATTCCATAGCTACTTTTAATTATTAATTGGCTTTTTGTTCGGCAAGTTGTAAAGGTTTGACTTATTTGAAAATTTTATTGAAAATAACAATATTTACTGACCATGCACACAATTTTGAAGCTGCAAAACTTTGACCTAACATATCCTTTTAATTATATTTCTTAGTAGGGTCATCTATAATTTTATTAACAACATCTAAAATACCTTGTTATATTTATTAACCATTGAAAGTTAAAACTCTTTATAAGAACTTTTATGGTTGATTCATTAAACCTTGTGCTTTCTTCCAAACTTTATCATCAGCATCACTAGCAGAAACTTTTTATTTCAATAAAGCCAACACAACTCTGCATGTAACAACAACACCTGGAGGAGGACTTGTAAAGGCTTTCATTTAACCTATGTGATTCTTTTTCAAACATTTAACAGCTTACTCAGCTTGCTTTAATGCTGGTATAGCTTTTTATAATGCGATTTTACAAGTTTAAGCAAGTTTTTATGCTTAATCTTTTTTAATATTAGTTTTAACTTCTTCCTCGTTAGCTTTAGTCTGTTATTCTTCAGCATAAGCAGATTAGCTTTGGACTTTTTCAATGAGTTAATTAGTTTCAGCTCTTTGCTTTTCGACTTCCACCATTTTAACTTTAAGTTATTATTGTAAACCTAAAACCTTACTTTTAGTTTAATCTAAAATTTGCAAACCTAATGTATAACGTTTAATTTGTTTTTAAACAAATCCTTTTTTCTAATCTAATAAAGCTTTGTAGAATGATATAAGCTCTAAAAAGGATTTTGGTGTTGTATAATTATTACGTCTTTCAAATTTTCTGAATTTTTAGTTAGCTAAGTCAATAGAAAGATGTGTTTATGCCATATTTACTGCAATTTTGTCTCTTAATTAATCAGAATCTAAATCTGTATCAAGTAAAAATTTATTAGCGACATCAATTAAGGCATCTCTAGGCCATGGATGGAACCAATCAATCGAAGTAGAATTAATAATACCAGGGAATTTTCTAGCTCTAACTCTCATTGCTTATCCAACTGGAGAAAAACATAAAATGATTTTAAGTTGCTTTTTCATTCTATCATAGAAATAATTTAATAAACTTTAAATGACATCAGGAACTCCATTACTTTTAGCTTCATTTCTAATCAAGTTAACTAATGCGTCAAAATCTTATTTTGTGAACAAGTCAGAAACCCATCCTGAATTAAGCATATCATTGATAGGAATCAAGAATGTTTAGCTTTTTAATTGAGAATCTGTAATCATATATACTCTTGTTGATGAGTTTGGCTTAGCTATTTTACGATACATTTATGATAAGAAATTTCTAAGATCATTTTGATTAAATGATTGAGTAACAACCATTTGTTATAATTAATAACCAGCTATAAAGGATGCTAAACGGGCCAAAGATTGCTTACCAGATCCACCTACACCAACTAATAAAGCATGGCCTGATGGAAGTTATATAATACGAGTAATTCTACAAATATGTTCAATAGCTTGATCAAAAAGCACAAGATTCATTTGAGCTTTCATGTCATTATATTAATCAAGTTTTTCTTTCATAACTCTTCTTATTTATGGCATATCATCACTTGAAGAATAAAATTCTGTCATAAATCCTGTAAAAATTATAGGCTCAGCAAATGGAGTATCTTTTTCATTAAAATCTCCAATAGTTTTTGAAATAGAATCTTTTAAAATTGTTCTAAATAATGTAGTATCTTAATTATTTATAAATCTATCCTCAAACACTCTTTTTATTTCATGCATCCATAGTCTTAAAACATGAGCTTGTGTTTTGTAAATCTGAGGAACCGATCTAAGCAATCCTGAAGTAATTTTTGCTAATTATCTAAAGTTAAATTGATAATGGAATTTTTTAGCTGAAGGAGAAAATTGTGGATTTTTAATTGTTCTTGTGAAAAACATAACTGTTCCTTCGAGAATTTTATCAGAATAACTTTTTAATTTTTCTTCGAATCCAGGTGTTGCAAAATGTGCTTTTAAAATTTATCCAAATATTCTCTTAATGATTTAATCTGTAGGAGTATACATAGTGATTGATGAGAAATTTCTTTGAAGACGAAGATCAACAGTAAAAGAACCAGATTTATGATTTAAACATGAAAAGAATAAGAGATCTTGGATGAATTTTCTTTATTAAAGCATCTATCTATTGAAAATACTTCCATAATCAATAATCTGTCTCAAAAGTTGTATGGGTGTTTGGGTACCATATGTTCCTACCAAAGGCATATTTAAATCATCAATAAAAGCAATTAAAGTTTTATTCATAGCTGAACCATATGTTTTACCTGATTTTTTATCTAACATAGATTCAATATCTCTTTGAAGAGAAGCTGCATCAGTAAAAGATGAAAAGTTAATAGTTTTATAAGCAACTTGATCAGTTTTTGTTGATGCTAAATAATCTTTAATAACTTGTGTTTTTCCTGTTCCGGCACCTCCTACAAATAAAATCGGCTTTTTTCTCTTTAAGTGCATATCTAATAAATATCTTAATCTAGTCGTGTGAATAGTTGGGACAAATATTTTACTAAAAATAGGCTCATCGCTATGTTCGTATGGTAATACTTTATTTCCCCAATGTGCCCACTTGTGATCTTATACATGCCAATAATAATCATAACATAAACCTCCTTCAGGGAACTTTATTTTAACAAGTGATCTAAAGACTCCATTAAATTTATTAAGAATTTAATTATCATCTTGACCACCACCGACACTTCCTCCATAAGCCCACATAGTTGCGAAAATGAAATATGCTTAATAAATTTCCTTTTGAGCTTATTATTTTTATTTTGATCCATAAAGAGTTTGAATATTTTTATCGTTTTCCAATAGTAAAGCATCTAAAATCATGCAAATAGTATGAATAAAGCCCATTGTACTTGGTGGTGCAAGATAAGTAATTTTAGTTTGATCTTGCATATCTGATGGAGTTTCAATATAACTTTGGAAACATCTAAAGAATACAGCTTTAGCAACATCATTTATTACAGGATAAACTATTGATAAAGAATCTTATGTTGACTTCATGTAAGGTTGAGATCTATCGAGCCAGCTATTAACGAATGGATTCCATCCAATATCAATTTAATTGATATATAAAACACCACCTCTCGACACAGTTGCAGGACTAGCATTTTTTAAGTTAGAAACTTCAAACAGCAATCTCATAGAAGCACTTAAAGGTATACGATCATTTGAAATCAAAGTAAGAACTTTGTTATCATCCATAACAGTATTTAATGATTATATCCATAGTGTATCGACATCACCATCCAATATAGTCCACTTATGAACATGTGATTTTTTATATTTTTATTAGCACTTATTTTGATTTTTTAAAATAACTGATAAAACACCATTTCTCCATTATTTGGATTTAGAATAACATCCAAAAAGTTCATCAACATTGACTGCTTTGGGGTTTAAAGTATCATATTAACCATCTTGACTATTATTTTTATGAGATTGTAATAATGTTTTCCAAACAGCTGTTTTTCCGCAACCTGGAGGACCAATAATAAAAACACAATGCCTAACATCTAAAATTTACAATAAATCAACACATTTTTTAACAAATTGTTCTTATGGAATAAGACCCATATCATTTTTAGTTGTTTTCTAGCAAATTTTTGTTATTTTTGATGCTTTTTTATCTTAAGCTTTAGCATTAGGGAAAAGATCTTGAATTAATCGAATAAAAATAGGTTTATCATCAGTTACGATTTTTGGTATATTAAAATCTCTTAAAGCTCTCATTAATAATGGATCTTCATGCATTTTTTCATTATCAGGATCTCTTTTTAATTTACCTGCTTGTCTAAGCACAGATTTAACTGCTCTTAATCCCCAATCATAATGCTTTTGTTTTGATAATAATTATCTCGATAACATATAAAGTGAAACGAATTTTTTAGAGAGATCTTTGGCCAAACCAAAACCTTCAGACATCAACATATTTTAGCAAATCAAAATAAGATCAGGAACAACCATAGCACATGATCTAAATAAAGCTTTCAAATTATCAGGTAATTAAGCTCTTCCTGCATAACCAGGATTCATTGTGATAAAGAAACCAGCACTATCTTATAATGATATTTAACCTTCTTACATAAATATAAATTTCTTTCTCTTTTCTTTTTGAGCATCTAAACATGTTTTAACTTGAGTAGATATGACAGACAACACTTAAAGAGAAATACGATTAAATTAATCAAAGCATCCCCAAGCTCCAGATTGACAAAGACCCATGAAAATTTGGGCCATAGAATCCTTACCCATTTGATCTGAGCAATTAAATACCATGACAGGTAAACCTACAGCTCTTCCTAAATCTTTAGTTGTTTAAGTTTTTCCAGTTCCTGCTGGACCGGCTGGGGCGCCACCCATGACTAAATTTAAAGCTTGAGTAAGAGTAATATAGCATCTATCAGTTAAAGGGGTAACGACTAATCTCAACGTATTGCCAACATATTAATAGGAATAAAATCTAAACCAATCAACAATTTTAATAATAGCTTTGAATTTTTGATTACTTGTTTACCAAGGGAATCTGCAGAATTGTCTGCTGGAAACATCATTATTTTTATCTAAAGACCATTAAAATTTAAGTTGAGATTGCCAAGGGAAAGATTCAGCTTCATTAACTCTATTTGTAACAAAGTTTTGAACAACATCTCTTGAATGTACATCAATAGTGATGATATTAATAATTTTCATACGTTACAATACTTCCAAAGGTTTAGTAACTTTAACAATCAATCTTTGGATTCTAGTTTTGATTAATTCATTACATTATTTCATTGCTGATTCAGCACCTGATGATAATTACTCAAAAGCACGATTGACATCTTCAGTCCAAACAATTTGTGTAGTAAGTAGAGCAATTTGAGCGCAATAATCTTTGATCCATTATTATCTAGGATTGTCTTTTTATTTATCGTTCCAATCATCTGATGTTGATTTAGCGTCACATAAAATTTAATAAAGAGTTTCTCTCATTTTGAATTATAGACCTTTTAACCATAACTAGACTTGACCTTCAGCAACAAATTATTTAGAAAAGTTAATTTACTAATCATCCTTTGAATACATACCATCAGATATTCTGCTATATTAATTAGGATTAGTAGATTATTTAAAACGTAATGTTTTAAGACCATCAAAACAATCTCCAATAAATTAACATACTTTAGGAGGATTTTGACCATTTGATAATATTGTCAAAAGAGACTGATTGGATAAGAAATAAAATCTTGGGAAGATTTTCTTTTTTTGTTACAAATAATCATTTAAAGCTTTTTAACATTTTTTTATTTTCATTGACATTTAAATCAAAGCTGTTTTACGACCCTCAGTACAGGCTTAAATAATCAAAGGGTTTTCATGGGCAGCAATCATCATTTCAGTAAATTAACCATGAACTGTCTCAAAAACTTTAGTATCTTATGGTAATTGTTGTCTAATATCTTCAGAACCAACAAAGATATTAACCAAAATACGCCAATTCTTTTGAACTTTTAACCATTAATTAACAACAACATCGACTCTTCCAAGTTTTTCTCTCCACGATTAAACGGTTGCAATAAAATACTCAACATATTTTCCTTGAGCTTTCATACCCATTAAATCAAGAGAATTCGCATCTAATATTTACATCATATCGTCAAGAGGAGCAAATATATAATTTTCTTTATAAGTATCGAAAGTAAATAATTGTTTAGCCCAATTGTTTTCAATAATTTTTAATTTTTTGTCAATCTTAAATTATTTCTGAGCAATATCGACAATTTATTAAACTTCAGGCTTTAATTTATATAATTTTAATCTAAGGATATCATCGAAACAAAAAGTTGAAGCTTTGTGATCAAATTAAGTTCTTGTTTTATCTTTTAATTGTTTCCAATGTCTATCTTACATATAATCTCCTCTCAAACTTTCTACCAAGTTAAGTACTATGGTCATATTAGCAACTTTTTAACCAATTGTCTGCCATCCTTTGATGAATCTTACTTATTTGTTAACACTTTTAATTTGATTAGAAAAAATCTTATTTTGTTAAATTAATGTATCAGCTTTGATTTGTCTCCAGAATTTAGTTTTCCAATCATTATATTGTAAGTTGATTAATGCAATTAAATCCCATAATGTTTTTAAATTTTTTAAATCAGCTAAGCATTCTTTAAGTGGCTTATAATTTCTTCTTTATAATTAGAAAAGATCTTCAAGATCAGCATTTTACTGAGCTTATTGTTCAAATTTTAGCAATTTTGCATAATATTAATCAATCTTGATATAGTTATCCATAATTTCCTTAATAGAAATATTTTAATCGTAAAGATAAGGGAGATGACTTTTGAATTATGTTTTGAATTAATTAACTTTTATTCCAAAAGCATCTAATTTTTTCTTTACTTATATTGCCTAATCACCAATAATATTGATAATATCTTTTTTAATTTAATTGACTTTCTTTTATGTTTAATTAAATCCTCCCTCAGCAGCCTCAATAGCTTGAATAGGTTATTATTATCCTTTTTAGGCAACTTGAATTCCATGTTTCTTTAATTTTACAACCATATTTCTCATTCTATCAATAACTATTGAAATTTGACCTTTTACATTTTTCATTTCACTAATGTGCCTCATGACTTTCATTAAAAGATTTCTATTTTTCTATTTTTGTCTTTCATTAGTATGATCAGCATTATTAAAAGCATCCTTAGGATTATTTTTTAATCCAATAGTTGTTCTCATATTGAAATCTTTTAAATTTTTCAAACTAGTTTTAAATTAAATTGTCAAAAAATCTGTATAGACCTTAATCCAACTATTGATTTTTACTTACAAAGCTTTAATAAAGTTTCTCAAATCGATTTTTATCCATGCTTTTTCGACTGGAGTTACAATTTTAGCAATTTCAATTTGAATAACTTTTAAATTGGTAATTTTTTCATCAAAAAGATCAAGATTAGGAATAAATTATCGACATCCTTTAAGCAAAATATTTTATTTCTTGACTTATTATTAACCTTATACTTTTTAAGTTTTAGGTTAATTTTGTTCTAAAAATTTAGCAAAACCTTCTTCAGGATCTTATTTCCAAAGATAACTATATTTTTATAAGTCAGTTTTAATACTTTATGTATTCTTGACAATTAAATTCAAATTATGGGAGATTTTAGACATAGAGTATTTAACTATAAAACTTGCTTTAACTTAGCATAAATAATCTCCAGTAGAGGCACCACTACTTGGTCCTGCAGTTGTAGCATCAAGTCTTGGGAAGTTATGTGAAATAGTGAATATCTAATTAACCCATCCTTTTAAAGTATCACAAACTGATTTCAATCCTCCTTGACTATGCAATACTTCTGGTTAATAAACAATTCTTTTTCCTTAAAGCTACAATTTTATTTAGAACAATTGAGATTGATCCTGTTTTTATGAGTTAATTTGTTAGTTAAGATGATCAAGTGCAAATACTATACCATCACATATTCCATCAGTTACAATAGTATTAATATACTCAGTATATTTTTTCCATTAAGGCTTTTTCTTATCAAATTTGACAGCATCATTGATTTATTTCAAGCATTTATGAATAGCAGTTCCACAATCTTTGACTCCAAGTAGTTTATTAGATATGGCAGCTTTTAAAATATTATCATATTCTTAAGGAGAAATAGGTTTGTTTTTTCTATCGATCATAGGTTTTTTAAGTTTGTTTAATTCTGTATATATGTTATCAAGAGATTTTTTCATTTTGTCAACGATTTCATATAAATCATCAACAGTCTTTTTAGCTTCTTTAATGAAACCATCAATTCCTTGAGATTACCATTTAAACTATTTAATACCAGGTTAGATGTCTTTGTTCATTCTAACTATTCTTTATTTAACTAATGGTTCTTCAACATCATTCAAGCATGTAACAATTCTATTATAACTTTGAATAATAAGTTATAAAGAAACTACTTGTCTTCTATAAATATCAGCTTTTTCAAATAATTTAAAGGCTGTTTAAGGTACATCACGATCAAGTAGTTTTAAATATTTGACTTAACGAAGTAATCTAACAAGAATAGGATCAAAGTTAACTTTTAATAGGCCATTTTATTTATTTTAGCTATTTTAATCATGACATATCAAGAAATGTTTGAGTTTTTAGTGAGTACTCTCATCAACTTCTTTTTACCATAGACCAATTTTGGATTATTAATAGTCGCTAATAATTTTTAAGATATTTTGATTTAATTTTTAAACATCCTTGTATTATTATCTTTCAGTTATTCCTTTACCAAGAGAATCAATTTTTTTAAAAGGTTATCTAATTCTATCCTTTAATGTTCTGCACCAAGTAAGTGTACCAGCTACAGGTGGATAGTTATTGTAAATAGGTGATTTTTAATCATTTCTATCAATCAAAACTTTACCTTATAAAAAGATAGATTGAACACTTTTCAAATCCTGTTTATACATATCGAGTAAAACTGAATGTTTTTTCTATAATTCATCTTGAATAATAGGTCTGTTCAAAATTCCTTAAAAGCAATCTAGAAGTTTGAATTTGCCTAGGATAGTATCATTATCATCAAAACCTTGAGTAACTACAGAAGCAAGTCTTCTTTCAAGTTATTTGATTCTGCCTCTAAAAACAAGAAAATCTTCATCAAATTTCTTTTGATTGATATCCATAGTATCATAAGGTAAACTTCTAAAATGCTCAACAGCCTTTTTGAATTCTTATGAAATTTGCTTCAATGTTTAAGTCAAAGTTTTTCCTTTAGTTCCTCCTAATTATATTCTTTCTAATTTATTGAATTGCATAATGGTGGTTGTCAAATGAAGAATATCATGACATCTTTAACTATAAGCATCGAGTCTGGAGAAAAGAGCATTTAAAGTTAATTTCCATTTACCTTACGATTTATTTTTGTATTAGAAATAAAATTCTTTGAATTTTGAGCAAACTTCAATTGTTGTTTCTAATTTTCTACAAACTTCATGAATATCTTCAGATCCAGAACTTAATGCTGAAGCAACCATACTACCATTGATAAATTAACTTGCTCTAGCAATAATCTAATTGCATGTTTATTTAATTAAAACAACAAGTCTTGGTGGAGTATTATAAAACTTGCTCAATTGATAAATTTTCAGGAAAGTATGCATAATTGGTGCAAATAATTCAGTCATACTTGCGAATTCTCTTGTATCATCAGAAAGTTGTTGGAAAAGCTACTTAAGAGTTGAAAGATATTTACTGTTATCATTAGCTTCGATTCTACTATCTTAAACTTCTTTTTTTAATTTTCCAAAAGGATTAGTATAAGTACTTTTGCTTCTTTAGAGGAATCTAAGAATTCCTTTAACCTAAACTGACTGTAATTGAGTGTAAATAGCATTAAGATTGTTTGCTTTATTTTACCAAAATTAAATTTATACTCTTGGACCTGGGTTTTTTCCATCTTTTAAAGCTTGTTCAGGTTATAGTTTCAATACATTCTTTATTTGTTTGGTCCAAGTCATAATACATCCTTCAAAAATGTGAGCTTTATCTTTTTCAGGTCCTTAAGAGTGAATGATTTTTTTGTTAGGAAGAGGAAGCAATGTTCTTCCTTTACTAAGACCTATAAGAACATATGATTGAGCAACAAAGTTATTAAATCTTTCCATAAGATCTTTAGTAACTAAATCAGTCCATCCTACTTGATTGTCAGGATTTTGCATGACTGGCCCAAGAACTTCATTACATACAGTATGCATATGCTCCAAAATATTTTTGGTAACTTCAATAAATATTATGTCATTTTTGAAGTTTTCTTCCTCTAGTTCTTATGTTCCAATTCTTAAGATGATAAAACCTAAATAAGATATAAGTTACTTTTTCTTTTATATTTATCAACAGAGGGTGTTTATGTGATAAGTGAAACTTGATCAGTTCCTATAGAGAAGGCATATAAAACTTATATGAAATTTTATTTCTTAAGGAAGCCGTCAAGCGCTTATCTATAATAATGTAACTTCTTACTTATATGATTCGTAAATCACTTTCTTCATTTTTTATTGACCAGGCTTCGTTTTGATCCCAAAGGCTAAAGCTAATCTCAGTAAGAAGGGATCCTATGGTTTGTATGCAGATTCATTCGTCTGTCCCTGCTACGCCATGTAATTCAAATAAAATTATGCAACAAAAATTGAAACTTTAATTAAAAGTTCGATATATCTTATTTAACTAATTAATTCTAAAATAGATAAATATATATTTATTGATAATAATATCAAAAATAATTAATCAACAACACGATTTCTTCTTTTCTTTTGAATTTTTACTAGGACTATTAAGTTTAATATTATCATTTTTTGAAAGAGAAGGTTGTTGTGGAGGTGGACTATTTTTTTAAGATTTTTAAGAAGCATATGAATTAGCTGTACTTGTTTTTTGCACTTTTTAACTTATTGGAACTGTATTAAAATTTGCCTATTATTTAGGTTGATTTATTTTTTGTTTTGTATAAATTTCTTAATAATTTAAGATTTACATTTAATTAATCTTGTAAATGACTAATTTACGTTCGCACCTGTTGCTGCTGATGTCTAAAGATAAAAAAGCTTATTATTGTTTATAAAATCTTCTACTAATTATGTTTTGACTTATCTAGATTCTATAAGATCTATTTTGTTGCCGACAAGCATAATAGTTGCATTAGGTTAAGCATTATCTCTTAATTAACTTAACCATTTTTGTACATTCTCAAATGTTTTTGATTTAGTTACATCAAAAACTATAATTGCTCCTACTGCACCTCGATAATATGCATTAGTTATAGCTCGAAATCTTTATTGACCGGCTGTATCCCAAATTTGATTTTTAATGCTTTTACCTTATATATTGGTTGTTTTTGTGGCAAATTATACACCAATAGTTGGTTTGGAATCTACATTAAAAGTATTATCAACAAATCTTGATAATAAATTTGATTTTCCGACACCAGAATCTCCTATTAATACTATTTTGAATAAAAAATCAAAATCTTAATGCCTTGACATTCTTATTATAATTATATTTTTAATATATTAAACAATCGGATTGTAAAGTAAATAATCATATCTTTAAAAAATACTATCATCTATTTCTATAGAATTTCAAAGTTTTTTAAAATTGATATATCTTTTTATCAATAATTTGTTATTAATTTTTTGTTCAATGAAATAATTCTACATTTATTGACTAAAATCTTTTTACTTTAAAACAATCATGAATAAATACAAGCCTCATAATTGTTTCATGATACAATATCCATTTATTTGCTTTTTTTATATTTATAGGACTGTTAATTGAAAAATAAAAAATATATTGAAAAAGAATCATATTCAAAGAATTAAAAAATCAATTCGATCATGATAATAATTTAATGAATCGATAATGATGGAATAAAGATCATTCAAAATCTGTCACCTCTGATTCTCTTAGCCAATTGAAGATCTTTTGACATAATAGTCACTCTCTTTGCATGAATAGCACACAAGTTGGTGTCTTCGAACAAAGAAACCAAGTAAGCTTAGGCGGCTTCTTGTAAGGCCAACACAGCTTGACTTTGGAATCTGATTTCCTGTTTGAATTCAGTAGCAATTTATCTGACCAATCTTTGGAAGGGAAGCTTTCTGATGAGCAAGTCAGTCTAAATAAAGAAAAATAATCAATAAATAAACTCAACCATATGTAGGTTGAGTATTTTTAAAAATATTTACACTTTTTTGATATTTTCTGATTTATCTCAATGCAACTGTTCCAGGCTTGAAACGATGTGGCTTTTTAACACCAGAAACAATAGGAGCAGACTTTCTGGCTATCTTTTGGGCAGTAAGTTGTTTGCGGGGCACTTTTTGTGCGGTTGATTTACGGGCTGTTTGTTTGGTTCGGGCCATCACAATAAAAAATTATGAATAAATCAGGTGTAATGAATGGTAATAAGCTGAATTAAGCTCGCATTATTTTTTTCAAATATTCTAATATTTTAATATCCCTATATTTAATAAAGATAAAATTTGTTACCAAAAGAAATAGTTAATCCCTTTTATTGACCTTAAAACCCTTCGTATTTCTTAATAGTTTAATAGGCAGACACCCCATTGTTTCTTTTTCAATACTTTCGATATTTGATTTAACTAAATCTATTTAAAAAAATATTGATAATCTATTGAGCCTAATTTTCAATACCAAAAAAGATAATTTCATGATAACTATCTTTTTTGATATATTTTAATCAATATTCTCAATATTCTTACTCATTATATGTTGAATAATAACTGAATAATATTGCATAAAATATTAAATCAATAAATAAAGATAAAATCATTTCAAGTTAGCCCTTATTCTGTATATTTCATTAGTTGACATAAATACAAAATGTTTTTTCTGATACTCTTTAATCATCTAACTTTTTTTAATAATTATTTTTTGTGCTATTTATAACCATTTTTCATAATTAGACATTTAAAACTTTTAAGCAAGACCTTTTTCTATTGAATTAACACTTATTTGATCAAGAAGTTTATCATTTTTCTTTATAGTTTTATTTAACTTTTAGCTCATAAAATTTTAAAAACTTTTAACTGATTCTTTTAAAGAAAATGATATCAATTCTGATATAATTTTTGTTAATTCACTTTTAAATGATTATTCCTAGTTTTTTGCAGATTTTATTATCTTTTATATATTTAAAAAATTATCTTAATCAATTTTATTTTTTATCTATTTCCAATTTTATATTTATTTTTGATTAAACTATATTGAGTTTACAATACTATCTAACTTTTTAACAAATTCAAGATATTTTCTATTATCTTTTTATATTTTTTAAGCTTAGTCTTATATATTTTAGGAAATCTTATTATTTCTTAGTATTTTATCAATTTTTTATTTAAAAGCAATTGATTTATTTTAATTTTAAGTATGATATCTTTCCCATTATTTATCGAACCCAGCTCTATTAGCTAATATTTAAAATAATTGATGAAGATCTTTTAATTATATAGCTTCATGCTGCATCAAATCAGAATATTTATTAATATAATTCTCTTTTTCTTGTTCTATTGACTGTAATTTTTATTGATTTTTATTTGATAAAAATGATTTTTGAAATTATCTAAGACCGCCTTCTGTTATATAGATTGAATATAATTTTATCAAACTGTCATATATAGATTTTGGTATTGTAATCATTTATTATTTTTAGCTTTTAATTATTGAAGTACCATAATTTTTTAATAATTAAACTTTATGTTATCTTTATAACTGAGTAAAGAAAAGTTCTAGCCTTTAATTAAATGCCTTAGTAATTTATTAATCTTCTTGTTTGATCTATTATTTTTCTTTATTAATTTAGTCTAATTGCTGTTTTATTGATGAAATATCAGTATCTTAAACTGGATTTACAAATTTAGATTGACCTAAATTAACTCTTTGGAAAAAATCCATTCCTACAGACTATCTCATATTGGCATTAAATTATCCATCTCCATTACTTTTTTTAAGATTCTTAAGTTCTTATTATAAATTTCTTGTTTTATGTTTCAATGTATCATTCTAGATTTTCATTGATTAATACAATTTATTTTTCTCTTTTAATCTCTCACCCATAATTACCATAGGATCTTAATTTTTGTAATCCTCAAGAAAATAATTAATGAGCTGTTATGTCTGTTTTTATATATGTTATTTTTTAGATTGAATCATGCTTGCTTAGATATATTACTAAAGTTATTTCTTTTTGTCACTCATCTTCAAAGATTGACTCGATAAAATATATTTTATATGAAAATTTAGCTCCAAATATTAATAACAAACATAAATTTTATTATACTCATTTTTATATCGATTAATCATTTCTATCATATAAAGTAATATATTTTTGAATCTATTTATCTCATTTTGATTTTTTTAAACAAATAAAATGCTGTTAAAATTATTTAATACACTGTTTTTATATAATATAAGTTAATAAACAAAAAAATGTCTTTACTTTCAGCAGGCAAACGTAATATATTTATTATAAAGAAATATCTTTAGGAAATGATAAAAGCTTTGGAAGAGGACTTTTTGTCATTGATCCCGATTAAGCATAACGTAAAGCAAGAAAACAACAATAATATCAATAATAACTTCGTATACAAATGGAATAAGCAAAAAGAAAAAAAGATTAGCAAAAAAAGAGATAAGCTGAATAGGACAAACGATGGGAAGATAAATTTTATTAAGAAATAAAAAATTAAAATGCAAAGAAAAATTAAAAACCTCAACAAAAAAACGATAAAAACTTCGTTAACAACACTCAAAAATCACAAGTTAATGTTCGACAAGATTTCAATAAATAATAAAAACTAAATATCAGAAAAACATAATAAAATGAACCAGCAACATACAATATGAGAAGACAAATAGATAATGAACCATATTAAAATCATTATTCACCAACAATTATGAGTTATGAATTTAATCAATAACAACATTATTATGATGAAAGTAGTCAACAAAAGTTAAAAATGATGAGATAAGTCTTAGATTAAAAAATGAATGAAGTATATAATAAAATTAAACAATCGAAAAATCTTTAAATTGATAGATAGATAGACTCTATTAGAAGAAAAATATCAAGCTCTAACAATACTTATGAGTCATAAAATCCAGTATCTAATTAATTACCTCATGAATTCTCACAATTCTATAAAATTCCAAAGAAAAATACATATGGAAATCAACCTACGGTCAAAAATTTAAATTATGATAGTAGAGTTCAATATAAAAGAACTGATTTTGACTTTGCTTCAAATAATTAAGGTTATAATTCTAGATAAAATAACATAAGCCGAGGCAACGGTTTTAATCCTCGATTTCATAATAGTATTACTTCTAGAGGTCAATAAAGTTAATATGATTAAAATACTAAATGGGGTGTACATAAAGGCAAAACTAATTTTTTAGGTAATAGATAAGCACTGGACTATCAAATCTAAAATATCTTAAATAGTATAGATAAAAATTTAGTAGAACATGGGTAAAATTGATAATATATACTTTTTTATATTCAATATAAATTATCGAACAATCTTATAAATACTTATGATAATTTTAGTGATTAT
>Ga0169931_10005679_pt1 | contig 18947 bp, 16 predicted proteins | sample Kivu_15m_20L_FD_129675 | JGI IMG/M metagenome (GOLD analysis project Ga0169931, IMG submission 129675) | Freshwater microbial communities from Lake Kivu, Western Province, Rwanda to study Microbial Dark Matter (Phase II) - Kivu_15m_20L... | ecosystem: Environmental > Aquatic > Freshwater > Lake... | reverse complement strand
GCGATGGAGTCCACCGTAAGCCGGAGAGCGGATTCAGCATCAAGGCGAGCGCCCTGCATGGTGATGCCCTCAGGATACAACGACAGCGTCAGGAAGGACCCGGCAGCGACCTCGGCGTTCTCATTCAGTGGCTCAACCGTGACCAGGGTGACCTCGCCGTCCGGGCCGTGGACCGTGCGCCGCGACACTTCAAAACCAGCCGCGACAGACCAGTCGCCGACACCATCCAGCACAACGCGATGCTCCTGCCCGTGCGGCGCGGTGTCCGTCGAACCTTCGGCAGGTTCGGCAGCAGGTTCGCCAGACTGCGCTTGCGCGCTCATCGACATTCCACTCGATACCAGAACACCAGCAAGGCAAATCAGGGCCCTTCGGGCCGCAGGAAACTGTCGCATCCACTTCACCGAGTCTCAGAAACCTCACGAACGCTCGCGTGCAGCGCCTAACAGTCAGGATCAAAGAGGTCAATCGTGGGGCATACCTGCACCGGGACTTTACGCGTTTCTGCTCGTCCAACACTCGCTAGACGCCCTCAGTGCGACTGCATGCGTCGGCGTCTGGGGTCCGTTGCGTCGTGTGACCCCGAACACGAAGAGGGCACACGCAGGCGCGCCAGCGCGATCAATGACTCAGGAAGTCAAAGCCCAGGTGAATCATCGTGTTGAGCACCACATGACCAAACGCGATTGGAATGAGCAGTCGGTGCCAGGCGACGCGGGCAAAGGCCAGCGGAATCACGAACACTTCGTTCGGCATCGGCACAAAGGACGCATATAGAAAAATGGACACCATGAAGAGAACAGGCTTCTCTTCGCTCCACTGCTGGAGGGTGTGCACAAACTTCGGCACCTTCACGCCAGAGGCGTGCCGGCCCCACAGACCCAGCAGATAGCCGGCAAAGTCACCCACGCTCATGCCGAGCGAGAACACCAGAATGACCATCCACGGATCATAGCCTGCGCTGGTCAGCGCTGGTGTAAACCCAGCGACTGGCAGTGGCACCAGGACGTTGAAACCGCTGATGGCCGCCACAATAAACAGCCCAGGGTACCCCATGGCCTGCAGCTGTCCGGCCCACTCCGGATGCGCCATCACGTAGCGGTTGCAGGAGACAATCAGCGCCACCACTACGGCCAACAGCAGCCCTCGCCACGCCCATGTCAGGACGTGCCTGGTGCGAGAGGTCGCTGCGTCGGCGATGCCGCTGTGGTCCGGTGACGTCATGACGGTGGTAGCTCTTCGGGATAGAGCGTTCGCTTATCACCGAATTCTACTGCAAGCCAAGCAATCACCGGAGAAGCACGCGAAGGGCGAACGAGCGCGAATGAACAGGGTAGTGAGCCTTCACTTGTCATCATGGCCGCACCCGCATAAAGCCGCGCCCGAAGGTGAGACCGAGCATCCCCGAAAAACGGCCGCCCTGCACTTCCGAAGAAGCGTCGGCAGGGCAATCACTCAGGATGTGCATGTACCAGAAAGAATTGGCGTTGTGCCTTGCGCTGTCCGAGAGAGCCGGAGAGCTGGCGCTCGAGGTTTACCGCTCGGAGTTCGGCATTGATTACAAGGGCAGCGACCCGGTCACCGAGGCGGATCGTCGGGTCAACACGTACCTGACTGAGGCCATTCAGGCCGCGTTTCCGAACGACCTCGTGGTGGGTGAAGAGAGTGCACAGGCGAGCGACATTCAGGGCGACCGAATCTGGTTCATTGACCCGGTCGATGGCACCGCGGACTTCGTGAAGCGCAACGGTGAGTGGTCGATCATGGTAGGCCTGGTGGTCGAGGGCAAACCGCGCGTCGGGATGGTTTTTCAGCCGGCCACGTCCGATCTGTATTATGCATCGAGCGGGGCGGGAGCATGGCATCAGATTGGAAGCGCTCGCCGTCAGCTTCGAGTGAGCGACGATGACAACCTGACACATGCCATGGTGGTGCAGTCACGTAGCCACCCCGACAAGCTGGTCGGCAGGCTGATGTCGAATCTGGGTCTGCATCGCGAGTACCAGCACGGCTCGCTGGGCTGCAAACTGGCACAGATCGCCGAGCATCGCGCAGATCTGTACCTGAACTTCTCAGGCAAATGTCACATGTGGGACGTCGCCGGACCCGAGGTGATCCTTCGCGAAGCCGGTGGTGCATTGCTGGACACCCGTGGCAGGGCGTTGCGTTATTCCGGTGCTTCCACACGCGTGGCGGAGCCGTTCATTGCCACCACCTCACGCCTGATGCCGCCGCTGCTGGCGTATCTGGCCACACAGCCGGATATGCTGGGAGGCGAGCGCGTATGAGCGAGCGACCCTATTACGACGTGCACCTGTTCGTGTGTATGAACGAACGGGCAGCCGACCACCCGCGCGGTTGCTGTGGAGAATCTCGCGGCGGTGCGATCCGCGAGCAATTCGCGAAGATGATGCGCCTGCATGGCGTGGGAACGTTCCGGGCGAACAAGGCCGGTTGCCTGGACCGCTGCGAGCTGGGTCCGGTGGTGGTCGTTTACCCGGAAGGCATCTGGTACCGAATCGAAGACCCCGCGGTGGACGTCGAAGAGATCGTGGTGTCCCACTTCCGGGACGGAAAGGTGGTTGACCGTCTGCGGCTTCCCTCGCGTACGACTGAGCCCGCCGCATAACCAACGATGCGAGACGAACGGGGCTGCCACGACAGCTGTACCCCCGGTTCAGTCGAGACCCGTCGGAGTCAGTCCAGCAAAAGCTCGCGAGCCGTCTCGCGCATGCAGTGATTGCTGGACATGGAGCTGCCGTAGCCACCTGCGTTCAGCATGACCACGATATCGCCTTCCTGAAGAGTGGCGGGCAAATGCGCGCTCTCGTGGAAGTTGTCGATGACTTCGTTGATGTTGCCGACCACCATGTGGGTGGGCTGCGAGGGCGAAGATGGTCCGCGCGTGGCGTGCGTCAGCTCCTGCACAAATCCGTAGTGGGCAGCCTGCGGGTTGGAGTTGAAGCCTACGTTCAGCCCCACGAACACAACGCCACCTTTCTCTTCGACCTGAGTGACTTTGGCGCACATGATGGCCGTGTCGTTGACGATATAATCGCCAGGCTCACAGCACACTTCGACGTGAGCACCCAGGCGGCGACGCACAACCTGCGAGATGGCGCGCGCGTACAGGTCCAGATCGACAGGCTGGTCTTCAGCCGAGTGTGCGACGCCGATACCACCGCCGACGTTGACGTACACCACCTCGTCGAGCTGCTCGGCGAAATCAGCCAGACGCTCGACAGCGCGCAGGAAGGTCACCATGCCGCGTGCAAGCCAGCCGGAGCCGACATGCATATGCAGGCCCTGCACCTTCAGCCCGTAGCTGCGAGCCACTTCGAGCGCTTCCTCGAACCGGTCGGCATAAATGCCAAACTTGCTGGGGCGCGCGCCGGCATAGGTGAGCTGGGTCGACAGACCCACACCGATCTGTGGGTTCACGCGGATACCAATGGAGCGACCGGGGAACAGCCGGCCGACCTTGTGCATCATGCTGATGGAATCGACATTGATTCGGATGGGCAGGTGCCCGATCGCGCTCACGTCTTCCTCGCTGACCGATGAGCCGGTGAACGAGATCTTCTCGGGCGCAAAGCCACTGGCGAGGGCGAGTTTGACCTCGTTCGGCGAGCAGCAGTCAATGCCGCACATGCCAGAGGAACGAATGGTGGCCAGCAGCGGGGCGAATCGATTGGACTTCACCGCGAAGTACAGCTGGTGCTTCTGTCCCACACGGGCAAACGCACCAGTCACTCGTCCGATATTCTCGAGGACGCGTTCGCGGTCGTACAAGGTGAGCGGCGCTCCATGCTCAGCGACGAGGTCAGCGACCCGGTGACCAGCGAAGTACAGGTCATCGCCTTCGTAACGAAGTCGGTCCCGGGTCCACCAGGGCTGAGATGCGACGGGGACTTCGAGGAGTTCACCTCGATAGCCATCCAAAAAGGTCTGAATCACGGCGTCACCATCCCGGCTGTTTCCAGCCAAAAGGTCGCCGGTGCTCGACCTCCCCAAGCCCCCCGATGCTTTTCAGGGGTTTACGCTCAGGGGAGCGCTGTTCCGGACAGTAAAACCACAAACACCAACCGGAACTTTCGGTTCCTTCGGTCCAAGGAACACCCAACGAGGCGCGTCGGGCAGGAGGGAGCGCCCTTGTAGGGCCTTTACCCGTGGCGTGCAATGATTTTTGCATCTCCAATCCACAAAAAACGCTCGGTCCTACGCAGACTTGCGCGCCTTTCGGTGCGTCCTTTCCAACGCGCTTGCTGTCGCCCCAACGTCCCGTTTTTCCTTCAGTTCGCTCGTGTCATCGGGTGACGGACACCGCTCACGTGACCCGATTCATGCCCTCAGTTGGCTTCGACAGGCACATATCCGCCGATGCAGAACGAGCGTTTGGCGATCACCTCCGTGAAGGCCGATCCAGTCGACACGCACGTGATCACCTCCGGCGTGAAGGGGGACGGCGCCAAAGGGACCTGCGTCCACGACTGGGCTTGCACCTGGTCACCACGTCGCAACGGAACCATCAGGTCGGCCACCGCCTGTGTCGCACCAAGAAGACTCAGACAGCAGGCCGTTCGTTGAACACCGGCGCGCCTCAGACACCACAGCGCGTCCAGCGTGCCCGGAGACTCGGCACGAATGCCGCCGTCCCCGATCTCGGTAAAGCGGACCCGGCCCAGCCCCAGTAACGCCATGACATCGGAAGCCAGCCGAAGCGCGTCCGAAGGCTCCCCGGTAAACTCGCTCCCCTGCTGACTCCATTCCTGCCACAGCTCGTTCAGCCACGCGCTGAAACCAAGGCGCCACGACTCCACCAGCGCTGCATCCAGCAGCGCACCCAGCTCCGTCGACGCCGAGAAAGCTGCCATGCGCGCTGTCAGTATCGTCTCCAGATGGTAGCCCGCCAGCGTCAGGTGCATGGGCAAGCCCAGACCCGAGCGCAACCCTTCAGGCTGTGCAGTCAGCTCAACCAGCCGAGCGACGGACTGCTCCACCCACGGTGACACCGGAGGTCCAGACCACGCCGTGGACAGACTCAGCGAGCCGAACACGACCTCCCGGGGTTCAGCGCCATCTCCTTTGCCCAGATCAAACCAGACGGGAGCGTCCGCACCCGATACACCACCGCCCTGACGGACCTCGACCGAGTTGGCGGGCCTTGCCAGCGCGAGCTCGATGGCAGCCGCCAGCCAACCCGCCGACATGGCCTCGGATTTCGAGCTCACCGAACCCGCCGGCCCTGGACCGTGAAGGACATGATCCGCTGAAAAAAGACCCTCCCCCACTCCCCGCCGACGACCGTCGATCGTCTCAAGCCGCAGCCGGCCACAACCAAAGGCACGAAACAGGCTCATCGCCCAGGGAAACATGGGCGCGCCGTTTTCCACGCCCATGGCCGAGCCGGTGCTCGCCACCAGCTCACGCGCTGCATCCCGAGCTGCTGACATGCGAAGCGACGCAGACTGCTTTTCGCCCAGCAGGTCACAGATCGCCTGCTCCACGTACAGGTGCGTGCGACAGTCCAGCAACAGACACGGGTAACCGCCCACCGTGATCAGGCCATCGCGGTGATTCCACTGAAGCAGTCGACTCAATTCCGCCACGCGTCCTCCTGCTCAAACAACTGCTCACTCTCACCCGTGACCTCCGCCAGCGCCGCGCAAAGATTCGGCTGCGCCCAGGGTTCGCGCTGCCAGACCCGCCAGGGCACGCGAGCAATCAGAGATGCCCGCAACAACGTGAACAGTGGGGGGCGAGACAATTTCGTCAGCAGCTGTTGACCGGGCAGCGGAGCCGGATCGGTCACTTCCGACACGACTGTTCTGGAGTGACCGTCCTCAAAGGGCGTATCCCAGACGGTCGACCCGGATTCAGATGCGAGTTCAGGCGCCTGCGCATCGGACGCATTTTCGACCCCACCATCTACACCGCCGGCTGCAGCGCCCCATGGAAGCTCCGAGCGAACGTGAGGCGAATCGGCGAACGGCCCATCGGAGACCGCTACGGCCGACGTGTCCATGTGGTCAGACGCCGCACTCAACGCTGCGCTCGGCGTAGCCAGAAAAGCGCGGGTGCTCTCATCCGAACCCAGACTGCTGGTCTCGTGCCAGAGCGCCTGGGGAGGGGCGTCGAGCGGCACCTCATCATCGTCCATCACGATTGCAGGCAGCGGTGTATCGACGATCTCGCTCCGGTCGTTCGGTTCGGCCGCAGCAGCGGCGGATTCGCCGGTCAGATAGTGCATCAACAACCGACGCACACGCTCATCGGTGCTACCGCTATACGCCTGTGCCGGCGGACCACCGACGTCCAGCGGCGCTGCCGTTGGAGACGACGAGCTCGGTGACTGCTCCGGCACTTCCTGGGCGTCGTCATCCAGCAGCAGCGAACCGCGAACGACCGGCTCTGCAGTCTCGGGTGTTGCTACCGCTTCATCGACGATTCCGGCGGCGACCGCCAGATCGCGCATCTCGTCTGCATCAAACAAGGAACGAAAGCGACCCATCGTCTTCTGTCTCCTGACGAAGGTTGGCCTTCGTCTCGACTTCGGCGGCGAGCTGCTCAAACGCGAGCGCAACAGCCGGAGTTTGCTGGGAAAGTAGCGCCACCGGCAAGCCCGATGCGCTCGCCTCCAGCACCTGCGCGTCGCGATGAATCATCGTGCGAAACACAGCGCCGCGAGGCAGCTCACCAAACGCCGACTCGGCGACAGCCCGCGAGGACGCATCATCGGGCTGAAACATCGTCAGTACGAACCCGAGAAACCGCGCTCGGGAACCATCAGCCCGAAGCGATGCCACCATCTCGAGCATCTGAGGCGCTGAGCGCAGAGCAATGGGTTCGGCCTGAAGCGCCGAAATAATGAAGTCCGAGGCTTCGAGCGCGGCCACGCTGCTGCCGCCGAACCCTGCCGGCGTATCGAAGATCACGATGTCGAACTGCCCTGTTGCGTCCTGCACAATCTGCTGTCCGGTTCGATGCTCCACCAGCCATGATGCAAAGCCATGCGTCTCGCGAATGGGCAGAAAACCGACCGGTAACAGGGCAAGGCCGTCCAGCCGGGTTCGTGTCAGACAAGACTCCAGTCCACCATTCTCGCGCAGGTAATCGACGACCCCACGCAGAGCCTTCCGCGTCTTGCCGAGTGACAGCCCAATCGCACCCTGCGGGTCAAAATCGACCAACAGGACCCGCCACTTTCGGCGAGCCAGGGCATACGCAAGATTCAACGAGAGCGTTGTCTTTCCAACGCCACCCTTCTGACTTGCAACCGTCATGACCATCATAAAATGCGCTACCGTGCAGAGTCGGACCGAACCCGAACGTTGCGACAGGGGAAGGCTGTCAAACCAGTCAGGATGCCTGTGTGAATGACACAAGCGACACGTCGGTGCAACGGAACGATGCAACCGGTGGGTACCGGCCAACGTCCCGCCAGTCTGGCGACACGGTCACAGTCCACCCGCTCGATTGTGGAGGTCAGGCCATCAGGGCGAAGGTCCGTGCGCAAAGCCCCCTCATGCGACCCGATGGCGTTCGCGGCCAGCGCCGCGTCCGTATCAGAAGTCGGCGGTGCGCGGCGCGCGGGGGAACGGGATGACGTCACGGATATTCTCGACGCCGGTCACATAGCTCACCGTACGTTCAAAGCCGAGCCCGAAGCCGGCGTGCGGCACTGAACCGTAACGGCGAAGATCACGATACCACCAGTAGTCAGCGGGGTTCAGGCCCATAGAGGTGATCCGCGCGTCCAGCACCTCGAGCCGCTCTTCGCGCTGGCTGCCACCAATGATCTCACCGATGCCTGGCGCGAGCACATCCATCGCAGCCACCGTGCGACCATCTTCGTTGAGGCGCATATAGAACGCCTTGATATCCTTCGGGTAATTCATGACCACTACCGGGCGGCCCACGTGCTTTTCAGCGATGTAGCGCTCGTGCTCGCTCTGCAGGTCCATGCCCCAGGTCACCGGAAATTCAAACTTCGCGTTCGACTTCTGCAGGATACTGATGGCTTCGGTGTAGTCGATCCGTTCGAACGGCGACTTCACAAACTCTTCAAGTCGCTTGATCGCATCCGGCTGAATGCGTTCAGCGAAGAACTCCAGATCGTCCATACGCTCGTTCAGCGCGGCCTGAAACAGGTACTTCAGAAATTCCTCGGCGAGCGTGGCGTCGTCGTGCAGGTTCGCAAACGCGATCTCCGGCTCGATCATCCAGAACTCCGCCAGGTGGCGTTTGGTGTTCGAGTTCTCGGCGCGGAAGGTGGGGCCAAACGTATAGACCTGGCTCATGGCCAGGCAGTAGCACTCGACGTTCAGCTGACCCGACACCGTCAGGTGTGCCTGCTTGCCAAAGAAGTCCTTCGAGAAGTCTACGTCGCCCTGCGGCGTGCGCGGCAGGTTGGCCATGTCCAGCGTGGAGACCCGAAACATCTCACCGGCGCCTTCGGCGTCGCTGGCGGTAATGATGGGCGTGTGAATCCAGTAAAAGCCACGCTCGCTGAAGAAGCGGTGAACCGCCTGCGCCAGCGTGTTCCGAACGCGGGTCACCGCCCCAATCAGATTGGTGCGGGGGCGCAGGTGTGCCACCTCACGCAGGAACTCCATGGAGTGCTGCTTTGGCTGCATGGGATAGGTCAGCGGGTCGTCCACGAGACCCACGACCACGACCTCATCGGCCTGCATCTCCACCGACTGTCCCTTACCCGAGGATTCGACGAGCGTCCCGCGTGCGATGAACGACGCCCCGGATGACAATTGCAGCACGCCCTCCTCGTAATTGGGCAGGGTATTCGGAGCGACCACCTGAAGCGAAGCGAAGCACGACCCATCGGTCAGGGCCAGAAACGACACGCCTGCCTTGGAATCACGGCGGGTTCGTACCCAGCCGCGCACCTCAACCCTGTCGCCAACACCGGCGGCGCCACCAAAAATCTGCGCCACTCGCAATACCCGGGGCATCGACTCGCTCGACATGAAACTCCTCTGCAACAACGGTTCGCGCCCTGTCGGTCATACAGGCAGGGCGAAAGTAAAACAGTCGTGGGCCGTCTAACTCGGCACACCCGCACGTCAACCGGGATTCGCTGCCGCGCACGGTTCAGCGCTCGCCTCTGGCCTGTCGAACGTCTCGAAAACGCACAAGCGCCTTGCAATCGGCAACAGGCTGGGGCGTTGTAGAGGGCCGGTATACATGCCGCCCTGCCCCTTTGCCGCTGTGCGCTTCATGGACATTCGCAGTCATCTTGCCTCGTTGCTCATTCAACCGCTGACCTCGCTGGGAGTCGAGACGACCGCCGACGACGTCGCGTCGCTTCTGACCGAGCCCCGCGATCGTTCGATGGGCGACCTCGCCCTGCCGACGTTCAAGCTCGCTGCGCAGGTGAAGACAGCGCCGCCGGTGTTCTGTGCGAAACTGGCCGAGCTGCTGCAGCCGGTCGTCGCGTCCGACGCATTGCTTTCCGGTGTGGTCGCGACTGGCCCCTTTCTGAACTTTCGGCAGGACAGTGCCGCCCGCGCCATGGCGCTGCTGCGTGCGCTCGCTTCGGGCACATGGGGCACATCGACAGAAGGTGCCGGCAAGACAGTCGGCCTTGATTATTCCTCGCCGAATATCGCAAAACCCTTTGGAATCGGGCACCTGCGATCCACCGCCATCGGCCGGGCACTCGCAAACATCTATACGGCGCGGGGTTATCGCTGCGTGGGTGTGAACCACCTGGGCGACTGGGGAACTCAGTTCGGCAAACTCATGGCCGCGTTCGAAGCCTGGGGTGAAGAAGCGAAGCTGGAGGCGACCCCGATTCTGCACCTTTACGAGCTGTACGTGGAGTTCCACAAACGTTCTACGGACGACTCTTCGTGGGAAGACCTGGGCCGTGACTGGTTCCGCCGTCTGGAGCTGGGTGACGAGAAGGCGACCGCTTACTGGACGCGTTTTCGCGACCTGAGTCTGCGCGAATTTCAGCGCATTTATGACCGCCTGGGCGTCAGCTTCGATCATTTCTGGGGTGAGGCTTATTACAACAACATGCTCGACGACGTGATTCGCGACGTTGAGAAATCTGGCCTGGCTGTCGAATCCGAGGGGGCGCTCGTCGTACCGCTCGATGATGTGGACATGCCGCCCTGCCTCATCCGTAAATCCGATGGGGCGACCCTGTATGCGACGCGCGATCTGGCCGCAGCACGCTATCGTTACGAACAGCTTCAGTTTGATCGTTTTCTTTATGTGGTAGGTACCGCACAGGCGGTGCATTTCCGGCAGGTATTTACGGTGCTGGAACGCATGGGCTACGAGTGGGCCAGCCGCTGTATACACGTCCCGTTTGGACTGATTCAGGGCATCAGCACGCGCAAGGGCACCCTGGTATTTCTGGACGATATTCTGGACAAGGGACGCGACCTTGCGCGAGCGATTCTGGCTGAGCGCGATGGACTGACCGAGCACGAGAAAGACGTCATTGCGGAACAGGTCGCCATTGGCGCCATTGTTTTTCAGGACCTGTCGCGCGATCGCATCAAGGATTACGACTTTGACTGGGATCAGATGTTGCGCGGCCTTCGTCCGGGCGAACCCGGCCGCACGGGGCCCTACCTGCAGTACACCCACGTGCGCCTGGGCAGCCTGCTGGATAATTATCGAGAAAAGGTCGGCTCATTACCTGAACCAGATGAAATTAACCCTGCGTTGCTGCAGGAATCTGAAACCGTGGCGCTGATGGCCATGCTCGAGAAATTTCCGGCGGCCGTGGAGCAGGCCGCGCGCGACTATGAACCCGCCGTTATTTCCCGGTATATTCTGGACCTGGCTGAGTCGTTCAACGCCTTCTATACCCAGCACAAGGTGATAACGGATGACCTGGCGCTGTCGCAGGCTCGCATTCTGCTGGTGTCCGGTACACGCGCCGTCATGGGCAACGGCATGACCCAGCTCGGCATCCCGCAACCCTCTCGCATGTAACCCGGGGAGAACGCGATGCCGCGCTGGCCTGCCTGTAGCCCGGAATTATTCAGGGCGGCTCTGCTGTCTGTCGTGGCTTGTTTTTCGATCGCGATTCTGACGTCAGGCGGGTCTCCCGCGTATGCTCAGTCCGTGCTGCCGGCGACCACGCAGCCCGACGTACTCGCGCAGCGCGTCGTCGTGGTAGACTTCCTGCCTGTATTCAGCGACCCCACCATCCCGGTACGCGAGGCTGGCTTTCGCGATGTCTCCATGGTTCGCCTGGTGGACGCGGTGCGCGAGCAGCTGGAGCGCGACCCACGATTCGACGTTCCCGCCACATCTTTTGCGCAACAGCTGCTGGCCTACCAGCGCTCAACCGAACCTCAGGACCTGCTGGCCATGGCTGACCAGGGGTTACGGCTGGGTTTGGGGTCATTTCGTAACTTCAACCTGCCGACGGCCATCGACGAGCTTCAGGGCGCAGTCGAGTCCTATTCGGCCGTTGGTGCGCTCTGGCTTAGACAGCAGGATATCGCCGAGGCATGGCTGTACATGGCGCTGGCCGAGCTTGAGCTCGCCTCGCGAGAAACGAGCGCCGCTGCGGTGCATGCCGCTCGCGCGCGGATCGCATTTCGAGAGATGATTCGTCGTGACCCGGGCGTGCGGCTGTCGGTGGATACGTTTCCCGAAAGCGTGGTGGCAGCATTCGAGGAAGCCTACGCCGAGTTGTTGTTCGCGTCGGATATTCCCGCTGGGTTGAATGCTACCGAAGCGCGCTGGATCTCGGAGCGGCTGAACGCCGACGTGGTGATGGGGCTGCACGCGGTCGTGGACCCGACCGGAAGATATATCCATGTTCAGATCTGGGATTCGGCGTCGTCGCGTTTTAGTTTTCAGGAACGCATACCCTGCGGCGGCAATGAGGAAGAGACCGTGGCGGCAATCGCGATGGCGATCTCCCGCTTTCAGGCCTGCCACCCTGTTGTGCTGCGCCCGGAAGAGGAAGACCGAAACGATGCCGGGCATCTGTACACATCCCTCTCGTTTCAATCCGGGGTTTTCCTGCAGGGGCCGACGCGCAAGAACTTCGCGAACGTTGGTGTTGCGGTGAACAACACGTATATGGCGACGCAAATTCTGGGAATTTTCGGAAGCGCCGGTTTTCTGTTTTCTTTGCCCGACCCAGAGGGCGACCTGGTGAACCGGGTGGATACGATTCGTGCAGCCATCGGTACGGTGGCTGCAGGACGATTTGGGCGCTGGCGTGTGTATGCCGGAGGCGGACTGGAATTGCTGCGGCTGGCGCCGGTCCGTGCAACGCGTTCGTACTGGTGCAAAGTCAGTAATGGCGACGTGGTTCAGTTTGACGAAGAGCGGGAGTGCCTCGAGGAGGACGTGGTCGATCTGCCAGCACAGCTTCAGCTCGGCATAGAGTTCCGGGCCGGGGGCGGGGTGCAACTCACCGGGCCCCTCTGGTTGCAGGCTGGTCTCTCGACCACGCTTTATGTGACGCCGACGAACGACCGGACGCTGGACTTTCCCATGAGCGCTGATCTGGGTTTCGCGCTCCGCTTCTAGCACGGCGCGACGTAACGCTGCCTCAGGAGTCCGAAAAGATGGACCTTTCGAGCCCGAGTTTCTTCAGGATATATTCCACTGATTTTCGATGAATACCTGCAATTCTGGCGGCCTGGGTCACATTACCCTCTGTCTGCTCCATCAGATTTTGCCAGTACAGGACCTCGAATTTCTCGATCAGCTGATTTTTGGCTTCCTTGAATGGTAAATCCACGGGGACTCCGGCGGCTGTCAGCGCACGCTCGGCGATGACGGGGGATTCATCACGCGTGTCAGACACCAGCGGCTGAAGAAAGCGAGCGTCCACCTGACCAGAATCGTTGGCGAGCACGACCGCACGCTCAATAAAATTGCGTAATTCGCGCACATTTCCTGGCCAGGAATACGCTTTCAGTCTCTCCATGGTCGCATAAGAAACCCCCAGGCCCGATTTGCCGGTGCGACCGGCAGCATCCTGCAGGAAATGTTCCACCAGCAGCGGAATATCTTCCACGCGGTCGTGCAGCGCCGGCAGCGCCACCTTGAGCACTGCAAAACGATAGTAGAGGTCTTCGCGAAAAGTACCTCGCGCCACTTCGTCCTGCAGCGACCGGTTACTGGCGGCCACGATACGAACATCCACTGCAATCGCCTCATTGGAGCCAACACGTCGAATTTCGCGACGCTCCAGCGCGCGCAGTAGTTTGGGCTGTAAATCCAGCCCCAGCTCGCCGAGCTCATCAATGAACAGCGTACCGCCCTGCGCGTTTTCAAAGGCCCCCTTCCGGCTTGAAACAGCACCGGTAAATGCACCTTTCACGTGGCCAAACAACTCACTCTCTATCAGTTCAGACGATACAGCCGAACAATCAAACACCACAAATGGTCCACGATGACGCGGCGAGTGTTTATGCACTGCCTCGGCCACCAGCTCTTTTCCGGTTCCCGATTTTCCTTCCACCAGTATCGTCAGATCAGACGGGGAAACGCGCTCCAGCAAGGCGAATACTTCGCGCATCGCAAGCGACTGACCCATCATATTGCCAAATCGGTTGCGCTGCGAAAATCGCACCTCGACCTCTTCGGCGGTCACCTCAAATTGCACACTGACCTGCCCGACCAGGAACGTCATCCCAGGGCGTAAATATACCGACTGCACCATGAGCTCGCCAACGAACACCCCGTTCTTCGAGCCGGTGTCCAGCAGCCGATACCCGCGCGCGTCCACCTCAATGGCGGCATGCATGCGGGATACCCGGGCGTCGTCGATCACAAAATCAGCCGGTTCTCTGCTACCGATCGTGACACGCCTGCGGGTGAACACCTGGCTCACCGTCTCACCTGCCACGGTCACTGTCAGGCGAAACGCACGCAGTTGCAGCGCTTCGGTGCCGCCGTCGAGTAACACCGTGCGGGTAATGTCAGTCATGGGTTATTGCCATTCCACAGCCAGCGTGTGCTCGCCATCGGGTTCGATTTCGACCGTGGACCGATGTTCGGTTCCATGCGTCGCGTTCGTTACCACAATCGTGTGACGACCTGCAGCGAGTTCAATCGGCTGCCGATCCCACCGACCAATAACCCGGCCATCCACTGAAATATCCCCCACAAAGGGCGCCTCGCTGAACTGCAGTGAGAGCGTCCCCTGTCCGCGCGCGGGCGTGAGCGAAACATCCAGACGGCCCGACAACAGAGTGCCCGGATCAATTTCGCGCTCCCAGACCTCAAATCCCGGTGCGCTAACACGCAGCCTGCCGGGGGCATCCGTCGACGGTACGCGCAATCCCTGCTCGGGTGCTATCGTGCGGCCTGCGAACTCAACCACCGTTCCTTCCGGGAAGGCGGGCAGCAGATATCGCCGCAGTTCCATGGGAGTCGGGGACACCACCAGCTCACGGTCGGGGGAGTCTCCCTCCCCGATAGAGCGCTCACCATCGACGGTGTCCTCGGGTGGGGAACCGTCCTGCACCCCGGGCGAAGATCCGTTCAAAACCGGCTCCAGGCGTGCGCTCACACGTGTTCGGCCGGCGGCAAACTCCAGCTCCTCGCTCCACGTCAGGTAGCCTTCATGTGACATCGTGACCCGAAGTCGGGCCCCCACCGGTAACTCCATGCTGTTGCCAGCAACGAACGGGTCGTACCCTTCCACCTGCACCAGCGCCCCGGCAGGAAAGCTCTCGAACTCGACCCGCTGCGGTAGTGGCTCCAGCGCAAACGTCAGCGCAGCCTCATCGGCATCACTTTCCAGCACAATGGAGCGTTCGCTGGACTCAAAACCAGCCAGTTGAACCCTTACGAAGTGCTCGCCAGGCGCGAATTCGGCTCGCAAAGTCGAAACCCCCATCGCGGTACCGTCCACAAAAACTGTTGCTCCAGACGGTTCGGTGGCCACTTCGAGCACCACGCCAGGGGTTGGCCAGAGCGTGAACGCCATAACGGCGGAAGCCACCACGAGAAAGCCGGCCACCGCCCGCGGCCAGAGACGACTTCCACGCGGTCCCTCTTTCGCCGCCGGGGGCGGCACAAAAGCTGAAGGTGACACCACGGCCGCGGTCCGGGTGACATCGTTTGGTGAAGGCAGGGCGGCAGCGCGCACAGACAGCTCACCGGACTGCGAAGACGTCACAGCTGCCGGATCGGGCACGACCGGCGTCCCCATGGGTCGCGAGCGAATGACCGCGGAGGGCGTGAGCGGCGACGGCGTAACGGAACGACCAGCCGATGGTGTCAGACCTCCGCCGCCGAGAAGCCGATCGAGTTCTTCGTTGAGCACTCCGTCGAGCCCGTCGCGTCGATGCGAAGGAGCGTCCACACCGACGCTCACGGCCCAGCGGGCCAGCTGCTGCGCTGTAAAGGGTCCCGAGAGGTGCTGCATGGCCTGCATGAGCGCGATTTGCAGCTCCTCGGCCGACGCAAATCGATCGGCGACATCGACCGCGAGCGCGCGATGAACCACGGCGGCGACCTCGTCGGGAACGTCGGAGGCAACGTCCTGAAGCCACGGAAAGACGCCCGACTGAATGCGCGCCAGCAGTTCGTGGTCCGCGTTCGCGTCGAATGGCCGCCGCCCTGCAATCATTTCGTAGAGCACCACGCCCAGCGAGAACAGGTCGCTGCGGTTGTCTACCGTTCTCCCCGATGCCTGCTCGGGCGACATATACGCCAGCTTGCCGCGCACCTGTCCGGTCTGAGTGTTGCCAAGGCGGCTGCGAGCGGACGCGATGCCGAAGTCCACGATTTTGACCTCGCCCTGTCGCGACACGATCAGGTTGGCCGGCGAGATATCGCGGTGGACAATGTGGAGTGGGTTGCCGGCGGCGTCGGTGCGTGAGTGCGCGTAGGCCAGCCCTTTGCATACCTCGATGGCAATGTAGAGCGCGGCCGGGAGTGGCACTCGTCGTTCGCCGCGTGGGCGCTGACGCATGAGTTGACGAAGGTCCCAACCGTCGATGTATTCCATCGCGATGAACAGGGCGCCGGCGTCTTCTGCGAGCTCAAACACCGGGACGATGTTGCCATGGGTCAGGCTGACTGCGATGCGAGCCTCATCAATAAAGCGTTCCAGAAACTCGCCGTCGCCGGCCAGATGAGGGAGCAGTCGTTTGATGGCGACCTGTTTGTGCCATCCGGCTACACCGGCGAGTCGCGCCAGAAACAGCTCTCCCATGCCGCCCTGCGATAAGGGCGCCACCAGCTCGTAACGGCCGAGAGTAGAAGGGAACGAGGGCTCGGGCGGGGGAACCATGACCACCATCAGCGCGTGACGCTCAGGGAAGCGTGCACACTGTCAATGAGGGGAAACGAGGGTCGGGCGCGCTGCAGAGCCAGCCGGGAGGACAGGTTTTGCCAGTGCCCGGGTCGCAGAACTGGCTGCAATAGCCGTCGCCGGTGACATCGTCGGTGAGGCAGGTGCCCGACATGCAGTCCGTCGGAGGGCCGCTGCAGCTCTCGCCGATGGGCGTACACAAATTCAGCGTGCCGCCCGAAGTCTCGACAGGGCCACAGACGCTGCCCGGGGGACAGTCAGACGACCGGGAGCACTGCCAGCTGCAGGTGCTATCCGACCGTGAGCGCAGGCACGCCTGACCCAGACAGTCGCTCGACGCTGTGCAGCTGCGTTCCCAGTCCGATACGACGCAGACATTGACGGTGCCACCGTCGGGTGACCCTGCGAGTGCGCAGAAATAGTCGCGCAGGCTTCCGGCGGGGTTACAGCTACGATAATCGGTGCAGAACTCGGTACAGACGCCCGCCGCTGAGCCCACGCCAAGGGGCACACAGAGGGTGGAGCAGCAATCGGCGGCGACATCACACGACGCTTCGCGAGGCTGACAGGTGCCGCCGGTGTCGGTGCCGGGGCCAGCGTCGGGCACGTCGTTTGGGACGCAGCGACCGTCGCTGTTGCAGAACTGGTCTCGTGGGCAATCCAGCAATGAGCGACACTCGGGTGCCGTATCGGGAGTGCTCACGGTGTCCTGTGGCGCGGCAACGTCGGTCGCGACGTCCGCGTCTGATTCCGGAGTGCCGGCGTCGGTATCGCTACCGCCCTGCCCTTCGGCATCCGAGGTGTCGTCCACGCCGGTGTCGGTGACGACGTCGGCAGGAACGCAGAGGTTATCGAGGCACCGCTCGTTGTCGTCGCAATCGTCCCGCGTGAGGCACTCGAGGCCCGTTCGCGGAACGCAGGCGCCGCGGTCGCATTCATGTCCCGGAGGACAATCGAGTGCGGTCGCGCATTCGTCCTGCTGCCGCACGCAGTACGGGTCCACGCAGACGTATCCGAACGCACAGTCGTCGGTCTCGGCGCAGCGGGTAGCCTGCACGCAGAGCCCCTGATCGCAGGTTCGTCCGAAGCCGCATGCGTCGTCGTCGCGGCATGCGTTAAAGCAGCTCCCAGCCTGACACAGCTGACCCACCTGACAGTCCAGAGCGGACTCACATTCCCGGGGCGCGATGTCGGCAGAGCAGCCGCTGAACGCGACGACGGCGGTGACCAGCGCGACAGCCGCGCGCGCTGCAGATGGCAGGTGGAGCGACGCGAGCATCAGGACTTCGCGGTGATGGTGCGAGCAGCGGCGAGCTCGCGTTCGAGGGCCACGAAGTCAACTTCCTGTTCTTCCGCCTGAGTTTCACTCTCTGCTTCGATGGCCGTGGGTGCTGCAGCCGGTGCGGCGACACCCATGCGCGCCTTGAGGGACTGCAGGGCGGCGTTGGCACCGGTCTCCTGCTCGAGACTGCGGAATTTGGCGTCGAGGTCAGCGTGCTGCATCTCGCCGGCCAGCTCGGCAGACGCTTCGGCGTTGGCTTCGATGCGCTCGACTTTTTCGGCCATGCGGTCAAACGCCTCGAAGGCCGAGGTGTCGCCAAACCCTCGCATGGTCTCCTGAATGCGCTGCTGGGCCTCGGCGCGTCGCTGCCGGGCGATCAGCAGGTCCTTCTTGCGCTTGGCTTCCTCGATCTTGGCGTTGAGCTGACGCAGGGCCGAGCGGAGCTGGTCGGTGGCATTCTTTTGGGAATCCCACTGTTTGCCATACTCGTTGGCGACGGCCTCGTGCTGTTCTTTACGCTGCAGCGCTTCTACAGCGAGGTCGTCACGCCCTGCACGGACGGCCATCATGGCCTTCTTTTCCCATTCCCGCGCGAGGTGCTGTTCGTTTTCGTACTGTTTGTGGAGTTTGCGCTCATCGGCAATGGCCGAAGCCACCTGCTTTTTGGCCTCCAGAAGCTGCTCCTTCATGTCAACGATGAGTTGATTGAGGATCTTCTCGGGGTCTTCTGCGCGCGAGATCAGGTCGTTGATGTTCGATTTGAGGAGGGTGGCCAGTCGCGAAAAGACGCTCATGTGGAGTCCTCGGAGGCGGCTAGAGTTCGTCGAAGAGGGTTAGGTAACCGTTTAGCGTTCGCTCAGGAGGTCGGCGAGCGCTGCGTGGTGCGTACTGACTGCCACTGCAAACGCATCGAGCACGGACTGACATTCCGCGGAGTCAAAAGTTGCGAGCACCTGAGAAGCGACGAGCACGACGGCGTTCTGTTCAATGGCGTAAGCGCAGTGAATCAGGTCACTGGCGTTCAGCTCCAATAGACGCCGATAAAGCGCTGTGGGGTGCGTTTCACCGAGCTCAACCACCTTCAACCTGAACCAGGCGACACCCTCATCCAGAAAGAGCACGACGCGGCTGAGTGGTCCGGCGTCCTGGCTGATCACCCACATGGTAGGTGCGACGCGCTCGAAAGGGAGCTCGAGCCCAAGCAGCCAGGATTCGATATCATCAACGGTACGCACGGGGACTCCAGCGTGAGAGACAGCGCATGTAGCGTGCTCGCACGAGCCCCTTCCGTCAAGGGCGCGTTAGAGGTGGTCACCCGTACGCACGAGGTTCGGGAAGCAGGCGTCGCACAAGGGCGTCGTGTCGGCGTCCGTAAAGGACACCCGCCGG
>Ga0169931_10005678_pt1 | contig 18950 bp, 18 predicted proteins | sample Kivu_15m_20L_FD_129675 | JGI IMG/M metagenome (GOLD analysis project Ga0169931, IMG submission 129675) | Freshwater microbial communities from Lake Kivu, Western Province, Rwanda to study Microbial Dark Matter (Phase II) - Kivu_15m_20L... | ecosystem: Environmental > Aquatic > Freshwater > Lake... | reverse complement strand
GCTTTTCAAGATCTTCTTTGGTGGGTGGAGCAAGGGGGCGATTGTTCCCGCGACATTTCGCCCCCCCTTGCGGATCCCGAAAGATCGGGTGGTCGTCGTCGAGGAGGCAGGGGGGGAGATGGTCGAGATCCGCGTCGGACTCCCCGGGGAGAGAGTGACCTCTCCGTCATACCTGACGACGCACGTTCTGGGCGAGATCTGGGCTCAGCGCTGGGAGAAGGCCAGTTCGACGACCTCTGGCGCCAAAGCATCGGTCGAAGTATCGCGCCGGACACTGGACGGCCCCCTCTACCTTCGCGCCGTAGCACCCGCCAAAGACGCGAGAGAAGTCGCGCGACGGATCGCCGAGATGATGGCGGGGACGGTCGCCACCCCCATTACCGCGGAAGAGCTGACGCAGGCGAAATCCTCCCTCGGCAGGAGCTGGGGCAGCAGGTCTGTGCTCGAATGGCTGCAGGAGGTCGAGACCTTTGGCCTTCCCCGCAACTGGCCCCTCACGGCTCTTCCACGGATTGCCGCCATCACCGAAGCGGAGGTCATCGCGGCGGCCAGGACACTGCTGGAGCGAAACTATCCCGTGGTGGTGCTGGTGGGCCGTGTCGAGGAGGCACCCAAATCGAATCCTTGAGCGAGCGACACGGGCAAGTCATGACCATGGAGAGACCCAATCCTCAGTTGAACATTCCGGGGAAGGACCGGGCAGTTCGCGCGATGTTCGAAGAGATCGCGCCGAGCTATGACCGGCTCAACCATCTCCTCTCTCTCAACATCGACAAGCGGTGGCGACGTCTGGTGGTCCGCCAGCTGCGGGACGTAATCGAGCGACCAGAGGCGTTGGCGCTGGATCTCTGCTGTGGGACGGCCGATTTGACGATCGAGCTGGCTCGCCACACACGGGTCATCGGCTGCGATTTCTGTCACCCCATGCTGGTTATTGGTCACCAAAAGGTGGGGAATACCGCCAACCGTGCCTTCCTCACCGAAGGAGACGCGCTCCACCTTCCTTTTGCGGAAGGGCAGTTTGACGCGGTGACCGTCGCCTTTGGCCTGCGAAACCTCGCCCACGTCGAAGGGGGCATATCGGAGATGCGGCGGGTTCTCAAACCAGGGGGCAGAGTCGCGATCCTCGAATTTTCGCAACCGGTTCTGCCGATCCTCCGACCGTTCTTCCAGTTCTACTTTCACCAGATTCTTCCGAGGATTGGGGGATTGATCTCCGGCTCTTCTGAGGCCTACCGCTATCTGCCACAGTCAGTCCGGCATTTTCCTGATCAAAGGGCGCTGGCAGAGATGATGCGTTCGGTCGGTTTTGAGTCGGTCCGCTATCAGAACCTGTCGGGGGGGATCGCCGCGCTTCACTTGGGGGAGCGCCCCCTGACCTGAACTCTTGGAAAGGAACCAGCGACTGCCACCGTCCGGGCAGCAGGAGACGGGATGTCATGATCGATCCAGTCCAATTCTTCACTGAGCGGTTTCCCCTGACAGTGCGCGACATCGAGACCCTGTTGGGAGCGGCTCTCTCTCGCGGGGGAGAGTATGCCGACCTCTACTTCGAGTATTCGGTGACCAACAGCCTTGGCCTGGAGGAGCAGATCATCAAACAGGCAGGCCGGGCAGTGGAGCAAGGGGTCGGAGTGCGGGTACTGATGGGGGAACGGACAGGGTTCGCCTACTGTGAGGCCATTACCCGGGAAGCGATCCTTCAAGCGGCCTTGACTGCGGCACGCATTGCCGACTCCCCGAGAGAGGTTGGTCCGATCCGTATCGATCCAACCCAGCCAAGCCGTGACCTCTACCCGGTCGAGTGGGTGGTTGGGCAGCAGCCGATGGCGAACCGGATCCAGATGCTCCAGCTGGTCGATCAGACCGCACGGCAGGCGGATCGACGGATCCGTGAGGTCCAGGCGGGACTGACGGACGAGTATAAGGTCGTCCTGATCGCGACATCGGAAGGACGCCTGATCGGAGACGTGCGCCCCCTCGCCCGGATCCGGGTTTCGTGCATTGCCGATGAGGATGGAAACCTGCAATCGGGGGTGTCGGGTGGGGGAGGACGTGTCGGGATCGACCACTTCAACGACGAGCTTCTCACCCGCTACGCTCGGGAGGCCGCCCGCCAGGCCCTCGTCCAACTGGAAGCCGAGGAGGCTCCCGCAGGGACGATGGAGGTGGTGCTGGGGCCAGGGTGGCCGGGAATTCTGCTCCACGAGGCCGTCGGTCACGGACTGGAAGCCGATTTCAATCGCAAAGGAACCTCGGCGTTCTCTGGTCTGATTGGACAACGCGTTGCCAGCGAACTCTGCACTGTCATCGACGAGGGCTGCCTCCCCCATCGTCGCGGATCGCTCAACATCGATGACGAAGGGAACCCTGCCTCTCAGACAGTCCTGATCGATCGGGGCATCCTGAGAGGATACCTGCAGGACCACCTCAGCGCGAGATTGACGGGCGCCTCGCTGACCGGCAATGGGCGACGCGAGAGCTACCGTCATCTGCCGATGCCGCGAATGACCAATACTTACCTTCTTGCCGGAGAGACTCCTCCGGAAGAGATCATTCGTTCCGTTCGCCGGGGGATCTATGCCGTCCAGTTTGGAGGGGGGCAGGTCGACATCACCAACGGGAAGTTTGTCTTCTCCGCCAGCGAAGCCTACCTCATCGAGGATGGACGCATTACGGCTCCGGTCAAAGGGGCGACCCTCATCGGGGATGGCCCAACAGCCCTGACCCGCGTCAAGGCGCTCGGACACGACCTGGCCTTGGATGAGGGAGTCGGAATCTGTGGGAAAGATGGGCAATCGGTTCCCGTGGGCGTCGGGATGCCAACCCTGCACCTCTCCGAAATGACCGTGGGAGGCACGCGATGAGCCACGACGTGACCCGGGACTGGATCGCTTCGATCGTTGAGCGGGCCTGTCAATCCGGGGCAACCGACGCGGAAGTATTGGCCGTCTCGACCCGCGAGTTTTCAGTCGAAGTCCGGATGGGCGCCATCGAGAAACTCCAGGAGGCCTCTTCGTTTGGGCTTGGGCTGCGCGTGCTTCTCGATGGAAGACAAGCCTCCTGTTCGACCTCGGATGTCAGCGAAGCAGCGATCCGCGAACTGATTGCCAATGCGGTCGAGATGGCTCGCTCGACCTCGATCGACGACGCCGCCATTCTGCCTGAACCAGACTCGACGGATTCAGAAGAGGACTCCCCGCTCCTCTCCCTCTTCGACCCGGCAATCCCACAGATGGAGACCAGAGAGAAGATCCAACTGGCCCTTCGGGCGGAAGACGCGGCACGATCGAGCGATTCGCGGATCACCAACTCCGAAGGGGCGGCCTGCACCACGATCGAACGGAATGTCCTGTTGCACACCTCGCGTGGACTGGGTGGGCAGTACGCGACGACACAATGCGGGCTTGCGCTGGCTCCAATCGCACGTGACAATCAACAGATGCAGGTTGGATACTGGAGCGATCGTCAATGCCAATTGGCGTCCCTTGCATCTCCGGAAGAGATCGGCCAAGAGGCCGCCCGCCGCGCGATCCGCAAACTCGGCGCACGCAAGATTCAGACGTGTAGTGTCCCGGTGATCTTCGACGCCGAAGCTTCCGCCTCCCTGCTGCGCGACCTCTTCGAGGCAGTCAATGGCGCGGCCATCTTTCGCCGCGCCTCGTTTCTGGTTGGGCAATTAGGGGAGCAGGTCACCTCTCCACTGGTGACGATCATCGACGATGGGCGCCTTCCCGGCGCAATTGGCTCCCGTCCATTCGACGGAGAAGGATGCCGGACGCGGCGGACCCCTGTCATCGAGCAGGGACGCCTCCACCATTATCTCCTCAACACTTACACAGGTCGAAAATTGCAGCTACCGACAACGGGCAACGCGGTGCGAAGTCTGACGGGCCCGCCCGTGGTCGGTGTGGGCAACTTCTATCTCGCTCCCGGCACCTTCGCTCCGACGGAGATCATTGCTTCTCTCGACCGTGGTCTCTACGTCACCGACCTGATCGGCTTCGGCTTCAATCCCGTCACCGGGGACTATTCCCGTGGAGCTGCCGGATGGTGGATTGAACGCGGTGAATGGATCCACCCTGTCGAGGAAGTGACCATCGCCGGCAACCTCCGCGAAATGCTGCGCGGCGTCGAGCAGGTTGGCAATGACCTTCGCTTTCGCGGAAAGATTGCGGCGCCCACCCTTCGCCTCGACCGGATGTCCGTCAGCGGTACCTGAGCGAAGGCCAAAGGCTGGAGCCGAGATCTGTCTTTGCAGGTCGTGGCCCCCCCCCCCAGGTTGCCAGGTTGCCAGGTTGCTGCCGAAGAGATTTCCTCACGGAGGTGCAGGAAAACGAAGAATGATGGCCTCTGATAGTCCCTCCGCTTCGTGGCTCCGTGTCTCTCTGAGAACCAAAAAAGCGGACCTTGGCAGTGAACCGGAGCGGGCGACCCGGGCGTTTTCAAGCAGGGAGGTTGCTCACGCCCGACCGGTGCCCCTGATCGATAAAAGGAGTGGCAATGTTTGATGAAGAGAAGATCGCCGCGGAGGCAGCCGAAAAACGCTCACGGATGAGAATGCTGCTGGGCTTGACCGCGATTGCCGGCGCCGCGTTGTCGCTCTTGATTGGTCTGTTGATGGCGGCACGACCCTCATCGAGCGTCGCAATCGAAGGAATCCAACGGCAGGGGACTCGCGAGTTCGACGGCTATCGATCCCAGATCACCGTCGAGATGGTCGAGACGATTGTTCACCCCAACCTGGTGGGAATGGCCCAACACGAGGTTCGTGGCGTGATCACCAACCAGGGGCAGCGCCCCATCACGGCACTCGAAGTGCGCGCCCGGATGATCGGCCTCGAAGATCAGACGATCGTCGAGACCCTCGGGTACCCTATTCCCCGAACGCGCGCCAAGCCGCTCGCCCCAGGGGAGCAGTTTCCGTTCAGTCTCAAACTGGATCGACCAGGAAATGTCTCTGAAGACCTCGTCAAAGACCACTCTCTGGAACTCCGTGGCGTGCGCTTCTGATCAGTGCCTGATTCGAAGTGACTCGGTCGCGAATCTTGCCTATTGGCGCTCGACTTGCGGTAGCTCTGTGCGTGAGAGTTCGGTCTCCTCCGCCGTCTCAGCGGGGTCTCCCGCTTCTGACTCCTCGACAAACTGAGGCAGGATCGCCGCATAGATCTTCCCGGCGATCTCCGCGGCACGGCGACCCGCTTCCTGATACCCGTTGGTGATGACGGTAACGACCAGAGCCGGCCGGTCGGCACTCGAGAACGACGTGAAGAGTCCGAGCTTGTCCTGTTCCTCGCCGGTGCAAGTCCCTGTCTTCCCGACGACCTGCCGAATTGGGCTGTAGGCGAGCTTGCCTGTGCCATAGGTCACCGCGCCAGCCATCCCATCAAGAACCCTCTCCCGATCCTCCGGGGTCATCTCAATTTGTCGCTTGAGGATGGGTTGGAACCTGGCGAGGTCTTCCGCGGAGCGGATCACTTGCGGAACATAGAGCGAGCCGCCATTGGCGATCGCCGCGGTGAAAGCGGCAAGCTGCATCGCCGTCACGCCAAAGTTGTCTCCGTGGCTCGACATGTGCCCCGTGGCTGCTGGTCCGGGATCGGCAGTGGGAAAATACCCTGGGCTCTCACCTGGATAATTGACCCCTGTCCTCTCCCCCAACCCATAGTTTCGCGCATAGAAGAGCACCCGATCAAACCCCAGCAGTCGGCCCAGTACTTGAAAGAGGGGATTGTTGGACCGGGCCATCGCTTCACTCAGCGACATCGAGTGCCTGCGCGAGAGGGAGACCTCTTCGGTTGGGTCGAAGACCTCTTCGCGAAGCGCCGCCAACCCAACGACCATCTTGATCGTTGAACACGGCTTGACCGGATACCCGACCGCCATCCGCTGGTTGACCGTGGCGAGGACTCGGCCGTTGTTCGGGTCCAAGACCACGACCGTTCCCGCCCGACCCTCCAGCGCTTCGAGGGCCGCCCGGCGGATCAATGGGTCTTCTCCCAGATCCTGGTCCTGCTCGATATTGGAGGCCGCCAGGCTGCGAAGGACCTCCTCGCGAGCGTGAAGGGCCCGCATCCGGACCACGTTCTGTCGGCGCGATCGGCGGCTCGCGAGGGCTGACCGCGACCGGCGCGCCTTTCCTTTGGCCACCTTCGATTTCGACTGAACCCGGGAGCTTCTTTTCTTCGACGCGGCAGTCTGAGCGCGGCTCTTCTTATCTGTCTGCCTGGCGCTCTTTCTCTGATTCCGCGCCGACTTGCCGGAAACCGAAGAGGACTGTTGCGTGACTGCCGGGCTGGACAGAAGAGGCGCCGTAGCAGCCGCGACCAGCAATTCTCCCATTCCAGGCAGCGCTGCGAGCAGGAAGAAACAGCCTGCAGACAAGGCGAAGATCGCGACGGCTCTTTGTGAAAGAGGCTTGGCCCTTGAACTCAAATGGTAGATCCGAATCAAAGCGTTTCCTTCCTTTCTCTCCCCCGACGCTCACGGTCGAGCTCTCGTGGGACCTGAGGATCGCGACACGCTGGATGGTCCCCCTCCTGGGGGTTTGACCCAGGGGGGTCGGCATGTCGCCTCTCGGGAGAGACCGATCATCGGCCTGGATCAGGTCAACGATCGCGCTCTCTGAAAAAACTGCGCTCCCGATCGGGCCGGGTAATGGGACAATCCCGCGCTTCGTCAACACGTCTCGCGCGATCGGAGATGGTGGAACCTCTCAGCCACCTTACTTAATCGATGATTATCCATCTGGCTCTGATCGTGTTCGTCAGGATCGTCTGGCGAGGTACCGAAGACAACGATCTTTCAGACAGTGGAACAGGTCTCCCCAAGACGGGAGAGAGACCAGCGACAGGAGGAACAACGGGATCATCTGAATCGATTGGAAAAGAGCATGGTAAGTCTAGCAAAGCTTCTCCCTCCAGACAACAAATTTGATAGCCCCTGCCAGTCTGTATCGGGCGGAGCCTCGGAAACGAAAATTCAACCCAAGTCAGACGAATCGGATGTGATACTCTACCATCTCTGTCATTTGACGCCCCGACAAGGGTGGAATGATCTGTTGTTTACCTCATGGAAGATGCAGAGCAGAAGTCAAAGTCAAAAGACCAGGCCCCGTGGGGTCGATTTCCTGAAAGACCCGGGTAGATTCGCAGACCGCGAGCCGTGCGATGCAAGAGATCTTATCCAAAGCACAATGGGCGGTTGATTCATTCGAGATCCGCCACCTCGTCGATATCGCGATTGTCGCCTTCCTGATCTATGAAGTGCTGCGACTGGTGCGGGGAACTCGTGCTGTCCAGATGGCGATCGGGCTGATCCTCGTGGGAGTCCTCTACTGGCTCTCGGCCTACTTCGAGTTGACGACGGTCGAGTGGGTCATTCGGACAGCCGCGGTCTACCTCGGGTTCACCCTCATCATTCTCTTCCAACGCGAAATCCGGGCTGGCCTGACCCACCTCGGCAACAACTTTATCGTCGGGCAGAAGCGAACCAACAACCCTTTCGGAGAGGAATGGTACGACGAAGTTGTCCTCGCGGCGACAACCCTCTCTTCTGAAAAGACCGGCGCTCTCATGGTCTTTGAGCGGGAGGTTGGGCTCAAGCTCTTCATCGAGACGGGTATCCGGCTTGACGCCCGCGTCAACTACGATCTGCTGGTGACCATCTTCAATACCCACACCCCCCTCCACGATGGAGCGCTCATCATCAGCAACGCCCGAATCGCGGCGGCTTGCTGTTTTCTCCCTCTCACGCAAAACCCTCGAATCTCACGTGAACTTGGCACGCGCCATCGGGCTGCGATTGGCGTGACAGAGGATAGCGACGGCTTCGCCGTCATCGTGTCGGAAGAGACAGGCGCCATCTCATTCGCGATCGGAGGCCGATTGCGCCGCAACCTCGATGGCCCCGGCCTGCGTGGCTTGATCCAGCAGGCGATGGAGCCCTGGAGATCCGAGGACGAGACGGAAGAGATCGAGCGCGAAGAGCGTATACGAGACGAACAACTGGAGGCACTTTCCCGCCAACGTCGACGAGATACCGCTTCGTCCAGAGAGAATCAGCCGGAGAGCAGAAAATGGTGAGAACAAGGCTGAGTGCGGCATTTCGGAGCAGGCTGAATGTTCTCCGTGAGAACAAAGGGCTGAAGATACTGTCGATTCTACTGGCGTTGATCCTTTTTCTTCTCTCCCGCCAGCAGAATATCGAGGTTCGACTCAACGACGTCCCGATCCAGTTTCAGGGGCTCCCCCCGGGACACGAGATCCTCGACGATGGGGAGCAACGAGTCAGTGTCCGACTCTATGGCCCGGAGGATCTCGTCCGTCGCCTCAACAGCAACCAGATCACCGTGGTCGCCCATCTCCAGCACAAAGATCCGGGCCAGCGCGTCGTGCAGCTCCATCCGGAGGATGTTGTCCGCCCGCCGCGGGTCAAGGTCTCGCAAATCTTCCCCCCGAACATCAGGTTACAGATCGAGAGGACTGTGGTTCGGACGGTCCCCATCAAGCCACGCACCGCAGGGGTCCTGGAACCAGGAATCGAAGTCTATGACGTGTCGGTCACCCCCTCTCAGATCCACCTGGAAGGCCCTGAATCCCAACTGAATGAGTTGCGGGATGTGTCGACGGAGACGATCAACCTCGCCGGTCACAACACCAGCTTCTCAAAAATGGTCGATGTGGAGACTCTCCATCCCTCCATCCGAATCAAAACCAGAGAACAGATTCGACTAAGCGTGACGATTGGTGAGCGGCGGATCACTCGGATCTTTACTGGAGTTCCGGTGCGCTGGCCTGACCAGGTAACGGGTGATCGCCTGCTGACCCGGAAAGTAGATGTCGAGATCCGCGGCCCACTCTCCCAAGTGGCCGCCTTGCCTGCTTCCGAAATCCGTGTGGAAGTGCGAACGGCCGGAGTACCACGGGAGCAAGGCACGGTCGTTCCCATTGTTCTTCTTCCAGAAGGAACCACCCCCTTCCTGGAAGCAGTCCGTGTCAGCCCACCGGCCATCCAATATCGTCACCCTTGACACACACACCGAAACGGAGGACTTTCCCGTCCATGACAAGATTATTTGGCACCGATGGAATTCGAGGGATAGCGGGCGAGTTCCCGCTCGATCAGAAGACACTCGTCAAGCTCGGCCAGTCGCTGGCACGCCACCTTGCCACCCGGAGTCACCGAAACCAAGATCCACTCCGGGTTGTACTTGGGCGAGACACACGCGCCTCTGGAGAGTGGATCGAGGAGGCGCTCGTCAGTGGCTTGGTCGATTCGGGCGCTGACGCCTTGACCCTTGGCGTCATTCCAACTCCCGGGGTGGCCTATCTCCTCCAACAGTATGAGGCCGACGCCGGCATCGTCATCTCCGCTTCCCACAACCCATACCAGGACAACGGGATCAAGATTTTCGCCCCCGATGGTCAAAAGATCCCAGAACAGTTGGAAGCTGCGATCGAAGCCGACCTGTCCCAGTCCCAGCCGCTTCCTTCGGCAATCGACCAGTCGACAAGACCGGGAGGTCGCGAACGAGTCTCTGCCGATCCCTATCTCAGCTGGCTAGAGAAGAGAGTGGCGGATGGACTGCGCCTCGATGGTTGGCGAGTGGTGATCGACTGTGCGAACGGCGCCGCTTCCTACATCGCCCCCACGCTCTTCTCTTCGCTGGGCGCATCGGTCGACGTGCTACACGCCAACCCGACTGGTAAAAACATCAATCTCGCCTGCGGCGCGGTGCATCCTGAAGCGCTGCAGGCAAGAGTGCTCGCCACGAACGCGCACATCGGCCTGGCCTTCGACGGAGACGCAGACCGGCTCATCGCGGTCGATGAGCGGGGAGAGGTTCTGGATGGGGACCACCTCCTCTACCTGCTGGCTTCTCATCAAGTTCAGACGGGGCAGGTCCAAGCTCCGATCGTCGTCGCCTCGGTCATGAGCAATTTTGGACTTGAGAGAGCGCTGCAATCACTTCAGTTGACTCTGGTGCGGACCCCTGTGGGAGACAAACCAATTCTCGACGAACTCCTGCGACGAGGGGGAAGCCTCGGCGGCGAGCAGTCAGGCCACCTCATCCTTCCTCGAATCAGCCTGGCAGGAGATGGAATGGTCACTGCCCTCGAAGTTCTTCGCGCGGCGGTGGCGGCAGGTCAGCCTCTCTCCGTTCTTGCAGGCGGTATGGTGCGGTTTCCTCAACGCCTGCTCAACCTGCGCGTCAACCGGAAACCGCCCCTCGAGACCCTTCCAGAGCTACAGGCTGCTCTCGACAGCGCAGTCGCCCTTCTGGGGGAGGAGGGGCGGATCCTGGTGCGCTACTCCGGCACCGAGCCAATTGTTCGCCTGATGGTCGAGGCCAGCGAGGAATCTCTCCTCGAGCAGGTCTTGAACCCTGTCGCCGGGGTTCTCGAGAACCTCCTCTCCCGCTGAAGACCCCAGCCCATCACGGGCTTGCCCGAGAGCCCCGGAGCAGCTCGATGATCTGCTCAAGGACTCCTGTCGGGATCTCCAACGTCGAAAGATCCGCTGTTCCGAGGATCGTCTTGATCATGCCATCGGCGTGCTGCTCGATGCGTCGAGCCGATTCGACGACGACATCATCGGTGACCCGCTGTTGAATCTTCCTGGCGTCGGCAATCATTTCAAAGACGGCAAACGGGTTACCGCTTGCCGTATCGGCGAAGCCGCTGGCCGAGGATCGCGAGGAACGTCTCATAGTCATACCCTTTCAAGACCTCCCAACCATCCTGGCTGAGATAACCGGCGTAACGGCTGCGACGGACGCGGGGCGAGTCGGGGGACTCCTGCTCGCTCCAACAACGCCAGAGGTTCCACCCATTGTCTGCCCGACGCCACTCGCAGCCCCAGGGAGTGGGCGGCGCCTGATCGGTACCCAATCCCCGTGTTGAACGGCTCCGGGAAACGCGCAGCCCGTCACGCCGCCCTGATGGACCTGACCTGCTCTTTCTGGTTGAGGAGCCTGACCCTGTGACGCCAGCCCCTTCCGGCTGCTCCGTGGGTCCTGGAACTAATCCTCCTATTCCAGAGAGGGGAGACGAGGTTGGGGACACGGCGAAGTAACTCCTTCCATACGTGCCCTTCGATCGGATCTCGACCGAACGGTCCGTGTGGATCGCTTCGACCACGGGAGAGGCGAGGACCGATCGCGGATCTTCGACCGCCCTGTAGCCCGGCTGACGTGAGGCCGTGGCGCCGCTGCCCCGGGACAGATCTCTCCGCCAGGGCTGGCTGGATGGATCTTCGGACCTCCCTGGCTCCCGAGGCATCAGGCTTTTGGGCTCTCTGACTCCGGCACCTGACCCAGGCCCCCCCCGACATATCCGTAGCTCCCTTGCGTGCTCGCCCTGGAGAAACCTGTCACCTGATGCATCTGCCCAGCCTGCGCTGGCAGCGCTCCCCCCAGAACCTTCAGCGCCAGCTGACCTGCCTCCCATTCCGCCCTGTCGGCCATGGCCGCCTGCAGCTTCTCACTCTCCAACCCGTCCGTCTTGGCTTCGAGAATGATCTCCTGCTGACGGCCCTGGTACTTCAACTCCAACCGGATCAGTCGAATGACCGGATCCGCCAACGTGATCGAGAGGACAATCAGCAGGACTGCGACAAAGACCGAGACTGCCCCCCAACTCAGCCAGGCCTCCTGAAAGGGATGGAGCGACAACTGTTTGACCATCATAAAGTGGGTCACAATGTTGATCATCATGACCACGACCAGAAAACCCATTCCCGCGAAGGAGATCGCTCGTTCCAGAAATGAGGAGAAAGCACGTGTGAAGCCATACACCAGCCAGATGAAGGCCCCCTCGACTACGACCACGGCAAATAGCGAGAGCGTGACCTGCACCGCCTTCGGCATATCGGTAAACCCCTCGCGATAGATCATAAATGACGACACACAACTCAAGAGAGTGATGCAGATCAGAATCACCGCCCCCCCCAGAATGACGTTCTTCCTTGCTCGGTTGTACTTGAACGCTTGATTGACGTTGCTCATGGCTGTTCCTCCTTGGTCCACCTTGGATCACTTCGTTGACTGCCTCGTTGCTGTTTTGGTCGGTGGACGACTTTACTGGCCGGACCCGACCAACTTACCTGCCTCGCGATTTCTCAGCTCTCCACTCTGTGCCTCATCCCAATCTTGGGAAAACGATGTTCCAGCGATTCCCAGTCCAATGCCCAGAACTTCAACCCGACTGCCGCCAGATCAGACCGGGTCTCCCAGTCCGCCCAACCTCCTCTGGAACTACCAGCCTGGTCCGGGCCCTTTGCTTCTCTCTCCTTCTCTCTGTCGACAGCTCTCTCGTGTTGCATACGGTTCTCCTGACTTGGGCAGACCTGTCCGCCCCCTCTCCCCCCTCCCGTCCGGGAGTCCTGGAAGGCTTCCTTGTTCCCTCGATTCATCTTTCACGAAGGCCCTGGGGCACGAAGGCCCTGGGGCACGAAGGCCCTGGGGCACGAAGGCCCTGCGGGGCCTGAGAGCCCCTGGGGGCGTTGGGTCCACCCCTCCCGGCGCGGGCAGGCCGGGACGGGTGGACGCCCTCTGGCTGAGTCTCTCTCGTGTGGTGGTGGTGAGATTGTGGCCGTGCTCTTCTCCTCTTGTAGACGCCAACCGTCCAGAGCACGACAAACTGTTTCAAGTATGAGACAACAAGATGCTAAAAATGTCCTCCCTCGCTCCCTGATCATTGTTATCCACATCTTCAAGAAAGATGGGAGTGACGGAATAGAGGGAGGAAGGACCCCGCTCCGAGAGGCGATCTACTCACCTGAACGACCGCCGCTCCCTTTTCAATCCAGAACATTCCAGGAAAGTCGACACTAGCGGCAACCGAACCCGGCGTCGATCTGGGGCAGATCGACCAACCAGGCTGACTTCACCAGGAGAGATCGACCACGCCAGGCAACGATTGGCCGACGATGGGAACAAACATTGTGCTATTTGTAGCGTCGGACCAGGCCGACGACGACCCCTTGAACCCGGACACGGCTCGGCGGCTTGACATAGATCGGGGCGAAGTTCTCATTGGCCGGCTGGAGCCGAATCTGGGACGGTTCGTGATAGATCTTCTTGACCGTCGCCTCGTGATCATCGACCAACGCGACCACCGTTTGTCCATTGCGCCCCTCTTCGGCCGGCTCGACAACAATGATGTCTCCATCCGCAATATGCTCATCGCGCATCGAGTCTCCGCGGACCCGCAACGCGAAACGGCGCGGAGCGTAGAGGTCTGGAGCGACTTGAATCGTCTCCCTCGAGAGGACAGCCTCGATCGGGAGACCGGCGGCCACCACCCCCAGTAAGGGAATCTCGTCCTCTCGCGTCCATCCAGACGGCTCAGTCAATCCAAACGATCCGGTTGCCGACTCACTCGCCGATCCGGTCCCCGATCCAGTCGAGCCGGATGGACGCGCCGACTGGAGCAGGTCGATTCCCCGTTGGACATACTTGTGTCTCCGAATGAGCCCCTCCCGCTCCAGAACGGCCAGCTGCTCGTGGACGGTGGCCGGAGAGCTGAGCTGAAAGTTCTTCTGGATCTCGGCAATGGTCGGCGCATAACCGTGATTCTGATAAAAATGTTCCAGAAATTGGTGAAGCGCCATCTGTTTTGGGGTCAGCCGCATATCAGGTCCTCAGGTTTTCGTTCCAAGATTCTCCATACCGGGAATCTCCGTACCGGGAATCTCCGGGAAGAGATCTTCGTGGCGTAGAGGAAGCAACAGCTGATGGGTCTTCGCGACAGGCTGCACAAAGCGAACTGATGACAAATCGCCTATTCAATCTCACCTATTCAATCTCACCTATTCAATCTCACCTATTCAATCGTCAGCTGTTTGTCGGCGTTCTCCGCTCTTTCGGTCTCCCCCCTTCAAACAACCGAAAATATACCGAAAACTTTTCCGCACCGCAAGCAAAAAATGCATGACTCGGCAAAATATTTCACCTCTCGGGAGAAGCGTGACAGCTTGCACGGCGAAGGCAAAGGCCGTTATGATGACTTCCTCTTATTTTGAGGAGTATCGATCCCCTATGTTCTGCGCGACGTGCAACCTGCACTATTCCGAGCATCTCAACTTCTGCCGTCGCTGTGGAAATTCCCTTGTCGAATCGACCGACGCTCCGGTCACCGAAACTCTCTGTTGCACCCGTTGCGGGGCACGATTTCTCCGTGGGGAGAACTTCTGTCAGCAGTGTGGATTGAATGTCAACCAGCGAAGCCAGGAGACGGTCGTGGGAGGGTGTTACGGTTGTGGAACTCCCTGGCGAAGTGGCTGGTTGTACTGCCGCCACTGCGGATTGGACCGGGAACAGGCCCTGATTGGGGCGGTTTCAGCGTCTGGCTCGGGAGTATCGAAAGGAATCGGGAGTGAGGGGGTCGAGCTGGCCATCGAAGAGAAGGTCTCCTGTCCGAGTTGTGGGGGACCGATCAAGCCCTATTCCCGCTATTGTGAAATTTGTGGGGGCAGTGTCGACCCGGCAACAGCCAATCCAGAAAGATCTTCTCAACCGGAAGAATCTTACGAAGAAGATCTCCCCGAAGAGATCCCGAGTCCGGGAGTGAGTCCAAAGACGGACAAGGCGGTGGGGAGACGGTGGAGCCGACGGACCAAGGATGCTGTCGGGGATGCTGTCGGGGATGCTGTCGGGGATGCTGTCGGGGAGGAGGAGAGGGGGCCGACGCTGCCTTCGGCCAATCGAAAGGATCGAGAAGGCGGAATGGGGAGTGGGCGCCGGGTCGATGAATCACCACAGCAGAGAACACCCATTTGGTGGGGAATGGGATTGCTGGTGACGGGGCTCGTCCTGCTGGGTCTGTTCGGTTGGTGGTATTGGCAAGGAACGGAAACGACTGGAGGAGAGGTAGAGGAGGGAGTGGGAAGATCGATTCCCGAAGGGATGGTCCTGGTCCCTGGCGGAACGTTTGAAATGGGTCGCGAGGGTGGGGACGAGTTCGAGCGTCCTGTCCATCAGGTGACCGTGGCCTCCTTCCTGCTCGACCGGACAGAGGTGACCAACCTGCAGTATCGCGAATACGTAGTCGCAACGGGATCCCTCTCCCCTCCCCACTGGTTGAATGGAACTTACAGAGCTGGGGAGGAGCAGTTCCCGGTGGTCAATATCACCTGGGAGGAGGCGCGTGAGTACGCAAAATGGGCTGGCAAGCGGCTGCCATCGGAGGTGGAATGGGAGTATGCGGCTCGTGGGAAGGATCGTCGGCTCTACCCGTGGGGAGATGAATGGGATTCGGACCGGGCCAACACGGAACGGGGGGCAAATGGTCTGCCGATGGCGGTCGGGTCCTTTCCAGACGGCGCCAGCCCCTTTGGACTGCTCGATATGTGTGGAAACGTCTGGGAATGGACGGCGGACGACCTCACCAGCTATGACAACCCCACAGCCTCGCTCGGGATGGGCAAAGTGATTCGAGGCGGAGCGTGTGATGTTCCGCGAACACGCGCGTTGACAACTTACCGTGGCGTCGTTCCGCCAGCCGATCGGTACGATAAGACCGGGTTTCGTTGTGCGGGCGACCTTTCTCCGACGCCTTGACCTCCCATACCCACGATGAGTCCCGGACCTCCTGGCCCGGATTCCTGGCCCGGATTCCTGGATTACCATTGGGAGAAAGTCGTGAGGGAGTCCTTCTTCGCCGGTCAGGAGGGGAGAGGAAAGTTGTGAGAGGAGACCGCTGATGATCGCGAGGGGATGGAGCCGGGCGGCACTTCTGGTTAGTAGCCTTCTCGTTCTGGCCTTCCGACTGGAGGCGTACAATCCGGCGGGGCGTAAAGAGGTTGACCATCCGTGGCCTGCGAGTGTGGAGATGGTTCCCCGTCAGACATTTGGGAGGTTCGCTGACCTTCAACCACGGGGCGAACCTGAGATGCTCCTCGTCCCTGGAGGGATCTTCGAACGTGGCAACGATCACAGCTCCCCTGACCAACGACCCGCACACCCCGTCTACCTTCCCTCTTTTGAAATCTCCGCTGCAGAGGTTACCAACCATCTTTATCGTTCATTCATCGAAGCCACCGGCCATCCAGTCCCGGAGGGGCCCCGTTACGGATGGAAAGAGGGGACCTACCCTCCAGGGCAAGGGAACGCACCTGTCGTCTTTGTCAGCTGGGAAGATGCGGTGGCATTTTGCCGCTGGCTCAGTCGGGAGACGGGCCGAACTTATCGACTCCCCACCGAGGCAGAGTGGGAGAAGGCAGCGCAGATGATCGGTGAGGACTATACTTCGGTCGGCAGTATCTGGGAGTGGTGCCAGGATTGGTACGCCCGAGAGGCCTATCGCGGCGCCCCTCGAATCTCCCCACAAGGCCCGCCTAAGGGGCAGAGAGTCCAGGTGATGGGGGTGGAGGGGCCGACGCGGGTGATCCGAGGAGGAGGTTTTGGACGATCCTCACTCCCCCAGCGAGTGGCGGTGCGGAGCTTCTTTCCGCCGGGCCGGTCGCGTTTCGACCTTGGGTTTCGTCTCGTGCGCGAATTGGGGCCAGACCCCTCTCGACTTCCAACTCCGACGACTCCGAATTGACGGGGTTGCGGCCTTGTTCTCATCGCTCCAAAGACCTCAAGGAAGAGAGCCTCTGACTTCATGATGCGACACAACTGGACCAACAACGGCCATTCATCTCCATTCAGCTTGCGAGAACGACCGAGGGAAAGGTCCTGGGGGGCCAGCTCTCCCAACCTGCTCCTTCTCGCCCTTCTTCTTCTGCTCAGTCGTGGACACGTTGAGGCACAGCAGCGGCCACTGCTCACGGAGGACACGCGGACCGTGGCCGCTGGTTCTGCCCGTTTCGAGCTGGGCTTCGATTTCGAGCAGAACCGGAATTTCCCGCTGTCCGGATTGAATGGAGACCTGAGCCGGTTCGGGGTGGTCAGCCTCACCCTCGGGCTCGCCCGACAGGTCGAGATCGAGACCGGTGGGGTTCTGCAGAACTACCTGAGTATCAATCGGAGGTACCGCCCGAGCGCAATCCCGTTGACGGTGACGGGAAACTCGACGAATGACATCGGGGACTTCTTCTTTGCGACCAAAGTGCGACTGGTGGAGGAGGCCAGGAGACGCCCGGCGATCGGACTGCGCTTCGGCGCGGAACTCCCCAACTCTAATCAGGCGCGTGGGATTGGGCTCAACCGGACCACCACGTTCGGCACAATGCTCTTGGGAAAGACCATCGGCCGCTGGCGGTTGATCGGGAATGTCGGAATGGCGATCGTCCCCGCCCCAGCCAACAATTTCAGCCAGAATGATCCGTTGATCTACTCGATAGCGGCGACCTGCGACTGGAGCAAGCGGGTGACGCTGGCCGGCGAGGTGCAGGGCCGTTCGAGCCTGCGTCGGGTAGCTCCTTTGGGCACTGAGTCGGAGGGCGGCGTACGGATCGGGGCCCGAATACGTGCGGCCGGCTTGACTTGGGACGTCTCTGGGTTTCGGGGATATCACCCGGCAAGCCCTCGCACAGGGATGATGATCGGGGTGACGTATGAAGGGGAGTTGCCTTCCCTCTTTCGCTGAGAAGGGCCTCCTTCCGTCACCGTGTTGCGGGTCGATGACCCGGTGTGCGTGGCCAGGCTCCTTGCTCGGGTCGAGCCGAGAATGTCTGCCCCCGGTCGAACCTGGTCTCCACCGACCAAGGTGACCGCCGCTCAACTGAGACTTTTGCAGAAGGCACTCCACCGGAGTTGAGTATCGCTTCTATTTGCCGGGCCTACAGCCTCCCGCAAGCATTCCGCTTTTTCAATCTTGACGTCTTTCAACCGTTGACCGGCTACTGGCCAGCAGAAATGGACAGTTGGGCGGGTCGAGCGAAGGGCAACGTCAGTGAGGGATCGATGAAGAGAAACAATCAGAAAGCCAGGCCTTTCACTTCCCTGCCCTGGCCGCGAGCAAAGGTCTTTGCAAAGACAGCAAGCGTTCGACTTCGGAGAAATGGAACTCTCATCGCGTTGGTGGTCTTGGCTGGGCTTGGGCGAAGTGGTCTGCCGGTAGGAGCCTGGCAAGTTGGGGGGAATAACCGAGTCGTCATTTCAACGATTGTGGGAGGCGGATCCACGGCCACTCTTCCGGCGTTGCAAGCGCCAATGACCAGCCCGACAGCGACCGCAATCGACCCACTCGGACGAGGAGTCTTCATTGTCGACGAACGTGACGGCTCGAGTCTGCTGCGATTTGTCAACACAACCCCACAAGCGGTCGAGATCCGGGAGACGAGGATCGAGTCTGGGTCGATTTACCACGTGGCTGGAGGAGGGACTGGAGGGGAGGGAACACCTCTCGAAGAGGTCGAATTGTCCCAAGTTACCGGGATGGCAGTCGACCCGGGAGGACAGGTGATCTATCTTCTTTCCCCCCTCATCAACTCGATTCGTGCCCTCAACATTGGAAGAAGCAGTGTGATGGTCTTCGGACTTGCCATTGAACCGAATCGACTGCGAACCATCTGGACCCTCTCCCGGCCGGATGCGCGTGGATTGGCCATCAGCCCTACCCGCCAACTCTATTTCACCGCGGCAGGCCCTGGGAATGTAGGACGCGTCGTCTATCAAGTGAGCGCGAGCTCTGGTGGAAGTATCACGGAAGTTCTCTTTGCCGGGGGAGGGCCCCAGGGAGGTGCCATCGACCCAGTCGTGCTGGTCAATCCTCTCAGTGTGGCGGTGGATCGGAGCGGAAACGTATACATTGCTGAGGCAGGAGATACGCGAGTCAACCCGGGGAGAGTGCGTAAAGTGTCCGAAGGAGGGGGGGGGGAAACCCTGATCAGCGGACTCGAGTTTCCCGTAGGCCTCGCGATCGACGCACAAGATGTTCCCTATGTCGCCCTTGGAGGAAGCCAACAGATCATCCGGGTCACGCGCGGGGGAGGCCGCGTCTGCATTGCGGGCAGCGCAAATGGTCAACGATGTGAACTGCGGGTCAATCCCCTTTGCCGCG
>Ga0169931_10005677_pt1 | contig 18955 bp, 15 predicted proteins | sample Kivu_15m_20L_FD_129675 | JGI IMG/M metagenome (GOLD analysis project Ga0169931, IMG submission 129675) | Freshwater microbial communities from Lake Kivu, Western Province, Rwanda to study Microbial Dark Matter (Phase II) - Kivu_15m_20L... | ecosystem: Environmental > Aquatic > Freshwater > Lake... | reverse complement strand
GGCATAGCGATCGTGCTCTTCGATGCCGGTGGCAATGGCAAAGATGTTGGGATCAAAAATAATGTCTTCGGCAGGAAAGCCCACCGTCTCGGTGAGAAGCCGATAGGCACGGGCACAGATCTCTTTGCGCCGCGCGAGGCTATCGGCCTGGCCCTGCTCATCAAAGGCCATCACAATCACCGCCGCGCCGTACTTGCGACACAATGCGGCCTGCCGCAGAAACTCGGTCTCGCCTTCTTTCATGGAGATCGAATTGACAATGGCCTTGCCCTGCACGCACTGTAGCCCCGCCTCAATCACACTCCACTTCGAGGAGTCGATCATGATGGGTACACGCGAGATGTCGGGCTCGGAGGCAATGAGATTGAGAAACCGGGTCATGGCGGCCTGCGAATCGAGCATGGCCTCGTCCATATTGACATCGATCACCTGCGCCCCATTTTCGACCTGCTGTCGGGCGACATCGACCGCCTTTTCAAACTCGCCTGCAAGAATGAGGCGTGCAAACTGCTTCGACCCGGTGACATTGGTGCGCTCGCCCACATTCACAAAAAACGAGGTCTCATCGATATTGCAGGGCTCAAGCCCCGAGAGCCGCAGCTTTGGTGCAATGTCAGGAAGAATGCGCGGGCTATAGGCCTTCACGGCTTGCGCGATGGCCGCGATGTGCTCGGGGGTGGTTCCACAGCAGCCGCCCACGACATTGACCCAGCCCACTTCGGCAAACTCTTTGAGAAACCCGGAGGTAATGGGGGGGGTCTCATCGAAGCCGGTGGGTGCCATGGGGTTGGGTAGCCCGGCATTTGGGTAGATACAAATGGGCGCATCGGCCAGTCGTGAAAGCTCTTCGACATACGGACGCATCAGCGCCGCACCGAGCGCACAGTTCAGCCCAATCGTAATGGGGCGGGCATGGCGCACACTGTTCCAGAAGGCCTCCACCGTCTGGCCAGAGAGAATGCGGCCTGAGGCATCGGTGACCGTGCCTGAGATCATGACCGGCAGTCGCTCGCCGATCTCTTCAAAGACTGTCTCGAGCGCAAAGATGGCTGCCTTGGCATTGAGCGTATCGAAGATGGTCTCAATTAAAAGCAGATCAACCCCGCCTTCGATCAGGGCGCGGGCCTGCTCGGCATAGGCCTGGGCGAGGGCCTCAAAGCTCGTGTTGCGGGCGCCCGGGTCATTGACATCCGGAGAGATGGAGGCGGTGCGCGGCGTGGGGCCGATGGCACCAGCGACAAAACGGGGATGCTCGGGCGTGGAAAACGCATCACGCGCGGCACAGGCCACCCGCGCGGAGGCGCGGTTCATCTCCACGACAAGTGCGGCGAGCCGGTAGTCTTCTTGCGCGATGGTGGTCGCACCAAAGGTGTTGGTCTCGATAATGTCGGCGCCGGCCGCGAGGTACTGGCGATGAATTTCTTGAATGAGGCCAGGCTGTGTAAGGCTTAAGAGCTCATTGTTGCCCTTGACCTCGATGCCGCTCGCGAGCGCCTTTTGCAGCGCCTGGGCTGCGTGGCCTGTAAGGGGCACTGCCTGCGGGCCAGAGCGTCCCTGGTAGTCAGACTCGCTGAGCCTGTACTGCTGAATCATGGTACCCATCGCCCCATCGATGATGAGGATGCGCTGGGTGAGCGCGGCCCGCAGCCTGCCAAAGGCCGGTGACTCGGGAAGCGCCCTGGCCCCGACCCCGTGCGCCGGCGTGTGCGTGAGGGACGATGGCGCGGCGTGCTCGGCGGCGTGAAATGCGGTCAAGCGTTCAGCCCATCGAGATAGCAGACCAGACCATCGGCATTGAGTCGCAGATCCACATCGAGCAGTCGACGCAGCTCGGCGTCGGAGAGAGTGACGCCTTGGGCCCGGGCTTCTGCGAACAGAAGCGTCTGAAGATCTGCCTCGATCGCGCGCCCGCGCTGAGCGCCCTTGTCTGCATGCCGGTGGGCGATTTCCACATACCGATCGACCTGACCAAGCAGAAATTGTCCCGCCTCTTGCACGGTGCGTAGCTCTGCGTAGTGGGTGAGATAGACCGCCTTGGGGGTGCTCTGCATCACCCGCGTGATGGAGGCCTTCATGGCCTGCGGGTCAAACTGCGAAGGCGTGCAGGAGGCAAAGATATAGGGCCCCTGCGCTGCATCGAGATCGCGGTAAGAAATGCCGAAGGTGTCTCCGGTAAAGACACTCTGGCTCTGGGTGTCCACGATGAAGACATGGTGCTTGGCGTGCCCGGGGGCATCCCAGAAGACAATGCGCCGCCCAGCCAGAGAAATTTCCGACCCTTCCGGGGTCTCGATGATACGGCTGGGGTCAATCGGCGTGAGGCCACCATAATCACGCTGTGCAACCTCCGGGGAGTAGACCTGGCAGACCGCCTCCCAGAGTTTGGAGGGGTCGATCATGTGCCGTGCCCCTCGGGGATGCACCGTGACTTTGGCACGGGGGCACTGCTGAAGCAGAGCACCCGCACCCCCCGCATGGTCAAGATGCACATGGGTGAGGACAATAAAATCCACCGCCTCGGGCCCTAGTCCGAGGGCCTTGAGAGCATCGAGCACATAAGGCACAGAGTACTGTGTACCGGTGTCAATAACGGCCACCCGACCCTTCTCCACCATGAGATGAATCGCATCAAACTCGTGGCGCGTGTAGCGCGAGTCTAGGCCGTAGATGCCCTGACCAAAGGCGCGCAGACCGGGGGCGATCTCGTTGGCATTCCGATGGTGGTGGTGCATATGCATAACAAAAGCCCCTTCTTCCCTTAACCTGCTTCTTGCTGAAGAATATCGCGAGCTGCCCGCTCGGCCAGCAACATGACCGGCGCATTGGTGTTACCGGAGGTGATCGTGGGCATGGCCGAGGCATCCACCACCCGCAGCCCTGCGACACCACGCAGCCGGAAGCTGGTATCGAGCACCGTCTTCGATTCCGCGCAGTCTCCGGTCTCACTCACCCGCCCCATGGCGCAGGTACCCACCGGATGAAAGATTGTGGTGCCAAGTTCTCGGGCAGCCTGCTGCAGCTCTGCCTCTGAGGTCTTTTCGGGGCCGGGGAGATATTCCTCTGGCGAAAAGGTCGCGAGCGCGGGGCTTGCCATGATGGCCCGGGTGAGGCTGAGCCCTCGCACGGCCTTTCGCAAGTCGTCTTCGGTGGAAAGGTAGTTGCACCGAATGGCCGGTGGGGTGAGGGGATCAGGATGCTGAATGCGCACCGAGCCGCGCGAGGTGGGCCGTAGGTTACAGACCGACGGCGTAATGGCATCAAAGCTGTGTAGTGGCTCACCAAACTTCGGTAGAGACAGGGGCTGTACATGCCACTCCAGATCGGCCGAGGCCTCCTCGGGGCTACTCTTCGCAAAGGCGCCTAAGGTGGAGGGCGGCATGGTCATGGGCCCCGTGCGCGAGAGGAAATACTGGGCTGCCATACCAAACCGGGTGAGCGGGTTGGTGTAAAGGCTATTGACCGTGCGCGCACCCTGAACTTTGTAGATCGTGCGGATCTGCAGATGGTCTTGCAGGTTCTCGCCCACCCCGGGAAGATCGGCAATCACGGGCACCTGCATCTCGGACAAAAGTGCAGCCGGCCCAATGCCTGAGGCCTGCAAGAGTTGCGGCGTACCGATGGCCCCTGCGGCGAGAATAATCTGCTTACGGGCGCGGACCTCGATGCGTTGTCCGTCTTGTATTACGCGTATTGTGCGGGCGCGATGCAGTGCCTGCGCCCAGGCTCCCTTGTCGGTGCTTCTGCGCTCGCGGTTTTCTTCAAGCCCTATGCCGAGCACCTGGGTGTTGGTCCAGACCACAAGATTCTGGCGATGGCTGATGGGATGCAGAAAGGCGTCGGCCATCGACCAGCGCCGACCCCGCGCCTGGGTGACATGGAAATAGGCACAGCCCGCGTTGTCGCCGCGATTGAACTCTGCAATGGGCTCAATGCCTTGCTCGGCGGCGGCCCGCTGCCAGGCATCCAGGATGCGCCATTTGACGCGGGGCGACTCCACCCGCATCTCGCCGCCCGTACCGTGCCAGGCATTGGCGCCGCCAAAGAAGTTTTCTAATGACTTGTAGATCTCGAGGGTCTGGCCGGCCTCGCCCTGCCACCGCCAGCGCTCGTCGCCCGTGGCCTCAGCCCAGCGATCATAGTCGCTGGCCTGACCCCGCATGTAGATCATGGCGTTGATAGACGAGCAGCCCCCGATGACCCTTCCTCGCGCGTAATGGATGGAACGCCCGGCAAGCCCAGGGTCTTCGGTGGTCTTGTAGCACCAGTCTGTTCGGGGGTTGCCGATGGTGTAGAGGTAGCCCACCGGGATCTTGATCCAGAACCAGTCGTCCTTGCCGCCCGCCTCGATAAGCAATACCCGGTGCCCTCTTTGTGCAGAGAGTCGATTGGCCAGAAGGCAACCAGCGCTTCCCGCGCCGACGATAACGGTATCGAATTCGAGTTGACTCATGCTGTGGATCAGACCGTGCTGGGGCCGGGATCAACGCCCGAGGCGATGGAGTTCCGGCCGGTTTCTAAAACGAAGCTCTTCTGGATACGGAAATACATCGTCCAGAATCCCGTGCTCGATGCGGTCCTGCTGCGCCTGCCAATAGCGCGCATCAAGCAGATCGGAATGGTACTTCATGAAGGGCGCCCGAAGCCGTGGCTGCCCAAGCAGAAACTGTCCGAACTCTTCGGGAAAGACATCGTTGGGCCCCACCGTATACCAGGGCTCGCTGGCCATTTCATCCTCGGGCGTGCGGGGTGGCGGAATCTCGCGAAATCGACACTCGGTGAGGTACTGGATCTCGTCGTAGTCATAGAAGACCACGCGCTGGTGACGGGTCATTCCAAAATTCTTATAGAGCATGTCGCCTGGGAAGATGTTGGCTGCGACCAGCTGACGAATCGCGTCGCCATACTCCCGCACGGCGTGATCCACCTGCGCCTCTGTGGCGTGCTCAAGGAAGAGGTTAAGTGGAATCATCCGCCGCTCAATGTAGAGATGTCGGATCACAATGCGGTCGTCGACCTCATCGATCATGCTCGGGGCGAGCGTTTTGATTTCCTGAATGAGGGCGGGGTCAAACCGGGCCCGGGGAAAGTCTACGTTGGAGTACTCCCAGGTATCGGCCATGCGCCCCGCCCGGTCGTGGAGCTTCACAAGCTGGTACTTAGAGGCAATATGCTCGCGCGAGACATCCTTGGAACGCACGTCTTTAATGATCTTAAAGACATAGGGGAAGGAAGGCAGGGTGAAGACCAGCATCACCAGACCCTTGATGCCCTCGGCCACACAGAACTGGTCGTTGGAGTGCTTCAGATGATGTAAGAAGTCGCGATAAAAAAGCGTCTTGCCCTGCTTCTGCAGCCCGAGCATGGTGTAGAGCTCACTATTGGGCTTGTGCGGCATCAGGGTTCGTAGAAAGTGCACATAGGCCGACGGCACCTCCATATCCACCATGAAATAGGCGCGCGCAAAAGAAAAGAGCACCGAGATCTGTTCGGCATTAAAGATCACCGTATCGAGAAACAGGCGCCCCTTGGCGTCACGCAGAATGGGGACGGCAAAGCCGAGGGGTACCCCGTCATTCATGATTCTGCCGATGAGGTAGGCCCCCTTGTTGCGGTAGAAGAGAGACCGCAAGACATGGATCTGGATATCGATCTCGGTATGAAATGGCCGGGAGAGTTCCGCACAGGCCGCCTTCACCACGAGCCTGAGATCGCGGTCGATGTCTTGCCAAGGACAGGCCATACCGAGGTCTACTGCGATATGCATGAGGCATCGCCGCAGGCCCGTGGTGCGCGGGTAATAGATGCGATAGGACGGCGGATCCGAGTCGAGATAGTCGGTGGAGACCGCGGGCCGCACAAAGAGATTCTCGTTTCGAAAATACTCGCGGTGCAGGATGCGGGTGGTCACCGAATTGAAGAAGCTCTCTGCCAACTCCGGCTGCCGGCAGTCGGTGAGAAGCATGATGAAGCAGCGCTTGACTTCTGCCCAGCGCTGATTGATGAGGTCGCGTTCTTGGGCCAGTCCCGCGAGCTGTGCACAGGTCTCACGTACGCGCTCGTCGTAAAAGGCAATGCGCATCCGCGAGAGCTTGCGAATCTCCTGATAATGCCCGGCCTCAAACTGGGTCTTTGCCTGTTGGGCGTTGTACCGAAAGAGGCCGTAATGCCGATGGAACCCCACAAGGATCACCTGCGCGATCTGGGTCTCAGACAGAAGGGCCGCGGCTGCCATCGCTTTCTGCTATCCCTGAAGACTGAAGCCTTGGGTCATACGAGACCGGTCTCGGGCCACACTCATAATGAGGCCCATGCCCACCCCGAGGGTCACCATCGCAGTGCCCCCATACGACACAAACGGCAGCGGCACTCCGACGACCGGCAGCAACCCGGTAACCATGCCAAGGTTGACGAAGGCGTAGGTGAAGGTGGTCAGCGCAATACTGGCCGCCAGCAGTCGCCCAAAGATGGTGGGCGCACCTAGTGAGACCCAGAGGCCACGAAGGATGAGCCCGATGTAGAGGCTCGTGAGCAGCAGGGCGCCCAGAAATCCAAACTCTTCGGCGAAGCCCGAGAAGATAAAGTCGGTCTCCCGCTCGGGAATAAAGTCGAGCTGGGCCTGGGTGCCGTTGAGCCAGCCCTTGCCCCATATTCCGCCAGAGCCTACGGCAATCATCGACTGGAGAATATGAAACCCCTTGCCCAGGGGGTCGCGGGTGGGGTCAAGGAGGGTACAGACCCGTTGGCGCTGATACTCCCGCAGTCCAGGCCAGTCCACTCCAGGGGCACAGGCCTGATCCCCAAAAAGCACCAGGAGTCCAATGAGGAAGACGCCGGTACCGGTGACGGCAATAATCAGGCGCCATGGAAGGCCCGCCAAATAGATTACAAAAATACCGGAGGCGGCCACAAGAATGGCGGTGCCCAGATCGGGCTGGCGAAGAATGAGACTCACCGGAATCAAGAGCAAGACACTAATGAGCACCCAATCGGCCGGGGTCTTTAAGCCGTCTCGCTGGTGCACAACCCAGGCGAGCATGAGCGGCATGGCGATCTTCATAATCTCGGAGGGCTGAATGCGCGTAATGCCGAGGTCGAGCCATCGTGTGGCGCCTTTGGAGGTGTCGCCAAAGAGCTCCACTGCGATGAGCAGAACGAGCCCCATCGAATAGAGCGGAATGGCTGTTTTCTGAAGCCAGTTGGCAGGCACCTGGGCCAAGACAAACATGATGGTGGCCGCCAAGGCCAGATTGCGCACGTGGGAGAGAAAGCGGTCGGGGTCATGGTGGCTTGCGCTATAGACCGCGAGAAGGCTGAGACCTACCAGCCCACAGAAAATAAAGAAGAGCGGCTGGTCGAGGGCCATAAAACGCTGTCGCGCCCAGAAGCGCGCAGCCCGCCATCCCACATGGGCCTGACGATCGTTCATGGCAGTGCCCGCCCTTCTTTGACCCGCTCGACAAGAAGATAGTCCATGACCTGGCGGGCCAGGGGCGCGGCGGCGGCGGCCCCGAAGCCCCCGTTTTCCACGATCACGGCCAAGGCCACTTTCGGGTCTTCGGCGGGCGCGAAGGCCACATATAGGGAGTGGTCCCGCAGGCGCTCTGCGATCCGGTCGGCGTTGTAGGTCTCATTCTGCTTGATACTAAAGACCTGCGAGGTGCCGGTCTTACCCGCAACCTTGTAGGGGGTGCCGGCCATCACGCGAGCACCGGTGCCTGACATATTGACCTCGATCATCGCCTCGCGCACGAGCGTGAGCCAATCTTCGGGGATCTTTAAGTGGGTCTCCACCTCGGGGGGCATATCGATAAGGTTGCCCGTGCTGGGGTCTTCGATGGCCTTGACGAGCCTTGGTTTCATTAGCTTTCCGCCGTTGGCTAGTGCCGCGGTGGCGCGCGCTAGCTGCAGAATCGTAAAGGCGTTATAGCCTTGGCCAATGCCGATAGAAGGCGTCTCACCCGTAAGCCATTCCTTTCCAAACCGCTTCATCTTCCACTCGGAAGAGGGCAGAATGCCCGCGGTCTCGCCTTCCATGTCGATGCCCGTGGTGCGGCCAAAGCCAAAAGGGGTGATGTGTTTGAAGATGTTGTCAACACCCATGTCCACCGCGAGCTTGTAGTAGTAGGTGTCGCTGGAGACGACGATCGATTTTTTGAGGTCGACGCGACCATGGCCCTCTGGACGGCTGTCGCGGAAGCGGTGGTTACCGAGCATGAAATAGCCCGGGTCTTGAATCGTATCTTCTGGCTTACGGGCGCCTGAGGCGAGTGCGGCAATCGCCATAAAAGGCTTATAGGTCGACCCTGGCGGGTAGATTCCGCGTAGGGCGCGGTTGAGCAGTGGCACATCCAGAGAGTTGTTCAGCTCTGCCCAGAGATCGGGGTCCACGCCATCAACAAAGGCGTTCGGATCAAAGTTTGGCTGCGAGACAAAGGCCAACACCTCACCGGTTTTGGGCACCATGGCGACCAGCGCCCCACGACGACCTTTGTAGGCCTCTTCGACCTTCTGCTGCAGTCCGAAATCGATCGCCAGGTGCAGGTTCTTGCCGGGTTCGGGTGCCTTCAGGCCCAGTTCACGCACGAGCCGGCCCGAGGCCGTGACCTCGATTTTTTGAAAGCCCGGCTGCCCTTTTAATACGGGCTCGTAACTCTTTTCGATGCCGAGTTTGCCGATATGGGTAACGCCGAGGTAGTCGTCGGAGAGCCCGGCATCTTCCAGGCGCTCCCGGTCTGCCCGTGAGACGCGTCCGATATGCCCGAGCAGATGCGAGGAGGAGGACTCAAACGGATAACTGCGGATCGAGCGTTGCTGGATGTTGACCCCAGGCAGGTCGGCCACGCGCGTCACGAGCTTGGCGACTTCTTCATCAGAGAGCTTGGTCTTCAGCGGAATACTGTCAAATCGCCGTGCCTCAGCGGCCGCCCGGCGAAACCGAGAGATCTCCGCCGGTCGCAGGCCGATGGTGTTGCTGACCTTCTCAAGCGTGCCGTTGAGGTTGTCTACCTGAAAGGGCTCGATCTCGAGAGAGAAGCCAGCATCGTTACGTGCGAGCACCGTGCCATAGCGATCGAGAATTCGGCCGCGTGGGGCCTGAATGGGCAGCAGGGCCATGCGATTTTCATCGGCCCGCGCTGCATGGTCTTCGTGCTGCCAGACCTGTAGTTGGGCAAACCGCAGGCTTAGCCCGATCATGGCCAGAGCAACAAAAAAGGCCGCGACCGAGGCGCGCTGCCGAAATTCGGAACTGGAACGGCCTGAAAACTCCATGGGCTGACCCGGCTAAGCCTGATTTGGTCCGGTGGCTCCTGCCTTGGTCTTCATGCGACTGGGCCGAGCCTTGCGTTGCAATAAACCTTGTATCGATCGACTGACCACCACCCAGGCGATGGCCTCAGTGAGGGGCTGAATAAGGAGCGTTTCTGTGGGCACCGCGCCTTCGACAAACCAGCGAATCAGATAGACGCTTGCGAGCGCCAGCAGAAAGAGCGGATAGAGGTGTGCCATCTGTCCCCACACGGTGAAGTCTGGGATGCGCCGGTGCAAGGTAATGGCCCCGTAACTCAGTAGTGAATAGGCCAAGGCATGCTGGCCCAACAACACGCCCTGGTGGACATCCATAATCAGGCCCAGGAGCCAGGCGGGCGCAAGGCCGATGCGGCTAGGCAGAAAGATATTCCAGAACACGAGAATAATCGCCAGTAGATCTGGGATGGGCCATTCCGGCCCCCAGGGCATGAGGTTAAAGCCCAGACCCGCCGCAAAGCTCATGAGAATGAACTGGCGGCTTGGGGCCCGCCCGATGATGGCCTGCGGTCTCATGGGGTTGGGGCGCCTCGACGGATGACGAGTACCTCTTTGTGCCGAGCGACCGATGCGGTGGGCCGACCAACCACGGTGGGAAATTGGCCCTGGGGCGCCGCCACCACCAGGGATACCTGACCGACCGCCAGGCCGGCGGGGTAGAGCCCATCAAGACCAGAGGTCAGAATCAGGTCACCCTCTTTGATTTCCGCAGCAAGATTGACAAAACGAATCTGAAAGCCGTCTTGTTCGCCTAGGCCCTGGCTGATCGCGCGGATGCCCGCATTGGGTAAGAAAATTGGCACCATGAGTTGTTCGTCGGACAAGAGCCGCACCTCAGAGGTGAGCGGAAAGACGCGGCTCACCTGACCGACAACACCTTGGCTGTTGATCACGGGATCACCGACAGAGACCTGATGTTCCATGCCTTTGTTGATTAAGACCTTGCGGCTCAGGTTGTCCTGGAGCCCGGCGCGTACCTCGGCCACGATGCTCGGAAGACTCGGCTGCTGGCGAATTTCGAGAAGACCACGGAGATTCTGATTGTCGGTTCGTACCTGATCGACGAGTAACAGCATTTCGGCATTACGCAGCTCGGCGTCGCGCATGCGGTCAACCTCAGCGGCAAGTTCAGAGACGGTCTTGAGCCGGTCGGCAAGCCAGAGGGCAAGGTCTCGGGGTAGAAGCAGAGTCTCTGCGATCGGGTAGAGGACCACGCTTAATCCCTGCCGTAACGGCTTGGCAATATTCACTTCGCTGTCGAGCTGCATCAGCACCGCCGCCGCGGACAGGGCGATGATGAGCTTTATGCGGGCCGACAGGCCCTGCCGAAAAAACGGTGGGGGACTCTGAGAGAGGGCCAAGGCCTCGCGCCCCCGTTATTCCGTAGACAGTACGCTGCTGAGTTCGTCGATTCTTTCGATGGCCTCACCGCAGCCGCGCACCACGCAGGAGAGAGGGTCTTCGGCGACATAGACGGGCAGCCCGGTCTCTTCCGTAAAAAGGCGATCAAGGTCGCGCAACAGGGCGCCACCGCCGGTGATCACCACCCCACGCTCAGCAATGTCGGCAGCGAGCTCTGGTGGGGTGTTCTCTAGGGCGTTTTTGATGGCCACCACAATCTGACTGATCGGGTCGGTGAGGGCCTCTAAGATCTCGTTACTCGAGATCGTGAAGCTGCGCGGAATACCCTCACTCAGATTTCGGCCGCGGACTTCCATTTCACTGACTGAGCTGCCGGGAAAGGCCGAGCCAATTTCTTTTTTGATGGCTTCTGCCGTCTGGTCTCCGATGAGCATGCCGTAGTTGCGGCGAATGTAGTTCACGATTGCCTCATCGAACTTGTCGCCCCCGACGCGAATTGAACTCGAATAGACCAGGCCGCCGAGTGAGACCACGCCAATCTCGCTCGTGCCGCCGCCGATGTCCACGACCATGGAGCCACAGGGCTCTGCAATCGGCAATCCCGCACCAATGGCTGCTGCCATGGGCTCTTCGATGAGGTAAACCTGGCTCGCACCCGCAGACAAGGCAGACTCGCGGATGGCGCGGCGTTCCACCTGGGTTGACCCGCAGGGTACGCAGATGATGACCCGCGGGCTCGGTGAGAAGAGTTTCTTCTCATGCACCATCTTGATAAAGAGTTTGAGCATCTGCTCTGTCACGGTGAAGTCGGCGATCACGCCGTCTTTCATGGGGCGGACGGCTTCGATGCTGCCCGGCACTTTGCCAAGCATCTGCTTGGCCTTCGTGCCGACTGCTTCAATCGTCTTCTTGCCCCCTGGGCCGCCGTCGTGGCGAATCGCCACGACCGAGGGCTCGTTTAGGACGATGCCTTTGCCTCGGGCATAGATCAGGGTGTTGGCAGTTCCAAGGTCGATCGCCAAGTCCTGAGAGAAAAAGCCGCGCAGAAAACCAAACATAAAGGATTCCGAATTTAAACGTGGAGAAAGGGCGATAATACGCGGGATTATCCACTTTCTTGGCTCGCGATACCGGCAGACCTGCTGAAAAATCATGGCCAGGCTCTGAAAACTGCTTCAACACCGACCGTCACTCCCCGATCTATGGATGTCCAACAACTCGAAAAACTTGCCCTGTTGAGTCGCCTCGCGCTGACCGATGACGACCGCAGGGATCTCCTTCCCGCCCTCAATGCGATCGTGCAGTGGGCGGATGGCCTGCACCAGGCACCCACTGAGGGCATCGCCCCGATGGCGCATCCCCACGACCTGTCGCTTCGGCTGCGGGAGGACCAGGCGGCCGCTCTGCCCCCGCGCGACCAACTCATGGCCAATGCGCCGCAGTCGGCCCAGGGACTCTTCGTGGTGCCCCGGGTGGTGGAGTAGCGTCGATGGACCTCCGATTCTCTACTCTGTCAGAACTGCGTACCGCGCTCGATGCGGGCATGGTGTCTGCGCAAGAACTCGCGCAGGATTATCTCGATGCGCTCGAAGCCGATCGCCTGGGGGTTGCGCTTGCCCTTGACCCCGATCGCACCCAAGAGCAGGCACGAGCCGCCCAGAGGCGTATCGATACCGAACCCGCAGAGGGCCGAAGCCCCTTGGTGGGCCTGCCCATCCTGCATAAAGACGTCATCGTCACCGAGGGCTGGCCCACCACAGCAGGGTCGAAGATCCTTCAGAACTATCGCAGTCCCTTTGATGCTGAGCTCGTGGCGCGGCTTGCCGGCCAGGGCATGGTCTGCCTGGGCAAATCCAACTGCGATGAGTTTGCGATGGGTTCGGCCAATCTCCATTCGGCCTATGGGGTGTGCCGTAATCCTTGGGACCCCACCCGCATTCCGGGGGGCTCCTCAGGCGGCTCGGCTGCTGCCGTGGCGGCGGGCCTTGCACCGGCTGCTACGGGTACGGATACGGGTGGCTCAATTCGTCAGCCCGCAGCCATGTGCGGCATTACGGGGATTAAGCCGAGCTATGGACGCATTTCTCGCTGGGGCCTTGTGGCCTATGCCTCGAGTCTCGACCAGGCGGGCCCTATGGCCCGTTCGGCGGCGGACTGTGCCTGGCTGCTCACAGCCATGGCGGGTCATGATCCTAAGGATTCCACAAGTCTTGATCTACCGCAGGAAGACTTCGGCCGCCTTCTTACCGAGCCGGTCACGCCGGCTGCCTCACCCAGCCAGCCACTCAAAGGCCTGCGGCTTGGCCTGCCTGGACAGTATTTTGGGCCGGGCCTCTCCGAGTCGGTGCGCGGTGCAGTAGAGGCCGCGCTGTCGGTGCTCCGCGGCCTCGGCGCAGAATGTCTGGAGGTCGACCTGCCGCGCACGGAACTCTCCATTCCTGCCTATTACGTCATCGCGCCGGCTGAGGCCTCTAGCAACCTGTCGCGGTTTGATGGGGTCCGCTACGGTCATCGCAGTGCCCATGCCCAGGACCTTCAGGCCCTCTACCGCAACAGTCGTGCAGAGGGCTTTGGGCCGGAGGTGCGCCGGCGCATTCTTGTCGGAACCTTTGTGCTTTCTCATGGCTACTACGATGCCTACTACCTGCAGGCCCAGAAGGTCCGGCGGCTGATCGCGCAAGACTTTCAGGCGGCTTTTGCCCAGTGCGATCTCATCGTTGGCCCCGTGTCGCCGAGCCTGGCCTGGCCCATCGAGGCAAGCCAGCGGATCAACGACCCGCTGGCCGATTACCTCGCAGACATTTACACCTTAAGCGCCAGCCTTGCGGGCCTCCCCGGGCTCTCAATGCCTTGCGGCTTTGGCCAGCCGCATTCAGGGGGCCCTGACCTGCCGGTGGGGTTACAGCTTATTGGCCCGCAGTTTGATGAGGCCCGCCTGCTTGGGGTGGCTCATCGGTTTCAGCAGGCCACTGACTGGCATCGGCGTTGTCCTCCAGCGCCAGGCAGTGCCGGGTTGTCGTTCACGTCCGAGCAGGTCGTCGCCTCGCCGTCGAAAGGAGCCCACTGATGGCCTGGGAACTTGTTATTGGTCTTGAGACCCATGTGCAGCTGCGCACCGCCTCGAAGATGTTTTCGCCTGCCTCGACCGCTTTTGGGGCGGCCCCCAACACCCAGGCGCATCCGATCGATCTTGCCTTGCCGGGGGTCCTTCCAACGCCAAATAAGGCCGCGATCGAGGCCGCTATTCGCTTTGGCCTTGCAGTGCAGGGGCAGATCGCGCCCCGCTCGGTCTTCGCACGAAAAAATTATTTTTATCCCGATCTACCCAAGGGCTATCAGATCAGCCAGTTTGAGATTCCTGTGGTCTCGGGCGGGCAGCTCGCGATCGTCTTACAGGACGGCACACAGGGGGATATTTTGCTCACCCGTGCCCACCTCGAAGAGGACGCGGGCAAGTCGATCCATGAGGGGCTTGCGGATTTTCCGCAGGGCAGCTCTGGTATTGACTTGAATCGTGCGGGCACACCGCTCTTAGAGATCGTGACGGAGCCTGTGATGCGTTCTGCCGCCGAGGCGGTGGCCTATGCCAAGGCCCTGCATGGCCTCGTTACCTGGATTGGCATCTGCGATGGAAACCTGCAAGAGGGTTCCTTCCGCGTCGATGCGAATGTCTCGGTACGACCAGTGGGTAGCCAGACCTTGGGCACCCGCTGCGAGATTAAGAACCTCAACTCATTTCGTTTCCTGGAGCGGGCGATCCAGGTAGAGGCGGCCCGGCAGGTGGAACTCATCGAGTCGGGCGGTACGGTGCGGCAAGAGACGCGTCTCTTTGACCCCGAGCGGGATGAGACGCGGTCGATGCGCAGCAAAGAAGATGCCCATGACTATCGCTACTTTCCGGATCCCGATCTTCCCCCGCTCGTGATTACCCAGGAGCAGATCGATCGGGTAGCCGCGTCTATGCCGGCGCTGCCTGGTGAGATTCGGGCCCGTCTGATGGCCGATTACGGGCTGTCGGCCTATGACGCGGCCACGGTGACGTCTAGCCAGCCCTCGTATCAGTATCTGGCGGCGGGGCTTTCCGCCTTGGCGTCTTTGCAAGGTGGGGTCACGAGCGATCGGGTGAAGGCCCTAGTGAACTGGATCATGGGCGAACTCGCCTCGGCGCTCAATCGCGAAGATTCCCCGATCGAGGCCTCGCGCGTCTCTGCGGCGGCCCTGGTGGGCCTCGTGTTGCGGGTGGAAGACGGCACGATCAGTCACAAGATCGCACGGGAGGTCTTTGGGCTGCTCTGGGAGGGCAGCTTTCCGACGGCCGATGCGGCAATTGAGGCCAAGGGGCTGCGCCAGATCCAAGACACCGGAGCGATCCAGGCCTTTGTCACCGAGGTCTTGGCCGCCAATCCCAAGATGGTGGACGAGTATCGGGCGGGCAAAGAGAAGGCCCTCAATGCGCTGGTCGGCCAGGTCATGAAGCGGTCGGCGGGCAAGGCCAATCCACAGTCGGTGACCGACCTCTTAAAGGCGCAGATTCTGGGCTAGCTGCCTTACCGACTCGGGTCGGGCCCGAGGTCGTCGAGTGATCTGCCCACTGCCTGCGCATAGACCGGCAGTACCCGTGGCAAGACCCGCGAAATCTCCTCGATTCGGGTGCCGCTTGATGGGTGGGTAGAGAGCCACTGGGGCGGGGCCCCTTTGCTCTGGGCCTGCATCTTTCGCCAGAGACTGACCGCCGCCCGCGGGTCGTAGCCTGCCCGCGCAGAGATGTCGAGACCCACCAGGTCGGCATCGGTCTCATCGTCACGCGAGAATTTGAGGCTCAGCAGCTGACCGCCGTAGCCTAAGACCTGACGGCCGGCCTGGCCAAAGCCCAGGAGCTCGGACAAGACCGTGGCACCCATGTCGGTGAGTTGCGCCTTGGCCATCTGCGCGCGGGCGTGTTCCCGAAGGGCATGGGCCATTTCGTGCCCCATGATGGCGGCCACCTCGTTGTCGTTGAGTTGGAGTTTGTTCAAGATCCCCGTAAAGAAGGCGATCTTTCCGCCTGGCATGCAGAAGGCATTGACCTGGTCAGACCGCAGCACAATCACCTCCCACTGCCAGCGACGAGACTCTGGGTTCCAGGCATAGGCATGGGGCTGCAGCCGCTGAGCAATCTGCCGTAGCCGCTGCACCTGCGGGTCGGCATCGGGAAGCAGGGCGTTTTTCTGGGCCGCCTGCTTCTTTATGCTCTCAAACTGCTGGGCGGCTGAGCGCTCAATCTGGGCGGCGGGCACGAGCCTGCGCACCTCAGAGGCGGGCTTGACCGGCACGCCATCGGCGGGTCCCACCGCGGTGCTCGGGGTGGCGCAGCCGGCGAGGGCGCACAGCGCTGCCAGTGCGCCGAGCGCCGCCCGCGGTCGGCGCAGCCTATACTGCCACTGCCGGTTCCGGGTGGTGAATGGTTCCGACGCAATCTCACTCTGCATGGGTCTGTATCCTCGGAGCAACTCCACGAAATGATTGGAACATGATTGTGCGTCCTTCCGCGCCGGTTGAAGACCCTACAGCCTCAGAGCCCCCCCCATCGGTCTTGACCTCGGGGCCTCCGCGTCGCGCTTTGTTGAGCATGACGCTGGTGCTGGGCTTTGCCAGTGGGCTGCCGCTCGCCCTGTCCTCGGGCACCTTACAGGCCTGGCTCACGGTCGAGGGGGTGGATCTGAAGACCCTGGGCTGGCTTACCGTACTGGGCCTGCCCTATACCTACAAGTTCGGCTGGGCGCCCCTGCTAGATCGTTTTCAACTCGGAGGGCACCGCGGCGGCCGGCGGCGGGGCTGGCTTGTGGGTCTGCAGATCGCAATGGCCGTGATCCTCTGGGCACTGTCTTTTTCTCGGCCCATGGAGCCAGGGGGGCTCGCCTGGCTGGCGAGCCTGGCCTTTCTGCTGGTGGTCTTCTCGGCAAGCTTTGACATTGTCTTTGATGCCTGGCGGGCAGAGTCTCTTAGGCCTGAACAGCGAGGCCTCGGGGCGGCCTGGTCGGTGGTGGGCTACCGGCTGGCGATGTTGGTCTCAGGGGGGCTTGCCCTGATGCTCGCTGACCTCTATCTGGGATTTGCAGGAACCTACCGGCTCATGGCGGGGCTCTGCCTGGTGATGGCGGTTGTGGCTTTTTTTGCCCCTGAGCCCAGCACCGAGCGCCCGCCTACAAGTCTGCGGGCCGCAGTCGTGGAGCCGTTTAAAGAGTTTTTTGGTCGCCATGGTGCCTGGTGGCTTCTTGCCGCCATCGTGCTCTATAAGCTCGGCGACGCCTTTGCTGGCAGCCTCTCAACGGCCTTCCTCATTCGCGGGGCGGGCTTTTCGGCGGCCGAGGTGGGGGCCGTGAACAAAGGCATGGGCCTGGCGGCCACCCTGTTGGGCGGTCTGGCGGGCGGGGTTCTCCTGGCCCGTATCGGACTCTGGGGCGGACTCTTCGTGTTTGGTGGTCTGCAGGCGGTTACCAACCTGGGTTTCTGGTGGCTTGCGGGCCTTTCAGACCCTGGCATTGCCGATATGACCTGGGTGGTGCTGCTCGAAAACCTGGCTGGTGGCATGGGCACAGCCGCCTTTGTGGCATTTCTTATGACCCTCTGTGATCTGCGATTTACGGCCACCCAGTTCGCCCTACTCTCAGCCCTTGCCTCGGTGGGCCGGGTCTGGGTTGGACCCTTTGCCGGGCATGCCGCAAGCACCTGGGGCTGGGCGCCCTTCTTTCTGGTGAGCTTTTTTGCGGCCCTGCCTGGGCTCTTTCTGCTCTGGTGGCTGCGCGCCCGCATTACCCAGATGGTGTTGGGGGTCGCCTCGCGACAGACCTCCGACTAGACGCCAATGCGGGGCCTGGGCATATACCTGGCCACCGGGCTCGCTGGGGGCCTAGGCGGCCTACTTTTTTCGGCGCTCGGGCTGCCGTTACCCTGGCTATTGGGAAGTCTCTGTGCAGTGAGCCTTCTGTCGCTCACCGTTGGTGCCGCCTCTCTGCCTCGGATTGGCGTACGCGCCGGTCAAATGACCATTGGCCTCGCCTTGGGGCTGTATTTCACGGCGCCCGTGATCGCACGGCTCGCCCGAGATGGCCATTGGATTGTGCTGTCCGCGGTGCTCACCTGTGTTTTAAGCCTGTTGGGGGCGATGGTATTTCAGCGGCTCACCCGCAGCGACGCCACGACCAGCCTCTATGCCGCAGCGATCGGCGCGGCCAGTGACATGGCCCAGCAGGCGGCAGCCTCTGGTGCGCGGGCCGAGGTCGTGGCCCTGGTCCACAGCATTCGGGTCTTTATCGTGGTGGGCAGCGTGCCATTTCTCGCCTCGGCCTGGATCGCTTTGGCCGGAGATCCAGGCACCGATCAGACGATAAGTGGCGCTGCGGCAGCCTTCCTGCCGACTGTCTTGGGCATTACCGAAACGGCCGTGCTGGCGGCCGTCGCCGTGGGGGCCGCCTGGGGGTCTGGTCGTCTGGGCCTACCCAACCCGTGGGTGCTGGGTCCGCTTGCTGTGGCCCTTGTGGCAGCGGTCTGGTGGCTGCCTGCCGCGCGGCTTTCGCCCTGGCTGGTGGGTATTGGTCAGGTCTTACTCGGCTGGAACCTGGGCCAGCGGTTTGATCGCGCGCAGCTCCACGCCTTTGCCCCCGCTGCGCGGGCTGCGGTGGTCATGACCCTTTTTTATGGTGTGGCTGGCCTAGGCCTTGCGTTGCTGGTTTCTTGGGGGGCTGGCCTGCCGGGGGTGGTGGCCTTCATGGCCACCGCGCCGGGGGGGATTGCTGAAATGGCCCTGGTGGCGAAGATTCTTGGCCTCGATCCGCCCACCGTCACGGTTTTCCACGCGGTACGCATGGTGATGATGGTGGTCTTGGCCCAGACGCTTTTGACGCTTGGGCTGCGCCTGGGCCTGCTGCGCGTCGGGCGATCGCCCTCTGGCTAGGAGACGATGCCCGCGTCTTTGAAGAGCTTTGCCAGTTCCCCGGAGTCGTGCATCTCGCCCATGATGTCTGCGCCCCCAATAAACTCCCCCTTCACATAGAGCTGCGGAATGGTCGGCCAGTTCGCGTAGTCTTTCACGGCCTGTCGTACTGCTTCATCTTCCAAGACATTGACGGTGGCCACCTGCGTTACGCCACACGACTTTAAAAGCTGTATGGCGCGTCCGGAAAAACCACACTGGGGAAACTGGGCGGTCCCTTTCATAAATAAGACCACCGCATTGTCGGTGACGGTCTGGTGTACAAAGTCTTTGGCGTCCATGGCCAGGGTCCTTTCAAGAACGGTTGGGGGGAAG
>Ga0169931_10005676_pt1 | contig 18956 bp, 16 predicted proteins | sample Kivu_15m_20L_FD_129675 | JGI IMG/M metagenome (GOLD analysis project Ga0169931, IMG submission 129675) | Freshwater microbial communities from Lake Kivu, Western Province, Rwanda to study Microbial Dark Matter (Phase II) - Kivu_15m_20L... | ecosystem: Environmental > Aquatic > Freshwater > Lake... | reverse complement strand
TATTGGATTGGATATATAAGAAAAAATTTATATTTTTAACCCGATGATTATCATTGTTCCTAACTTATGATTCATATCTATAATAGATGAAAATAATTGTATTCATAGTTTTTAAACTATGCACTTTTTCTGGGAAGGTTAAAGTAAAATCAAGTAGAAATCTATAATTTCTATAACTTCCCATGAAAATCATTGCCTATAGTTATACAGATCCACTTTTGGAAACCCCACCCGATGACTCTATTTGGGGTTGGGAAGTAGATCAAATTTATCAGGATATAGGAGGGCGGTCTCAATTACAACAGTTAATCCGCGAGTGCCATTCCCCCACCTATCTTCTCATTAGACGTTTGGATGAACTGGGAAATAGTCTACAACAAGTGGGCGATCGCCTGAATCAACTAGAAACTATGGGAGTAATAATTATTGCTATAGAACAACCATATATATCGGAAACTGCTGAGGTTCCCCTGACTATCCTGGATTTAGCCCAGGAAATTCAAAGCCAACAGCGTAGTCGTCGTATTCGTCGTGGACACGCCAAAAATCGTCTGGAAGCCTTGCGACCACCAGGTAAGGTTCCCTATGGCTATCGGGTCAGTAAGGGAAAATACATTATTGATCGCAGTACTTCCCCCATAGTCAAAGACTTTATTGATCACTTTTTACTCTATGCTTCCGTGCGGGGTGCTGTTCGTTATCTAGCCAAAAAATATGGCAAAAAAATCTCCGTCACCACTGGTAGACGGTGGTTAACCAGTCCTGTTTACCGTGGTGACACTATTTATCAAAATGGAGAAACTATATCTAATACTCATCCTGGTATAATATCTAAGGAAGAATCAGCCCAAGTTGACAGAATTTTACGCAGTAATAGTCGTTTATCATCCCGTACAGCTAGTGCGCCCTATTCCCTAGCTGGACTAGTCCTATGTAATCAATGCCAACAAAAGATGAATATTAACCGGGTTACGGACTCTTCCCAATCACAAGAGTACCTATATTTGCGCAACACCAAGTGCCCCCAAAATCCTAAATGTCATTCTATTTCTTATCAACAAGTCCTAACTAAAACCATTGAAACTATTTGTCAAAATTTACCTATAGCTGTTGCTCAATTAAATTTTACCCAATTAGATAATATGAAAAAAAAGTTAACTGCTCAAATTGTAAGTCAACAAGAAATTCTTGACCAGTTACCCATCTTAATAGAAACGGGAGTGCTAGATCAAGAAACAGCAAAATTAAGGCGTTATAAACTCCAGACAGAAATTTCTCAACTAGAGTCTCAGTTAGCTATTCTCCCTCCCGTGAATTTGTCCTCCGTTGCACAAGCTGTCTCCATTCCACAGTTTTGGATGGACCTGTCGGAGGTAGAAAGGCGTTTTTACCTCCGAGAATTTATTCGTCAAATAGAGATTATTCGTCAAGGTGAAAATTGGAATTTACAAATCATCTTCAGTTTTTAAAAACCACTCTCTAATTCCCCGTTCCCTTATTCCCTTTACCCGTATTTCTCACATTCATGACTTTACCTAGTAAATCAAACCAAAAAGGCGCACCCATAGCAATGGCAAAACCACTGACTAACCAACCCACTATCATATTAGAACTTACAACAGAGACACCATTAATTTTGATCGGATTAGTCCCCAGTTGCTCGGTTAAGTTTTTTTGACTCCAACCAATGGGTAAACTAATATCCTCTAAAATTTGATTAGTGTCAATATTTTTCAAGTTAGGATCTAGCACTTGCTGATCTATGGTCTGTTGAGCTTTATAAACAATTGCCTCCCTCAATGCTGTATCCTTCGATAACCGATCAATAATGTAAAAGGTATCCGCGTTAGCACCAAAGGCTATAACAATACCAATTAAAATTGCCACCCCTTTAGCATTACGTTTGTAAACACCTCCAGCTCTTTGCATAGAACTATCAAAAGAATTTTCTATTTCTTGTCTTAATACCCGTATCCCCTCCTCTGTAGTTTTGGCTTTATACTGGGCCCGCTTGGCCATGGTGGCAATGTTGTGCTTCATCCCCGGTGGTAAGCTATCAATCAAATCTCTAATGGTGGCATATCTTTCACTATCTCTGGGTTGTAAACCACTTTGAATTTCATTATATCCAGCTTTACCAGTTTCCATTAATTGGATAATTTCACTAATACTGGGCTTGAGACCCGCAACCGTAATTGCTTCCTCAAGACTAGGAAAAATATGATTTTGTAAAGTTTGCAACCGCTTGTGTGTTTCCATTAACGCTGGATGATTATTTTCAATATTAGCTTGAAAATTGTTGATATATTTGCTTAAACTATCCTGCATCCGATTCACACTAGTATCTACATCAAATCTTTGATTTTTAAAGTCATCCACAATTTGCCTATATTCAGAGTCTAGATTCACAAAATCATCATTAATATCATGAGTAACATTAGTTGATAACTCACTAGCTGCTATTTGTCTTAAAGACCTGGTTAAAATTAGTTTAATTTCTCGCAAATGTTGAATTTTAAAATTTTCTAACCTCACTTCTGCAAGAGCATGAATGATTTTAGGCACTTTTAACTCCTCTAATAAACCAGAAACAAAACTGTCACTAGAGATATAGGAAGGTCCACTATTTTGATTGGCAAAAATTTTGTTTTCCGGTGATGATCTAGAAACCAACTTTTTGACTGAACGAACTATGTCAGCTACCTTCCAGGTCATTTTTCTGGGTAAGGTTGATAAAAATCCCTTTGTTTCCTGGTTAATGCTCCTAATGATAGGATTATTATAAATCCTATTCACCAGGTCCAGTACATCCTTAGCATCTGAATTCTTTACATCCCCTGCTAAGAATATCTCAATAGATTTTTTCAGATGTACCGCTCGCCATTGCAAAACAGTAGCAATTAGCTCTTGAATCTCCGAGGCTAACAAACTTAAAATTAGGTAGGTGAAAACTAATCCTAGGGCTATATCCAAAACAACAGGTAGGTTCATTGGTAAACTCCTTATAACAGACTGGTCAAGTTGGTTTTGTGTCACTTATAACATTTAATTGACGCAAAAAATGTTAAATTGTTTAAAAAATAACTAAGAAAAGTTTTGTTCAAAAAATTATTATTTTCTGCTGAAAACTGCGCTATTTTTAGATCTAGTTATTACTTGTCAGCACAAACAATTAATACAGGGTGACACAGAGCAAATGGAGATCCGATCAGTCAGCAAAATTATCAGTAAAATTATTACTATGGAATATGCAAGAAGGAAGTTATATTTGGATTTGGCCACAACAACAGTATGGTGCAGTTAATAACCGGACTGATAGGATATTTCTAACCATACTAGTCCTAGCAGCAATATTACTATTTATTATTGATCTTGGTGAAGCACCACTTACCAGTCAGGAAATTTCCGTTTCTGTAGTAGCCAGTAAAATTTCTCAAATAGGTACTATAGGCTACTCTACTTCTGACAGTGTGCTTACACCTCATCTTATCCACTGGTTAGTAGCTCTGGCGTATTTTCTGGGAGGTAACAACGAATGGACAACCCGTCTTCCAGCAGCTATTCTTACCTCCTTTTCCGTACCCCTATTGTACTGTATTGCTAGAGAGACTTTTCGGATTCGGGCTATTGCTATTTATAGTTCATTTATTTATCTTACTATTTTACCAGTGGTTTGCTATGGCAGGTTAGCTATATCAGATGGTATATTTACCACCATATTAATGGTTCTAATTTTGTCCGTTTTGAGATCGCGCCGAGATTTGCGCTACTGTTTGGGTATAGGAATCTGTTTGGGAATGATTTGCCTGACTAAGGGACTATTAGCAATATTATTAACCTCTATAATGGTAATGGTGTTTCTATTTTGGGACACACCAAGAATCCTGATTAGTTCCTATTTATGGCTAGGAATTTTTATTGGTTTATTACCCTCCCTAACCTGGTACATTTGTCAACTAGTAGAACACAACCACTGGTCAGGGGACTGGGGAAATCAAACCCAACCTCCCTGGTACTATTGTGTGGAGTTGATAAAATGGACTTGGCCTTGGCTGGTGTTTTTACCGCAAACCATTAGAGCTATTTGGGAAAACCGCAATTTTAGCTGGGCAAAATTGACTATGGTCTGGGGTGGAGTCTATTTACTGATGATATCCTTAGTCAAATTTAAACTGACTTGGTACTTATTTCCTGTGTATCCCAGTTTGGCATTGGCCTTAGGATTCTACTTGACAACAATTGAAGACTGGACTTCATTTTTTTCCTACCCTCGGATTTGGGTGATCAGTTTTGCCATTTTGTCTCTGGTGGCCTCTGGAGCTAGTATTTATCTGGGGTTAACAATTCCTGGAACAACTGAACTACAGGTAGTCCTGGGAACTGCGGCCATAACCATGATTTTAGCCGCAATCCTAGCACAAAAACAAGACCGGCAATTTTTGCCCATTCTGGTCTGGGGAAGTTACATTTCCCTACTTCTGCTAGTTCGCTCTCACCACTGGATATGGTAAGCCAAAAAAATACTAAATTCCCAATCCCATCTATCAAAGGTGACGGAATTGATTAGGGTACTGTTTATAACTGGTGTTTTGTTCAGTGATTACCATTGTCGTCAATACCACGCTAATTCCCACTCCCACTAGGAGCAAGTATCGCCTGAGGGAAAACAAGTCGCGTATCAACCTCGACAAGGGTTGACTCTGTCGGCGCAATGCCGAACCCAAAACGATTTTCCGCCAGCTAAAGGGGTCACGCACATAATGACCACTTTTGCAAACTACTAGCCTTTCGTGACAGAACGGACAGGTGAAAAGTCCCATATACGTCCCAAAAGATTTTGTTGTGTTACTCCCTCGGCAAATCGGGCAGCTTAGATGATTACTATCAGAAATGTTTATGTTCATTTATGGAGTTTGCCCAGTCAATGGAATAGACAACTGGGAATTTAGTCACAGTTTCTCTTCCAATAGTTGTTTACTAGGTAAATTATGCCTCACAATAAAGACTAACAGATAAAAATTAAATTTTTCGTTATATTTACTGGTTTTCCATGAGCTTATTGCCCCCCACACAAATGCATAAGGTATTTCAACCGACTACCTTTCCTCATATTTCCACTTTCTTAACTAATCTGATTCGCCGTTTCGAGCCATCCCAGGAAACGGTGGTATTATTTCTAGCTATACTTATCGGTAGTGGTACAGGTATGGGTGTAGTAACCTTTCACTATCTAATTGAATTTGTTCACGACTTAATGTTAGAAAACCTAATGGCATCCATAGGAAGGTGGGGAGCTTGGACTTTAGCTTGTGTTCCTACCTTGGGTGGCATAGTTGTTGGTTTAATGCGTTGGCGCACTCAGGATTTTGGTCCTGGGCTTTTGTCTTTAATTGCTGTTTCCCAAGGGAAGGAAGTTAAGCAAAAACTTCGTCCCGTTACTAAAATGATAGCTGCTGGTGTTTCTTTGGGTAGTGGTGCTTCCCTAGGTCCAGAGGGTCCGAGTGTGGAAATTGGGGCAAATTTTGGGGTTTTATTCTCAGATGTCTTACAAGTTTCTCAAGAACGACAAAGACTGTTAATAGGAGCAGGCGCTGCTGCTGGTTTAGCCGCTGGGTTTAATGCTCCCATTGCTGGGGTGTTTTTTGCCTTGGAAGTGGTTTTGGGCGCTACCTCTTTTGCTACTTCGGCAGTTAGTGTAGTTTTACTAGCAGCAGTGGTAGCAGCCTTAATCGCCCAAATTGGTTTGGGCAGTCAACCGGCTTTTACTTTACCTGCATACGAGGTTCGTAGTCTTTTGGAGTTACCCTTATATCTGGGTTTAGGTTTGGGAGCTAGTGTGGTAGCTCTTACTTATAAACAATCTATTAGCATGGCCCAAAACTTGTTTAATGGCAAATTTAAGGGTCTGGCATTTTTAGGTAAGATTCCCAAACCTATACAACCAGTTATCGGTGGTTTTCTGATTGGTTTGGTAGCTTTAAAGTATCCCCAAATTTTGGGTATTGGTTATGGAACCGTGGAAGCTATTTTACAAGACCGGGAATTTTCTTTGTATCTCTTGCTGGCTTTAATGTTGTTAAAACTATTAGCAACGGCAATTAGTTCGGCCAGTGGTTTTGTGGGGGGACTTTTTGCACCAGCAATGTTTTTAGGCGCATCCCTGGGTTCTGCATACGGAAAGTTCCTTTCCTTGATATTCCCAAGTGTAGCTGAGTATATGGCTGCACCCCCCGCTTATGCCATGGTTGGTATGGCTGCTGTTTTGGCTTCTAGTGTTCGAGCTCCTTTAACTGCTATATTAATGTTATTTGAACTGACCCGTGACTACCGTATTGTTTTGCCTTTAATGGCAGCAGTGGGTTTAAGTATATGGCTCATGGAATTGATTAAACCTACTGTTAGTTCCAATGTGAACCTACAACAAATTGGTCTTGCGGAATTAAAAGATCACAAATTGGAAGTGATTCAAACCACTTCTGTTGCTGAAGCCATCCATTTCCACCCCAAAAAAATCCCCGCCAATCTTAGCGTGCTAGAAGCAGCTTTGGAAATGATCCACGATCATGTTCCTAGCGCCCTAGTGATTGATGCTAATGAAAAATTGGTGGGTATTGTCTCTTTGGATGATATTAATCGCACCCTTTCTCGCTGGGAAAACTATCAAACCCCCTCTGATCAACTAAAACCCGATTTTTTTGGTCAAACTATTCTGGATATTTGTACCACCGATATCCTTTATGCTTGGCAAGATGAACCTTTGTCTGAGGCTTTAGACCGTATGGCACTCAGAGGACTGCAGCAATTACCGGTATTAGATAGGCATAATCCTGATTGTATTGTGGGTTTGTTAGAACAAAAGGAAATTGCTTTAACCTGTAATTTAGCAACTACTCGCAAAGCAGTAGAGCCTTATTTATCTAAAGACTGCTGAAGTAATGAAAACTCCCCGCTTTAAAAAGACGGGGATTCGGAAATTTTCGATAATTAGGCTGTTACTTCTTCCAGCTGATCATCATCTTCTCTTTCTTCTGGCTCTACTTGTCGCAGTCGAATATGCTTTTTACCTAAGGTAATGACAAATTCATCGCCGGGTTTTAGATTCATCTGTTTTGTGTAAGCTGAACCTATGAGTAAATTGTTGTTCGACTGGACGCTAACTCTATAGCTGGCACTCCTTCCACCACGACCGTTGGCACCGGGTGCGCCATCTAACTGAATACCCTCGGCCTCAATTAAGGCGTTCAAGAACTTCATTATATTCACCCGCTCTATGCCATTCTTGGTAATGGTATAGTAGCCACACTGTTTAGCTTTCTCTTCCCTGGTTTCGCTCCCTAGCTCCTTAACCCTTTGGAGCAGTTCTTCACCAACAAGAGGATCAATTTTCTTTTGCTTAGGCATCAACTTTGGCTGGAATTGGATAACTGAAGTGGTTGATTCGATTTGATTTTAACTGATACCCGAGCCAATGGGAAGCCCCTAAATTGGTTCCCCAAACCTGCTCTTAGTTTACAGTTAAACTATATGGAAATTATAATAGAAATTGTTGCACAATTATCTATTTTGTCAAGGGGTTTTTTTGAAGAAAATTTTCTCCCTCCTCCTACCTTTAGGTGGATAAGTTGATTTGTACACTGATTTTCAGGATCAAATTCATTAAATTTTTTAAACCCCTGTCAATATTTCCTAGGTTGGAGGAAGATGGGGGAGAAAGTTTGTTGAGCGGGTTAACTATAAAGATGAAATTAACTACCAGGGGACACTATAGTGTAAAGGCTTTGCTGGATTTGAGTTTACAACCAAAATATGGGCCTGCTTCCGTGAAAGCGATCGCCTCGCGGCAAGAAATTCCTGCTGCTTATTTAGAAAAGCTATTGATAGAAATGCGTCATGCTGGTTTAGTTCACTCCCTACGTGGGAGTATTGGTGGATATAAATTAGCAAGACACCCTCAACAAATTTCCATAGGGGAGATTTTAGAAGCGGTGGGGGAAAATATCGCCAATTTGGCTGTGAAAGTTTCACCATCCACACAAGCTGAAGATTGGGTGACATTTACTTTGTGGCAAAGACTCAACCAAAAGTTGCGAGAAGCTCTATATAGTATTACCTTGGCTGACCTCTATTATGATGCTAGAAGCAGACAAGCTGCTGTTGGGGAAGAAGCAAGTTTTGTGGTTTAGTTGGAATTTGGATATGATCTACATCATATTAATAATGGCTGCTTTCTTAGATTACATCATTGGTGATCCCTGGGGTTGGCCTCACCCTGTTAGGGTGATGGGTTGGTTTATTTCTGGTTGGACTCAATTTTCCTGGCAACACTTCTATGGCCCCCTATCTCAGCGTCTAGCTGGTATTGGTTTGGCTTTGACTACAATTGGTGCTGCTGCTGTATCTGGGTGGCTGATTGTTCATATTGCTCACTGGTTACACCCCTGGTTAGGTATTACTGTTGCCAGTATTTTGCTGGCCAGTTGTTTTGCCCTTCACAGTTTAACCAAAGCTGCTTTGGATGTTATCAAACCTTTAAATGATGGCCAATTATCACAAGCTCGAGAGATTCTCAGTCAATACGTGGGTAGAGATACAGCAGATCTCTCGGAATCAGAAATCCTGCGAGCAGTTTTAGAAACCGTGACGGAAAATGCCACTGATGGGGTTATGGCTCCCCTATTTTATGCTATTATCGGTATATTGATTCCCGCTGTTGGTCCTATTCCTTTGGCCCTAGGTTATAAAGCCAGTAGCACTTTAGATTCTATGGTTGGTTATCGAGAACCTCCCTATACCTATATCGGTTGGTTTAGTGCTAAACTAGAAGACTGTTTGACTTGGGTTCCCTGTCGTTTAACAGTCATCACCTTGGCTATTTTGTCACTTAAACCCCTGCGTGTTTGGCGTCTTTGTAGGCGGGATGCCATCCAAGACCCTAGCCCCAATTCTGGTTGGAGTGAATGCGCCTATGCTGCCATTTTGGGCGTCCAGATGGGAGGATTAAACTGGTATAAAGGAGTAGCTAAGTATAAGCCACTTTTAGGGGATCCTATTTATCCCATTACTTCTACTTCCATTTATCGAGCTTTACAATTAACTCGATATTCCTTTTTACTTTGGTTAGGGTTGACAATTGTAGCATATAAAATTATCACAACTTATTATATTAACTATCATGTCTACTAAGGTAGTTGAAATTCTCTCCTCGGAAGAATTACGTCGTACTTCAATTCGTCTGGCTTCTCAAATTGTAGAAAAGACTCGGGATTTATCACAGTTAGTTTTTTTAGGTATCTACACCAGAGGAGTATGTCTAGCCAAGTTATTGGCACGTCAAGTCGAAAATTTGGAAGGTATCAGCGTCTCCGTGGGAGCATTGGATATCACATTCTATCGTGACGACCTAGACAAAATTGGACCAAGAACCCCAGCTAAAACTCACATACCTTTTGATTTGACGGGTAAAACTGTGATTTTGGTGGATGATGTGATTTTTAAAGGTAGAACCATTCGCGCAGCTCTGAATGCTGTTAATGAATATGGTAGACCAGAACTAATTCGTTTAGCAGTTCTAGTAGACCGGGGTCACCGAGAATTACCTATTCACCCTGATTTTATCGGTAAAAAATTACCAACTACCAAGGAAGAAATTGTTAAGGTTTACCTGCAAGATTTTGATGGTAGAGACGCAGTGGAGTTAATCAGCAATTAATTGATGGCAAAATTATTTATTCCATTTACCGCACTAATGGTTTGCAATAATTGGGTAGCAGTAAAAGGTTTACATAAAAATGCTGTTACACCCATATTATAAGCTGCATTAATTTTATCACTAGGTGCTAACCCACTAAAAGCAATAATTTTTAAATGGGGATTAATTTTCTTGAGAGTTCGAATACTGGTCAATCCATCCATGGATGGCATAACTATATCAGTTAGAATCAGGGATATCTGATCTCGATGTTCCACATATAAGGCGATCGCTTCAATACCGTCATGGGCGGTCATTACCCGATAGTTATAATTCTCTAGTGATGCTTTTGTTATTTCACAAATAGCTGGTTCATCATCAACCACCAAAATGGTTTCTCCGTGACCACGAGGAGGGGATATTTCTGTGGTCTCCATAATTTCACTTGTATCTTGAGCTGGTAAATAAACTTGAAACTCACTACCCTTGTTTTCTTGACTGTAAACATTAATAAAACCACCATGAGCTTTAACAATCCCCAAAACCGTAGAAAGTCCTAAACCCGTACCCTGACCAACATCCTTAGTGGTGAAGAAAGGTTCAAATATCCGATCAATAAGAGTTGGTTTAATACCCACACCCGTATCTATGATACTAATTAACACATAAGCACCTGGTTTAAAATCAGTATGTGTTTGGATATAATGGTCATCAATCAATAGATTTTCAGATTTAAGACTTAAAGTACCACCATTGGGCATAGCATCCCGGGCATTGATACATAAATTCATTAAAACCTGATGTAATTGAGTAGCATCACCACAGACAGTCCATAGACTTTGAGGAATTTCAGTGGTGAGAATAATAGATTTAGGGAATGTTTCTTTAATAATATTCTGAATTTCTATGAGTAAGTGTTTTATTTGTAAAATAGTCCGTTCCCCTTCCATACCTCTAGCAAAGGATAACACTTGTTTCACCAAATTTGCTCCACGTTTGGCATTAGCAATTAATATAGGTATGAGTTGACGAGGTTTTTCATCTTTCACTTGAGTTTCTAAGATTTGTGCCGTCATCAAAATTGGGGTGAGAACATTATTTAAATCATGAGCAATACCACTAGCCAAAGTACCAATACTTTCTAATCTTTGAGCCCGTATAAATTTCTGCTCCAATTGCTTTTTTTGGGTAATATCAGTATTAACTACTAAAATAGATTGATGTTTACGGTTGAAGGTCATTACTAATGTCCAGCGACTAGCAACAATTACTTCTTGCTGAGACTTATTAATTTGTGTTAGTTCTCCTTCCCAATTTCCATAGCTTGTTAGCACTTTAAGTACCAGGGAAAGTTGAGGTAACTTTTCTGCTGAAAATAAGTGATGAATTTGTTTTGTCATTGCTATTTCCGCAGACCAACCATATACAATTTCTGCAGTTTTATTCCAAAATAAAATGTGCTGATGATGTAAATCAGCTACAAAAATCGCATCGTTAGACCGATCCAGCAGGATTTCTTGTTGGTGAATTTTCTCATCTTTTTGTTTTTTTTCAATCGCATAACGGATGGATTTTTCTAACAAAAGGGCTGTTAATTGACTTTTTTCTAGATAATCAAACGCTCCAATTTTTATTACCTCTATATCTGATTTTATATCCTGTTTATGTGCTAACAGAATAAATGGAAAGTTCCAACCATTTTCTGTAGCCTCTCGCAATATTTTTAAGCCTTTATTACTCTCTAAATAATAGTCCACTAGATAAATATCATGTTGGTATTGGGCTATGGATTCCCTAGCCAATTGATAACTATTCACCCATTCTAAGTCGCAGGTAATCAGCTGGAATTGTCTAAACCAGCTGCGAGTTAAAATATAATCATCCTCAGCATCATCAATTAACAAAACTTTTATAATTCCGTCATTCATGATTTTCTAATCTGATTTTTTTGGCTCTCTATTAATCACAAATAGCCTACCCGAAATTTAAGTAACTCATATAATTAGTAGTATTTTTAAGTATATTATTAATCCCCCTTCGGGAAGAAAAACCCAACATAAGGTGGTAAACTACCTACCATGAGGAAAAGTTCAATATGAGCTGGTTAAGTATAAGCCATAAAGTTTATGTAACTCAAAACACAATTATTTAAATGAAAACCCTAGTTAATTTACCGACTAAACCCAGAGCGGAAGACAGTTTTGCCATTACCATAGCTCCCCTATTACCAGAAGAAATATACACTGCTGCTCAAGACCTGGCCAATGGTGCGGTTGTATTGATGAGTGGTGTTGTTCGTAATCAAACCGATGGTAAGACTGTATTAGCATTAGAGTATCAAGCCTACGAACCTATGGCTTTGCAGGTGTTTTACCAAATTGCTACCCATATTCGTAATCAATGGACTAATGTAAATAGGGTAGTGATTCATCATCGTATTGGCAAATTGAGAGTGGGAGAAATTAGCGTTCTAGTAGCGGTAGGATCTCCCCACCGAGGTGAAGCCTTTGCTGCTTGTCAGTATGCGATAGATACCCTTAAACATCAGGCACCAATTTGGAAAAAAGAATATTGGCAAGATGGTTCTAGTTCCTGGGTAAGTATTGGCTTGTGTCAACAAGAATGTTGATTTAGCAATAGGATAGAATGGATAATTAGATCCTAAAGATCTGTGGAGGGTAGGATGGGATTCAATCTCTATGAAACCGACTTTTACGGGTGGACCCTAAAACAGTCCAGGTTACTTAAACAAGGCGATTTTCGACAATTGGATATTACTAACCTAGTAGAGGAAATTGAGTCATTGGGGAAGCAAGAACGTCGGGAGTTAGAAAATCGCCTAGCCATTTTAATCGGTCATTTGCTCAAGTGGGAATACCAAGCTGAAAAACGCAGTAAAAGTTGGAGGGCAACTATTCGCGAACAAAGACGCATGGTACAAAAACTGCTCAGTCAAAACCCTAGTCTTAAACCTTACTTATTGGAGTTAATTGCTGATGGGTATGAATCTAGCAAGGATTTAGTCGTGAGGGAGACTCCACTAGACTACCTAGACCTACCGGAAAAGTGTCCTTATACACCTGAGCAAATCCTGGACTGGGAATACCCCCGTGAATGATAAGTGGAAAATATTTCAGTTTGTTACTATTTTGTGTCATCCCCAGGAATATGACCTTAGACTAATGCGGGTACGAATATGATTGAAATAGGAACAAAGGTAAATGTGTCTAGCAAATGTCTTTTGCCACCAATTTGTCATTGCCCTTTCCTTTATAGCTTGTATTATGGGGTTATGGTTGCTTAGGAACAGTCAACAGCAAACAGATGAAACTGAGGGAACCGAAGCAGTTCTCTTAAGAATGAGCTTTACCTACTGGTTAGTTTATTGTATTGCCTTCACCTGTGAAAAAATTCTCATAAGCTCAGAATGGGAAGGTTTAACAGTGACCCTAAGAATTACTACGGCCTTGGCATATTTTTTAACTTTCTCTTGCATCCTGAGTCTACCACTATATAAGTTCGCCGTTCATAAAGTTGAAATTGATTGAAAGCTATCATAAGGATCAAAAGAGGAGTGCTGGGAACTCCTCTCGTGATGCTTAATGCTCATGCAGTTTTCATAGCGATCGCGATCGCATTTTCCAATTCTTCCTGTGGTAAACTAGTAACCACAAACACTTCCTGTACGGTTTTACCCTGGCGTGCAATTACTTTATAACCACCGCGAATTGGTACGGAGACACGCAACTGCATTTTAGGAGCGTGTCCTTTAACTCTGCCAATTACTGCTGGCGTTACAGTAGTAATGCCATGTTGTTGACATAAACGTTCTAAAATAGGAATAAGTCCGGGAATGTGAGTAGAATGATTCCAAACAAGTCTACCATCTGTTAGTTTACTCATATTAGCTAAGCTGCTTCCAGGGGGGCCATAGTCAATCCAGCGCGACGCAGCTGTTGGTGGTATAGTTCCGCTTGTTCTTGAGGTCCTACCCAAACAATAGCTTGTCCCTCATAGTGTACCTGGTTAGTTAGCTCCCAAGCTTGTTCAGTGGTCATTCCCGGAATATACTTCATTAAAGATTTAGCCACATGCTCAAATGTATTAAAATCATCATTTAACACAATGACCTTATAATTGGGATAGGGTTTGCGAACTACTTGAGTTCCCTGGTCAGGGGTGACAGTGGGAGCTGAGGCCATTGCATAAACGGGAGATGGTCTTGTTTTCATAAATCAAAAACCTACGGTTGAAAAAAACACTTCAACTCTCCAGTGTAATTCAATGTTGGGAAACAGGTTGAGCTGAGGATTTTGGCCATCCACTGGAGAGGAATAATTATAGATAGGGAAATCATGAACAGCAAAAACTCCACTTTTTCCGGACTAACATTAAAAAGCCTAGTTCTATTGTCATCTTTATTGATATATAACAGTTTGACTATTGGAGGGTTTGAATTGTCTGTAAATGCTCAGGTACTGTCAAGTGCGGAAAGGGAAGAATTAAGTAGACTTAGGACAGAAACTAAGATTCAGAAGCAACTACAGTCGTATTTGAGTATTTGGTTGACATTACTCAGTTTGTTTGCGGTGGGTTTAATAGCCACTCTATGGGTTTTAAGAAAGGACATAATTAGGGATATTGTTGGACGAGCAATGAGACAAATTGGGAGTATAGAAAACTTGCAGACGGAGCTAATTGCTGCTAATCAAAAGACAACTGGTTTGATTGAGTATTCACAAGATTTAGCCTTAGAGTTGGAACAAAAGGTGAATCACCTGAAAATTAAGATTGAGGGTGAGGGGGGGAAACTATCTGTACTTTTATCTGATTTGCCCAAGTCGAAGCAGGAATTTTTGACTGCTTTGGAACGAGAGGTAATAGCTGCTCAGGAGAATATTAGTAGTTTGGAATTTAAGTTGAATACTCAATTGGAGCAGGTGACTCTTGCTGCGCAACAGCAAAGGGTAACTATTGAGAATATCAAAAAACTAGAATCGGAGTTATTTGCTCAGTTCTCGGAAATAAAATTATCTATAGAAAACCATCGGGATAGTAGTGTTAGTGATATTAATAAGTACCGTTCTGAGTTAATGGAGCAGTTTGAGATTTTGGCGTTGGAAACTCTAGAAAGCAAAACCCAGGTTGTGCAAGGTATCACTGAACATGCTTCACAATTTACTAGTAATCTATCCGAGTTTCAAACCCATGCTCAAAACCAAATAGATGGTTTTACCAGTAATCTATCCGAGTTTCAAACCCACGCTCAAAACCAAATAGATGGTTTTACCAGTAATCTATCCGAGCTTCAAACCCATGCTCAGGAACAAATAGATGGTTTTAATTCCAGTTTGTCAGACCTAAAACAAACAAGTGCATCACAATTAATTGATTTACAAACTGATACTCAAAAACAAAAAGATCATATTTTTAAGGATTTAGCAAAATCACAGTCGGAATTTTCTCACCACTTGCTAGAAATGAAGAATACTACTCAAAGTCGTCAAGGAGAAATAATTGAGAATTGGCAAAAATCCGTTGATGAAGTTGAGCAGATGCTTTCCAAACTTCACAATGATGTAGAAGAGCAAAAAACTGATCTATTAGAAAATCTACAAGTTTTGGGCTTAGGTTTCCAGAAGCAAATTGGCGATTTACAGAACTCTATTGAACAACGTCACCGCAAATTCTTTCAAACCTCCCAAAAATCCGTTGAGCAGTTAATATCAGAGTTTATGTCTGAACTGTCAGTTATGAAATCAGATATTAAAACTGATGTGGATCATCAAAAAGCAACTTTGATAGCACGACTGGCAAAATTAGAAAAGTTAGAATCTCAATTTGTTCAACAACTGGAAAAATTGCAACTAAATGCAGAAAATCGCCAGTATGAAACCTTAAAAGAATTATCACAAATGACTCCCCAAACTCCCGTAAAGGAGATATCACCACTATCACCACTGGAGACTGACACTAATACTATTGATGTTCAAACTGTTAATAATGTTGATCATGAAATTCAAGAAGCAGAAGAGCTGCTTTCACAAAACCGTTATGAAGATGCTTTGTCCATTTATGAGAAAATCACCAGCATTCAACCCGATCATGGAGAACATTGGTTAAAACGTGGTTTTATCCTCAATAAACTAAAAAAATACAAAGAAGCAGTTGGAGCCTATAATCAGGTAATTAGAATTAATCCAGCACACTACCAAGCATGGTTCGACATTGGTATTACCTGTGGTAAACTAGGTAAACATCAAGAAGCTTTCAATTGTTTTAATAAAGCCACAGAAATCAAACCAGAAGAGAGTGTTGCTTGGTTGAATCGTGGTTTATCCCTGGTGGAATTGGAAAATTACGAAGAGGCCATATCTTCCTTTGATAAAGCACTAGAAATCCAACCCAGTTCCTTTAAAATTTGGGATAAAAGAGGTTACACATTAGTCAGATTAGGAAGAGACGAGGAAGCAATTACTAACTTTAACAAAGCGCTAGAACTAAATCCAGAATACGGTAGCGCCTTATATCATAAAGCAGCCTGTTATGCATTACAAAAGAATGTAGAATCAGCTCTGGTCAATTTGCAACAAGCCATTAAACATAAACCCAGTTATAGGGAAGACGCTGCGGGTGATATAGACTTTGATGACATCAACAATGACACCAGATTTCAACAATTAATCCATGGTGAGTCAATCCGGAAAGTTATACCTATCTCCAATCTTCCCAACTTTGATTAAAAATCGAAGTATCAGGAAAAGCAGTTGGATTTCCATTCCGATCGAGAATTTTCCTGAGCATCTGTAACTTAGGTTCAAATCTCGGTAAATTATCAACCAACTCATAAGGAAATATATTTTCCCTCAGTGCAAAACTTGCTACAGTCCCAGCAGCAGCACCGGATGACCATTCAAAAGAATGCACTCGGTAAGCAGCAGCAGCGATGTGACTAGTAGCAATACTTTTACCCCCAACGATTAAATTATCAATTTTTTGGGGAATCATTGCTCGCAGTGCAATTTGAAAAGGATAAGCATAACCAGCACCCCTTCTTTCTCCAGGACGTTCCATATTACCTGGTGCTTCTGGTGGACTTTTATCCATACAAGGATGAAAATCTATAGCATAATGTCCAATACCTACTGCATCTGGAAAAATTGTGGAGCGACTACGATTTACTATCCTATCTGATGGTAGTTTACCTGTAATTACAGAAGTTGCTTCTAACCCTGCAAGGGTTGCTTTCAACTGACGATACATAGATGGTGACAGGGTTTTGCGGTAATATTCATCATTGTAATTACGACGAGAAATATCCACTTCCCAAATACCAAACCCTTGGGGTTGTCCCCAACTAGGACGACCAATAATTCTTCTTCCCTCCCTCATATAAGGATATTTTGATAACCCATGTCCAGTTCCCATGGGTGAGTTCAAACCAGTTAATAAAATGTGATTTGGTTGGGGTTGTTTGATGTTTTCACCCAGTAAACTATCCGTATTTCCCGCTACTAGCCAGTAATAATAGGCAAAAGCATTTTCTTCTCCTTTGCGGAGGGTTTCCGTTCTCATTCCTCCCATCCATCCACCTGGATTCAATTGACCTGTGGATTGTAACTGTTGGCGAGTATAAATTAAATTATCCTGAGCTGTTCCTGGACGGTAGTCATTACCCCAAGTCCAGTTTTGCATGGATATATCTCCAGGAGTGGGAGTGGTAAAATTAATTCCGCCAAATCTACTCCATGGACCCGTTTGGGGACTCCAAATACGACGATAGGTGAAAACTAAATCAAAGTTAGCCAGTCTGGGTAGTTCATAGCTAAAATAGGGAGCATATTGGGGATAAAATGCTGGCATGGTTTGCCTTTGTGGCTCTTTTTTGGCCTCCATGGCAAAGGTATAGGTAAAACCTTGGGTACAATAGGGATCCCCTGTGTTACTGGAAGATGAAGGTTCCAGATAGGAAATGGGATCCACTCCCAAACGATAGGGTACATCTGCTAGAGCAATAATTTCCCCAGTTTCAGTAGTATCCACAATATACCATTGTTTGGTTTTTGGGGATGTTTTGGCAACAAAACGAATGATGGTTTTATCCAAGCGGGACGAGTTTTTATAACTGTAAGAATCCTCTATGGTCTCAGATAGGGGGAAGGTATTCAGGGGTGGTGCATTTTTCGCTGGTTGATGTTGAATCGCGATCGCACTGTTAATGATCTTACCATTTTGAGAAATCTCTAGATCTTTAACCACGGTATTGGGAAAAAAGTGTAATTTTCCTCTTCCTTTGTTTTGTGCATCTTGCAACATTTGGTAGAGAATCCCATGACCATCCCCGGGGAGAAAACAAGAGTCGCTTACCCAACAGTCACCGGGGTTAATTGTCCCATATTTTTTTGCAATTCGGTCTCTTAATTCTAAATATCCGCGAGAGTAAAATCTTTTGATTCGTTGGGTTGGTCTTTCATCTAGCGCTGATGTACCCTGGGCGGAAATTTGTCCCCCTAACCAGTCAGTTATTTCGGTTAAACAAACTGTGTTCCCTGCTAGTAAACTTTCGTAAGCTGTGGCGATTCCTGAAAGTCCACCACCTACAATGAGAATTTCACAGTTGACGATTTTGTCTGGATTTCGCGGTGGGTTTGCCAGGACGGAACTGGGCGAAAAGACTATGGTGAGTGTAACAACACCTGTTAGTATTTGATTGGCTTTTTTCTGTTTACTTTTCATGCAATTCGCTTTATAACTTACTTAACTGTTTTGGCTTTATAGCCCGGAAATGAGTCAAAACGCCTACTCTCACTTTTACCCACCGTTCTGACTAAAGCTATAATAGCAAAAGGATTTATCTTCTATATAGATTTTCCTCGGTTGGGGTTGAGAAAACCCAACAAACCCACGGGATTACCTGGTCAAATTATTTATATATGTATATATAGGGATAAATAATAAGAAAAAATTATATTTATGGGGGGAAAAGATAAGTTTTTTTGTGGTCGAAGAGGTAAAAATGTGGTACTATGAAGGTTGAGTATAATGGGGTGTGAGCATTTGCAAAAAAAGTGCACAGATTTCCATTATCAGGGTATCACGTCCAAAGGTAAATAGTCAACCCCCACCATGGGAAAAAAAATGGGCGCCTAGATTTCTCACTTGAAATTAATTGCGATCGCTATTTTATGGACTTCCGGTGTAATTACCAAAGATGGGAAAAATTCTGCTAGGAGATAGAAAGAAGAGCGATCGCGAATATCAAATAATA